>Ga0325400_1000179_pt1 | contig 42316 bp, 31 predicted proteins | sample PopdelMetagenome_2_FD_205662 | JGI IMG/M metagenome (GOLD analysis project Ga0325400, IMG submission 205662) | Populus deltoides microbial communities from Bellville, Georgia, United States - Xylem-PdKOR-R1 | ecosystem: Host-associated > Plants > Phyllosphere > Stem > Wood/Secondary xylem... | reverse complement strand
GTTTCGGTAGGCTAATGGCATCCTAGAAGGATGGTCGAGATGAGTTTGATGATTAGATTCGGCTAATGTCATCTTAGAAGGATGGTTGGGATGAGCATTATGATTAGCTTCGCCTAATGACATTATAAAAGGATGGTCGGGTTGAGTTTGATGATTAGCTTCGGCTAATGGCACCCTAAAAGGATGGCCGAGATAAACATTATGATTAGCTTCATCTAATGGCATCCTAAAGTGATGGCCAGGTTGAGTTCGATTATTAGTTTTCGTTAATGGCATCCAAGATGAATGATCGGGTTTGAATATTATAATTAGTTTCGGTAGTTGATGAAATAATAAGGGCTATATTGTATATGAAAGGTTGATGAAATAATAAGGATTATATTGTATATGAAAGGAGTAATAATAAGGGCTATATTATTAGTTTTCGTTAATGGCATCCAATAATGTTCTTTTAGTAATCTATTGTCACGTTTCTAATTGATTATAATTTGATGCAACTATATTATTCAATAGTTTCACCCACATTTAACTAGTGTTTTGCTTATGTTTTATATATAAAATGCCTTGATATTCTTTGTTTTATGTTTTGAAGGCACTTTTGGATGAAAGATGCAAAAAGGAGTAAATTGAAGATAATTGGCAGATTTGACCTTCAGTCGATGTTTTATGTAGAGCGTGAGCTCTAGAGGTTGAAATGAAGTGATTTCAGTGGCATTAAAAAGGTAACATCCATACCTTTCTGGACATCTAAGGCAAGAAAATAAAATAAGGAAGAGCATGGAAATAGCAGCCTTCAAAGTCAAATCTCGCAATCTGCCAATGTTGACCTTTGGCCATTCCAACTTGAATATCTGGAGCTACAGAAGTCCAATTGATGCAAACTCAATTGTTTTGGATTCATGACTCAAATTTATATAAACACGCAAAATTTCAGCCAAAAACGATGTCATATGAGGGAGATATGATTTTTCAAAGATGACATCTGTATTCTGCCAGCAAACAGGTTTCGTGAAGAAACGATTCCAAATTACGTTCTGAAGCATCTAAACCGATATCCAATTTTTATTTCAGCAATTTAGCTCCTCTAAGTCAAAGATTGAAGATTTCATGTAAGGCTATTTCTTCTTTTTTAGGAAAATAGTTATTGAAGTACTTAAATGTAAACAATCTACTTAATGGAGGACTATTTTGTAAAATAGAGACCTAGGGTTTCCTAGGATATAAAAAGAATGAGAGAAGAGAAGGGGACCAACCAGCCAAGAAGAGAAAAACACCCCCTTCCTCTAAGAAACCCTAAATTATGCATTCTTCTTTTTGATTAGTTGTTCAACAAACATGCAAGGCTAAACACTTTTTCTCGGTTCCAAGGACACGGAAACCTTCGGATTTCAAGAACTATGAGATTTATTTTACCTTTTCTTTTCAGTTTATATAATGAATATGTTTGTTCTCCTATGCTTATTTTTCCTATGATTGTTTATTTTAATTGCTAGAGCGGACTCTAAGTTATTATTGTAGACAATCTATTGCTAAGTTTGATATCAAAACTGGAGTTGTGGTATATGAACTTGTGAAGCAACTGAGTTTAATAATTGTGGCGGATCTACGTTATTAATCTTAGGGAGAACATTCAATCAAATCAAACATAGACTGCGGACAGTTATGTTTTCTTGATTAATCAACTTATCTAGTTCTTAAGGCTGCCATTAAATTAAATTACTAGTGCGGACACTGTGGTTGTTTAATGGTTAGGGTTAGTTATACGGCGAATCCGTTAGCTAACCAATGTTAAGAAGAGATAAATATTCAGAATATAAATTGATGTTTCATTTCCATGATCAGTTCTGATTTCTGTAGGTGGATGTATGCTTGTGACTAAGGTTTGTTCTCTTGATAATTTTCTGATTTTATTAAATTTTGTTTTATAGTTTTCTGTTTTCTTTTGTTTTAACCTAGATAACGTCCAAACCCCCCCCCAAATTGCATATCATCTAGCATAAAAATCTGACTTGAATCTTCCTCGTGGAATCGACCCCTTGCTTGCTCTATACTATCTTGTGTGTTGTGTTTGAAGTTAGGGTAATTAATTTGTGCGACCGCGACATCGCAACAGGGTAGGTGATAAATAAAAGACCGCTTTTAAAACTAGCAAAGGTTTATATGAATGACTAGTCATTCCATTTAGTTTATCAAATGATCCAAGTATATTTATAAGATTGATGACACATGTATTTTAGCATTTTTAGAGAAGTTTGTAGTGGTAAATTTCAATTACATTTTTTTTTATGTACAATAGGTTTAATAAAAAGAATAAGGAGCATTTGAAGAAGGTTTTTGACACTTTAAGGCTCCGTTTGTTTGCTGGAAAGTTGTTTCCTTTTGGAAATTGGTTTTCTTGGAAAGTGAATTCTTGAAAAGTGAATTATTTTCCGATGTTTGGTAGTGTTATGAAAAATGAGCTGGAAAACACTTTCCAGTGTTTGGTTATGTTATGGAAAATGAATTGGAAAATAATTTATTAATGAATTAACTTTTTTCAAGTTTATCTAATATATATAAAATATTTAATATAAATATTTAATTACTTATAATAAAAGAATGAAATCTAAAAAGTATAACGATGAATTTTTTTTATTATATCCTATATTCATATATAGCTTATTTTATAAAATATAAATAACTATATATGTCATATCATATTATAGAGAAATAACCTTGTGAAATATTTCTTAAGTAAAACCTATTAAATTTTTTTTTCAATTTTGAAAGCTTAAAATAAGTTTTTTTCATATGAAGAAAGTCAAATTAGTTTATGGTAAGAGCTAAATATTTAGGATTTTTTGGTATGAAGATTTTTTTAAAAGATAAATAAATACAAAAATATTTTGATGGGTTTTTTGGATAAAGTTTTTTTTTTTACGGGTATAGACAATTATCCCTTTAATATCTCTTTAATATATATCAAATAAGCATTAAAAAATAAATATAAATATCTAACATTAAACTAAAGTGCTGAACTGTATCTTTGGTTCTTTGTTAAGAAAAATATCCAGAAGTGCGATTCATTACTTCCTTATGTTAAGTTTGTATACAATCAGTCTCGTTGTCAAACAATAAGCCATTATCCATTTGAAGTTGTTTATAGGAATCCAATCAATCCTATAAACTTATCTCTTTATTTAATTATAAACAATTTGACTATAGATGCTTTAAAATATGCCAAACAACTTAAATAACTTTATGAATGAGTCAAGAAATTAGATTAAGATGAAAACTAAAAAAATACAAGAAACAGGTTGATAAGCATAAAGAGTATGTCATGTTCAAACCATGTTATAAAGTTTAGATCCATTTGAGAAGACAACGGTTTTTAACCAGAAAGTTTCCTGCTTAGATCCTAAACTTCAAACACTTGCTAATGGCCTTTTAAAAGTCTTACAAAAAAATGGTTATAGTGCTTACAAGATTGAGTTGTCGAATGACTATGGAGTTTCAATAACTTTTAATGTGTCTGATTTATCTCATTATATTGATGATGAGCCACTAGACTTAAAGGTGAATCTTTTTCAATTAGAAGAGAATGATAGTGATGGATCAAGTTTAAATCTAGCCTAAAAACCTTTAGGTATTCAACCCATAATGGAAGAGTTTTCAGTCCAAGAGGTGGATATAAACCTGATTGCATCTTGTGGCCAAATTGGCTAAATCTGATTAGTTTAAAGTTATATTTAAGTCTACTTGAGTTTTATAAGTGTCTCTATTCAATTTATTTTTTTTAATTCTATTTGAGTTTTCTATGTTTGAAGGTTTATCCCAAACTTAAGGGTAGTCAAGACTTAATTAACATGTTTTTATTGTGGCTTTTCATATTCTTGTAGGGATGTTCCAAGCTTCTTTATGTCTAATTTCATATTGTACTTTAAGAAGTTAAGTTCATCAATTATAGTACTTTTTGAAGTTTTGTTTTTTTTTTAAAAAAAAAAGCTTTCTTATCTCTTAGATGGGTTCCTAGAGTGATGAAGTTAACCTATTATTCTACATCTTAGAGTTGTATGGCTTATCTTTAAGAGTGTTTCGATCCTATTTTAATAAACTATCTTTATTCTTTTCAACTCAAATTGTATCATGTTAATGAATAGGAAAAATCTGATAATATGAGAATCAATAAAATTCCAAAGCCTCGGACCTCTTATACTCTAAATATGTTTCTAATTAGTTTTTATTTAGAAATGAACATATGATGAAGCAATAACTACCTTCTCAAATGAGAAGTATAATGATAGATTATGAACCCTAAAAAGGGATATTTATTCTAAGAAGCACAACCTTGTAGAAAAGAACATGAGTTTAAGAAGAAAGATTGCAAACATCTAAATATGTTTAAAGAATAAAAGAAAAACTATTGATGTGCTTGATTTTATATGATTTTTACATACTCTTACTTTTAATTTTATGCTAATTTATCTTAATATTTCTATTTTATATAGTTTTTATTTATTTATTTTAATTTATATGCAGGAATAAATAAACTCACATATTTTAGAGTAAAAATTCAGCACTCGATCATTAAATTCCAGATAAACATTAGCCTTCAATTGATTGAGCCTTATTGTATTGAGAACACCCATTTAGAAACCAACTAGTCATCTTTCCGCGCTACGTTGCGAGTTAGATGATAGTATTTTAAAGCTTAAACAATTTTCAAGATAAATCATATATGTGTTATCATAATCTTGGTTGTTTAGATGATATTATAACAAGTAAAGATTTTCTTAGATGCATAAGACCAAGTATAAAATATTATTCACTTTTAATATAAAGAAAAAAAAACTAAAAGAAAGTTAATATTTAAAATATTATTAGGAATAACAATTTATTATCACTCACTTTAATTTAAGGATAAAAAAACCTTGTATGAAGTTGATATCCAAAATACTATTGGAAATAACAAAACTTATTCACTTATAATACAAGGATAAAAAAAATTGCAAGGAATTTTATCTGAAAATATTATTTGAAATGATACAATTATTAAAAATTCCAAGTTTATCCTGAAAGAAACCTTAATGATAATTGATGAAATTTCACCATTCCAAACCAAGTTTTTGACTTAGAAAATCAAGGTTTGTTCATCTTAGCAAACCCGCCTTTGTAGGCAGAGCATAACAAACAAAGAAAAAAATAATACAACTTATCTTAAGTAAGGCGTAATAGAGGTGTTAATACCTTTCATTTATACAATCAATCCCTTGTCTAGAATCTTTAAAGACTAGTTAGGGTTCATAATAACTATAATACTAGGCGACGATTCGTAAACCAACCAAAGACTATCTAGAACACTGCCTGAGAAGGATCACTGCGATGTCGCATTCCCACAAATAAGGTACGATACCATGTAAAAAAATAAAGCAAAATTACGTTCTACACACATCATCAAGACCTCATGCAAATAAAAATAGCATCAATCTCTTTACTTAAGAGCTTTGACTTTTATGATGTATAACAAATATAATTTTTAATATAATTTTTTTTTTCATGAGCTTAATATTTCATGTTTTGCTTCCTAATGTTTTGTCTAAAGAATGATCAATAAAGAAAATTTCTTTTATTCATCGATGACTTAAAAATGTTCTATTAAACAATACAACAAAAGATAAATTCTTCTATGATTATTTTATAAGAACCAAATTATTAAAAGAAAATATATTTTAGTAGCCAACTAAATAGGTAAAGTTACCGAGATATGTTCCATATCTCTTGCATATAGTCCCATCATGTTCACTACTCTTTTCTCTTCATCAAAAACACATTTGGCCTTAAACCACCATACACTTCCTTCAAACCTCTCAAAGCTACAATCTAAGTTAAACTTTCTTGCATGCTAATTTTCCATGTAAGCCAATCAAATCTTCACAACTTTTACTATAACACAAAGATAACCCTTTTCAAAAACTTCAAACCCTTTAAAAATGTACATTACTTGAACAACTGGATTTGTGTCATTCTTTCATTCTATTTGTCAAAACATGAGATTTAAGATAGACAAACATCTTGAACTAGCACAATTCCTCCAGCTTTATCAGCCTTTTTATGTCTCTTTAAAAATGGGTTTCACAAAAGTATGTTATTGGGGTGTTTATATAGCACCTCTTCCTTGCTTCTTAGTTTCACATTACACCTAGATGGAGCAATCATGACTAGCTACTCCCTGCACATCAATAATTGAAAAACTTGTAACCACTTAATGGGAAAAAAAACCCTTCTAATTTATTTATTTTTTAGTTATTCAGAATCTCATATAACTTAGGAGCATACCCAATAAAAATCAAAGAAAAAAAGCCTACAAAGAATATGAATATGAAGAAAACTTCACTTAATCCTCAAAGAAATCAACAAAAGAAACAAAATCAAGGGGTTACAAATTAACCAACTAACAATCATGGGAGATATAATAACTAAGGCACCAGGTTACATCATCTCACTTAAAGATGAAAATGTAAAAATAGCAATATAACAACCATACTCTAGTTTCTCCTTGTAGGTTGGTCTCTCATTGTAGTCTAAAAAGGAAATAAAAGACTAAGAAAATCTAGCAGATAAAGAACTTAAAGATATGAAAACCATAGACCAAATATAATTTCTTAAAAGAAAATCCTTTACTCTAGATGACAAAATACCTTTGCTTTTATAAGAATGGAGACAAAGATGCTATACTAATTTTAACCAAAGAATAAAAGCTTACCCACATAACTAGGTTGCAGCTAAAGAAAACACATAGAATAAATTATTACCATATATAAGAATTCATAGCACTCTTTAAAAGTAGGCAAACCTGATCTGTGACATGAGAGAAAAAAGACTTAGTCAACAACTAACGATAACTAAAATTATAAAAATGATAATAATTAAGGCAACCTAAAAAAACCCTATAAAATTATTTAATGGAACAATTCCTTACCTATTACCATGCACCTCAATCCCTAAAAACTAATAAAAAAATCAATTAAATCTAGCCTCTTGTTTTTTCAACTAATTTGTTCCCTGCCTATAACAAAGTAATTTTTTTTTATCAATAATTAGAAAAGGAAAAAGAAAGGAAATATGAAAATCTAACATTTTTTTCTTCTCTAATTGGTGACAATATGTAAAAAAAGACAGTTAACCTTAAATTCTCCATTTCCTTCCTCTTCTGCATATCTTTCTCAATATTTACTAAAAAATATTAAAAATGCACTTCTTAGTATTCTTTTAACAATTCAGGTACTTGTTACTCATGAATATATATACTCTTACATCATTACACATAGTTTTTCGACTCTTAATGTTTCAGCTTATGGAATGCTATTAAACAATTTAATTTCATGCATATACACATATTATGTTTTGTTTTCCATATAATAATCACCCATATTTCTTTAACAAACTCAAAAAATTCAAGTAAAACCTAAGAAAAGGTCAAAATACAAAATCAAGCTATCACAAAACAGTAGCCAAAAAGGTCTCATCATTTTGAGAAACGGTTTGATCGTTTCTTGAATCGATCTAGTTGTTTCTCAAAATAGTTAGCTTGTTTCTGCTACTGGAAAGTTTCCCCTCTCGATTTGTTTTGGTCAAAATCTTCACCCTTGTATCCAACTTGAGTTTTACTTTCAAGATCAGTCCTAAATCATATACGTTGTATACATAACACACCAAAAGATGAATTTTTAAATGAACAACACTCAATCTCCAAAATTTCTAACATTCAAGAACTTAAGGAACTTATCTTTCCTTCTAGTTTTTTCATGCATGACTCAATTCCATCATATTCCTGGTGTTATGCAATTATAAGCATACATAAGATCATATAAAGACCACACCTAGAACTTTCCCCTAATTAGCTGAACTTAATTAGGGCTTTTACCCTTGAATTTCTCTTCAATTTGTGGTTTAATTCTCCTAATTACTTTTTATTGCATTATTATTTTAGGGAATCTCTATAAAATACAATAAATTCTCCCTAATCTACATGAGCCTAATTTTACAAACAAAATCAGGGCTTTTCCCTTCCTCTTTAAAATTGAATAAAGTGGGAGAATAAGAACGATAAAGCACCTTACCAAATAGTCTTGAATTCATAAGATTACTTCTTGAATACTTTCTTGATTGATTTTCCCTTGTTCTTTAATTTTTCAGCTTTTCCTTAATTTCCTTGAATACCCTATTATTTTCTTGATTCTGCGTACTTAATTTCTTTTTGTACTAATCGTTTTTTTTCCCTCTCTCAATTCTCTATCCTGATGTGTTCTCTCTAAAAAAATTAAAAGGTCACAGAAAGTTCTCCCTCTCTTGCCCCTTTTTATTGTTTAAGTGACGACTCCTATCTTTTTTAAGAGAAAACTCTTAATTTTTTCTCTGTTTTTTTTTAAGAGGGCTTATTTCATTTTTAACCCTTTAAGTTCTCTACTTCCTAATTGAGTTCCTCCCCTTTTAGGTCAATCCTAGTGTTCAACCCGAATCCTTTTTTCTTTATACAATTTTAGTCCTCTTTTTGTTGTTGTTGTTCTTATTTGGGATTTTACATTATATATACCCAAGTCAAGCAATCTTAGAGTCAGAAGAGATATAAGAGAAATACATACAACTCTTATGTTCATGAAGTTCTCAAAATAAGCTGATCTAATAGAGAAAATAAGGTTGGAAGTTATAAGTTGGAATTTGGTAGTTTTTGAAAAAAGATTAGGAAACAAATAAAAGTAGATTTTGGATAAAAAGAAAGAGAAAATACCAAGGAAAAGATCATGAATAGAGTCGATAAAATATATATTTTTTTTTTTTACCATTGAAAGAGGAGGAAAAAGTAGAAGGAGAGAAGGAAAGAAGTAAAAGAAACTAGACACTGTAGTGGAATGCTTTTTCAACCGATTCCGAGGAAAAGAGCTTATATTCTTCTTCTTAATTTTCTTTTGATGTATTCCAATAAGAACATAGTTTTATTTCATATTTATTATGAATTAAATTTTATTTCTCTAGGGCTTTGATATAGTATAGTTTTGATTACACAATTTAAATTTCAAGTTATTTTATTTCTAATTTTTCCATGTTGGGTGTTTATCTTTGATCTTATTGCTCATAATTTTCTGGCAATTTACTATTTGATCTATTGAATTATAATGATACTAAAAGGTAATTTATGATTAGAAGCTTTCAAGATTAAACACTATTATTTGAGCACAAGACAGAGATACTTTACCGCAATTAGTGTGATTGATTTTTTTTTTAATCCAAAGATCTTAATGAATCTTTAATTAATTTAATTTACATAGAGATATGTTAAATTATTAGGTAGATATATTTTTAATGTTATTTGAGAGAAAGCATTGAATAATTAAAGGATGTTTTAATTGTAAACAATAAGATTTAAAATTTTATAACAAGAAATTGCAAATTGTGTGGGATTAACTAGGTGAAATGAAAATCTCTAGATTTGTTTTTGTTATCTCTATAAACTTAAATAGTAATTAATTTGGTAAATTCAAATACTCAATAGCATAAATAGTGATCTGAACTCTATGGATATAAAGATCTAGAAACCCATAATAAAGTTTGAACATAATCCTAGAAAGCCAAAAATCAGATTTAAGAGAAAACGTGACACAACTATTACTTTGAACCAAGACATCAACACCATTGAAATTCAAAACCCAACCCAACAATTTGTGAATCATGAACAAGTACAAGAAAGACACCACGAAGATAGTTGTTCTTTGATAAGTCAATTTTAGTTCTTTCCAGAACAAAAAAAAATGAGTTTTCCTCTCATACACACAAATATTATTCTGAAATCAAAGTTTGCAAAAACAATAAATATAATCTAAATAATCTTATTTATAAAAGATAAAAAATGTCCTAAATAATGTTGAAAAAAAATAAAAAGAGTTCGAAAAAAAATAGAAAAAATCTTAAATTAACTAGGAAACTAATACAAATCTCATACAGTAACTTCTAGATCTTATTGTATGGACTTCTTAATGTATGATCACTATGAAATTTTAATAGTACATTAAAATAGGCCTTTGGAATCTTTTGGTAAAATGTTAGTATAATCCAATGGTCAATAAAAAAAATGTTTATTAGTATAAAACTATGCATTAGGAAAAATCAGCCAAAAACCTACTTAAATGTCCTTAAATAATAAGGATTGTTCCTTCCAAATTCAACTTTCCTAAGTAAGTATGAAAATCTTTGTAACAAATGATGATACAAACCAAGTTATGTCTGAATTTTGCTTTAAAATGCATACTGACCAATTTTGCAAGTTTGGGCATATATCTCAAATTGTACATCGAATCGAGCTAAAGTTTTATAGGGAGATACTAGACATATGAAAATGAATTTTGGTAAAATTTCAGGTCAATCGATTTTTAGGAACATATTATTTAAATAGGTAGAAGTTGTTGTTACTGTTTTGGCAGATTCATTAACAAAGTGTTCTTTCTTAACTATTTTTGGTTAAATCATTATAGACCTCTAATAAGTTAATTTTAGATAGAAAATAGAGATTAAATAAGGCTTATTTAGGCCCTAAAATTATGCATGGGCTTAGGGTACAAGGGTTCCTAATGTGGCTTGGATTCATTGAAGAATTCGAGTCCATACTTTGTAAGGATTCCAAGTCCCACATGGACTTAATGTGGTAGCATCTAAAGGGATCTTTCTCTTAGATTTATTTTCCTTATTTTGAAGTTATTCCTAACACATCAAGGAGACTTAGAGGAGGAAATATAAGAAAGTAAATTCTAGCAATCAAAACAAAGTTTTCTAGTTGAATTCCTACACTAAAAGTTACGATCAAAACACTACTTAGGAGAGCTCGAAGATTTCAACTACATAGAAGAATTCTAATATGAAGAATTTGTTTTTATTATCATATTTTGTTTAATTTATATTGAAAAATTATTTTTAATTTGGGTTTATTCTACCCCATTAGACATTATTTAAGAATTTATGTCATTATTGGACTTTGGTTGATTTCGAGTTTGGGCCCATTATCTAACAACTCAAAAGGGATCCATTAGTGTTATTTAGAGGAGACTATATAATATTTTTGGAGCTGTAAATCTCAGCAACTTGGTGATAATAAATATGAGTTTCTTTATTTTGATTGTTTGTGGTAAGGCATCATTTGTTTATAGGGACAATGATCGTGCAATCGACTTATCGAAGATTAACTATTTTTGTGGCAACATTAAATACTTTGGAGTTTTAGGTACAAGCTTATCTTTAGGTCTAAGTTAATTCCAATGCTTTTGGTTCTTAGGTATAAGGTTACCTATGGGTCAAAGTTTCCTCAAACCTAGTTTTTAGGTTTTGAGTTATATTTTAACTTCGTTAAGGATTGCTTTACTATGTGATCATGAGGTCCACATTTGTTGTTGCCCCTTAGTTTCCTTGTAAATGATAGAAACTCCTAAAATGTTTTGCTAAAATATCCTTTTAATGTTAAGATTAATTATCGCCACCTATCTTTTCTTGTAAAGCATATAAAGTTGTTCAAACAAGAATGCCGAATTATGCTGCCATCTCTAAGCCTTAGTTGGAGTGAATGCCTTCTTACACATGGATTAGGTTGCCCTATATGTGTTAAAGCCTTATTGAAGTCAGTTTTGGCCTAACTGTTCTAAACAAAACCATTCAATACCTCATTTAGATTCCTTGCCTTTAACCATGTGATTGACCCAATTGGCACCTCTAGTTAATTGATTGTCAAGGTGGGCTGGTCCATTTCATCCTTGTTTCTCTTTAAAAGTATTCGACATTGAATTATCATCTATATCAAACAAACAGAGAACAAAAATATTGAAAGTAGCACTAACACCATACTCTCTTATTAGATCCACTTTGTAGATGTTGTCATTGATTCTTTTTACAGATTTGGAATAGAACATCTTCTCGAGGTTGTAATTTTGATTTTATATGGGATATAAACCTCCCCAAAACTAATCATCTGGTTGGAAAATAACTCATTTACGCTATTTATTTGACTTGAATGCGTAGTGGTTCTTCTTCTTCTTTATATGTTGCCATACACCTTCTTGGTATGCCTTTACCATATGTGCTTTTCTATTTCCATCAAGAGTAATCATTTCATCAACATGTATGTCGCACATCCCCCGTGCGGCGTCTGTTGTCGATTTTTCATTCGTTTGCTTGATTGGTTCTTTGGATTTGCCACCTAGTATTTGGTTAAAGGCTACTAGGAAACATGGATATACTGGTCTTGTCAGAGATTCGAGGGTAAGGGTCTGGTTGTGGCTAGGAAAGGTATTAGCACCCTTAGCGCACCTTATCTAAGGTAAGCTGCTTATTGATTTGATGTAATTTAAAAAAATAAAAAATTAGCAAAATTCTAAAACTTTAATAAATCAGTTATTAAATTCCAGAATATATGTAGAAACATGTTCTTACATTTTCATGGAAAATACAACATGATTTTATTTGTCATTCAGATACTTGAGCATATACAAATTAAAACATTAAATTCATTTTTTTATCCTTTTGATTTTATAATTCAATAACATACATAAAAAAATACAAACACACACATGTCTTTTTTTTTTATTATTATTATTAATTTTCACCCATATTTACATGTTACAAATCATAAAAATTCAAAATAAATCAAACAACACATTACACAAATCAAAAATTACAAAATAGCCCCTAAAAATCTAGGAAACTGATGGGAAGTCTTCTGAACCACCAGAACAGTAGCGGCGCGTCTTCTCCACGCGCCACTACCACTAGCAACGCGTGGGTTCACACGCCGCCGCGGGCACAACCTGAGAGATGGGTGGATCTAAGTCGTTTTCTCCTCCTCTCCCCTTCTACACCGGCGGTGGGAAGTAACGTCACCTGCAAAGACAAGAAAACGCAAGCAGTGGTTTTTTTTTTTCTCATTCTCAGATATGCTCCCGGTCTTCTTTCTTCCCCTTGGTTTTTTGTTCTTTCCTTCTTCAGGTGGCAGATCCGGTGGTTGGGTAGCTTCGGGCTACTGTTTGGTCATTACTATGAAGGAGACCGGAGGAGGGTGATGGCTCAGCCGGTGTTTGGTGAGGAAGGAGACGCTGTTGCATGGTGGGGCCGAGAGATGACTAGAAAAAAAGGCAGCGGGAGTTGCCGCCATGTTTGGTTTGAGGAAGAAAGGAACGGCTGTGGGGCTGGTCTCCTATGTCAGTGGGTGGTGGCGTTGTCTTGGCCGTGAGGGAGAGCGACGGCTAAAGGAGGGGCGCCACCTGCTGGCTTTTGGAGCAAAAATCACAAAGTAGGGGCCAATCGCCGGGAGAGGGAGAGGGAGGTGCTAGTTTTGTTTTCAAAGGGAGGGGCTGTTTCTCCTTGGCTTGGGGAGGAAAGGTCGGTGAGCAAGGAAAGGAAAGGCTTTGGCTAGTGGCTGAGGGAGAAGAAGCCAAGGGTTACGGCTGTGAAAGGGACGGTCTGGTAAGGGGAGAGTTGCCAAAAAATGGCAAGGGGGACTGGGCGGCTGCCCCTCTTGGTAGAGATGGGTTTAGAGTTTTATCTTTAGGGTTTTTTTTTTTTGTGTTTCACTCAATTGTGTAAAATTGCTCCCTGTAAATTCCTCTCTTTTGTGTGTGTTGTGACCTCTATTTATAGGCAAAGTGGTTAGGTCCCCAAAATACATTGGTCCCTCAACTTTTTTTATTTTTTGTTAATTTTGATTTTTTTTATTTTTTTTGTATTTTTGAAAGCGAGCAATATCAACGTTGACTCAACAAGGAAAATCAGTGATTGTAAAATTAACTCGAAATTAACTCGTTCAAAATACCTTTGAAAATTTAAATTCTTATGAGATGACGTTTAAAATGTTAAAAATGATGCACATATATCAAAATGTCTTTTTTGGGGTTTTCATTGTTTTTTTGTTATTTTTGGTTTTTTCTGAAAATTTATCAAAAACATGAGTAAAAAATTAGGTAGCAACAAGGTAAATGAATCAAATATGTCGTGGTGTGCATGACATCGAATGATGAGTTTTTCTCCTAAATTGGAGGGTTTTAGGATTAATAAAATTATAGTTTTGAAGGAGTCGTCACCTAGTATCATGGTCACTAGAAAACCTAATGGTTCGCGAGAGTCTAGGTAAGGGGATTAGTTGTGCATTGAAAGACGCATCACCCCCAATTCACCCTATTTATGGTAAATTGTATTGTTGATTAATTATTTTTCTAAGCCATGTTTCTATTCGTTGGTCAATCTATGGTTCAAGGTAAATCTCCCTTTGCGAGGAAGTTTCTACTTTATCAGGCTAAATCCTAATCGTTCTAGGGATCAAATTTCAGTATCACATTTATTTTCTATTTTGTATCTTTAATATCTTAGGGGTATACTTTATTGTGTAGTTTTATACCCTTAAATAATAAAGTCTACAACTAATTCCTAATGTTTATTGATATTAATTCATTTAATTTAATACTAGGTAATGCGAACCCTAGTGGAATTGAATGGAATTCGCAAACCCAAGATCTATCTAATCCAAGTTTGCTGAAAATAGGATGAGCTTATCACAATGGAAGACTTGCTCCAAGGCAACAAGGCTATAAACTAACCTAATCATAACACCTACACCTGGAGACGAGCAAAAGGAGTATAAATTCATAACAAAGATTGGTAAATTCTTTCAAGAGTTGAAAGTTCAATCAAGAACCAAAATTGACAACCAAAGGTCAACAAAAATCAGAATATTATTAGAAAAAAAAAAGTATGCTAAAAATTATTCTTAAGAGCATTTATACTCCAAGCCAAAAACCCTAGTTTCCCTAATGGTTTACATATAAACCCAATTTAAATAATAATCAATCCAAGATAAAACTAGCCTAAACTAATTAAAATAAATAAAATAAACAAGTCGGAAACTCAAACAAGTGTTTCCTTACAAAATAAAGAAAGTTTAATAGCCCAACGAATTTAATAAGACAAGTTCAGTTATTTCCGCATTCTGTCTGATAACAACAAAGCCCAACTTCAAACGAATGGTTCTCTCTCGTCTTAAAGAATTAGAAGGCGTGACATGTACCGTTGGAAAGGTATTGAATTTTAGTTTCCAGCCCAACTAGAATCACCTCAAAATGCAACCTATAGCTCTAGTTATGATAAAAAAAAAAAAAAAAGAGAAGAAGGTAGCGAATGGTCAAACTGACCGAATCTAGTCTTCTTCTCCCAATCCTTGTGTAATGATCTTGGTTCCACCAACAAGCCCCTCTTGAACATGAATAAGATTAATCACGGCTTGCTTCTTATTATTTAATATCCTCTTGAAGCCCACCTTAGCCCATGTATCTTGAAGAAGTCCATTGAAAGCCTCTTTGAACCTCTTAGCTCTAAGCCTTGTAACTAGACCAACCAGAACCTCTAATGGATCCTTTGGTGCTTGGATCATATCATCCACTCTCTTCTCAAAAGGATTTGACCTCGAATCATCACCTATATCAAACGAAGAAAGATCAACAACATTGAATGTAATACTAACATTATACTCACCTAGTAGATCCACTTTGTAGGCATTATCATTAATCATTTCTATGATTTGAAAAGGACCATCTCCTCAAGGCATCAACTTTGATCTCCTTTGTTCAGGAAACTTTTCCTTCCTTATATGCACCCAAACCCAATAACTTGGTTCAAACCTTACCAATTTTCATCCTCTATTAGCCTTGTGTGCATATTGTTTATTTTTTTTTCTCTATTTGTTGCCTAATCTTTGCATGTAAATCCTTCACCACCTATGCTTTTTTAGTACCATCAAGACTAACCTTTTCATCCACAAGTAAATGAATCAAATCTAATGGTGTCAAAGGATTAAAACCATAAACAATCTTAAATGGTGAATAATTAACAGTAGAATACACACTATAATTATATGAAAATTCAATAAATGGCAAATAATCTTCGTAATTTTTAAGATTCTTTTGAATGATAGCCCTTGACAACTGAGTTAAAGTTTGGTTAACAACTTTAGTTTGGCCATCTGTTTATGGATGACAAGTAGTAGAATATAAAAGCTTAGTCCCTAACTTGCCCCACAAAACTTTACAGAAGTAACTTAAAAACTTAACATCTCGATATGACACAATGCTCCTAGGAACACCATGTAGTCGAATGACCTCTTTAAATAATAGGTCAGCTATATTTGTTGCATCATCAGTTTTATGGCAAGTAATAAAATGTGTCATCTTATAAAATCTATCCACAACAACAAATATTGTCTCTTCCTTTCCTAGACCTAGGTAGACCCAAAATAAAATCCATAGAAACATCACCCAAGGTTCCTTAGGAACAGGTAAAAGTGTGTGTAACCCATAAGGCATTACTCTAGACTTAGCTTGTTTACATGTTATGCATCTATCACAAATTCTTTGCACATCTCTTTTCATGTTAGGCCAATAAAAGTGTTCATGTAAAACATCCAAAGTTTTTGCAATTCCAAAATGCCCCATTAAACCATCCCTATGAGCTTATCTTACAAGCAATTCACGCAAAGAACAATTAGGCACACATAATTTATTTTCCTTAAACAATAATCCATCATGCCTAAAAACCTATCATTGGCCGAAACTTTGCACTCATCATATATAGAACCAAAATCATTATCATCAAGATACAATTCTTTAATATACTCAAATCTTAATAATTTAGTATTCAGAGTATTAAGAAGAACATACCTTCGCGACAAAGCATCTGCAACCATATTTTCCTAACCTTACTTGTACTTAATCACATATAGGAAAGTTTCAATAAACTCAATCCTCTTGGCATGTCGCCCATTTATCTTACATTAACTATTTAAATGTTTTAATGATTGGTGATCGGTACTATAACAAACTCTCGGGGCCATAAATAATGTTGCCAAGTTTCCAATACTCTCACTAATGCATAACTCTTTGTCATAAGTGGGATAATTAAGAGCTACACCATTGAGTTTCTCACTAAAATAAGCAATGAGACATTTCTCTTGCATTAGAACAGCTCTAATACCTATTCCTGAAGCATCACATTCAATCTCAAAAGCTTTATTAAAATCAGGTAAAGATAGTAATGGTGTCGAAATTAACAAGCTAAAAGCATTTTCTTGTTCTTTACCCCACTTGAACCCTACGGATTTCTTAATGATTTCAATCAATGGAGAGGTTGTCATACTAAAGCCTTTAACAAACCTTTTATACAAACTAGCCAAACTATGAAAACTTCTAACTTCTGTTATTAATTTTGGTGTAGGCCATTCTTGAATAGCCTTAACCTTAGCCTCATCCATCTTTATACTTTTTGCACTAACAACATATCCAAGAAAAATAATTATATCCGTGCAAAAGTCACACATTTTCAAATTAGCATACAAGGACTCTTTTCTAAGCACATTAAGAACTTGTCTCAAATGATCCATATGCTCATCAATCTCTTTACTATAAATCAAAATATCATCAAAAATAGACAGCTACAAATTTACCTATGAAAGCCCACAAAATATGATTCATCAATCTCATAAAAGTAATAGGTGTATTAGTAAGTCCAAAAGGTATAACCAACCACTCATACAAACCATATATAGTTTTAAAAGCAATTTTCCATTCATCCCCTTCTTTCATCCTAATTTGATGATAACCACTTTGAAATCATTCAAAAACATTTTAGAACCATGCAATTCATCCAACATATCATTTAATCTGGGAATAGGATGTCGATATTTTATAGTGATGTTATTAATAGCCCTGCAATTGACACACATTCGCCAAGTCTTGTCTTTCTTTGGAACAAGAAGCACATGAAATGCACTAAGACTCATGTTCTCACGAATGTATCCTTTCGACATCAAGTTCTCCACTTGTCGTTGGAGTTCCTTAGACTTTTCGGATTGCTCCTATATGCTCCTGGAACAAAGTCGATTTGATGTTCAATTCCTCTAATTGGCGGCAAACCACTAGGAATCTTTTCTGGAAAGACATCTTTAAATTCTTGTAAAAAAAACTTTAACAACATTAGGAACACAAGAATCCAAATTATTAGAGTTAAGTATGCCTCCTTATACACAAGTAAAATCATAGGCAATTCAGAAAGATAAACATGTTTAAGATCACTAGATTGTGCAAAGAAATTAAGGTTTTTCCCTACTTTTTCTACACACTCTTCTTTTCTCACCTTTTCTTTCTTCTCTCTACTTATTTTCTCTCCACTCTCAGCCTCCCTTTAATTTGTTTTTTGTCGTGACCCTCCTCTAATTTTCTAAGGGTCAAAACTTTATCCCTTTTTATTTTTAACTCATGGCTCACTTTATTTTCATTCTTCCTTACATTCTCACCATGTTGTTCGGCTTGTTCTTCCATTTTGGCCGAATCTGAGTGCTCCTCCTCATAGCTTTTCTTCAACTGAATTTGATCTTCGTGCACTTACTTTAGTGTTGGTGGGGAAAATGTATAAATTATATATCTTTCTTCAATGAATACTTGTTCTTAAACCCATCATGCTTGACTTTTCTATCAAATTGCCAAGGCCTCCCCAGTAACAAATGAGTGGCATACATAGGCACAATATCACATAACACTTCATTCTTATACTTGCCTACTGAAAAAGAAATCATCACCTGTTTATTCACCTTAACAACACCACATTCATTCAACTATTGAAGCTATAAGGCCTCTCATGCTTTATGGTATTCAATCCCAACTTTCTAACCAAAGTAACACTAGTAACATTTGTACAACTACAACTATCAATGATTATACTACATACCTTATCATTGATTACACATCTAGTGTGGAAGATGTTCTCCATTTGTTGCTCTACATCATCCTCCTTAGTCTGAACACTAAACAACCTTCTAATCACCAAAACTTCATCACTAACAGCATACTCTAAATCACCAGCATCCTCAAGTGGTGGCATCTCATCTCAATCAGACTCCTCACTAGTGGACACAATCTCTCCATCATCACTTAGAATCATAACTCGACGATTCGCACACTCTGATGCTTAGTGTCCAAATCCTTGACACTTGAAACACTTTATATCACGATTACGCTTCGGTTGGACTTCTCCCTTAAGTTTTTTTTTATCACTGGTCAAAACCTGCTTTTTCATAGAGGTAGGTTTAACAACTTTAAAAGTCATCAAAGGCTTCGATGTCTTACTACCCTCTTTTCTATAATTCATCTTTCAACCCGAAGAAGACCCTAAATAAGCTCCAGATCGTGTACTACCCTTCCTTTTCAACTATCCTTCAACTTTAATGGCCAAATGCATTAACTCTTCCAATTCAACATAAGATTGCAACTCCACAACATTAGCTATGTTTCTATTCAAGCCATTCAAAAACCTAGACAGAGTAACTTCCTCATCTTCATTAACATTACCTCTAATCATAGCCACCTCTAATTCTTTCTGATACTCCTCCACAGTCTTACTACCTTGTGTAATCATTTATAAACGATTAAACAACTCCCTATAATAGTGTTTAGGAATGTACCTCTTCTTCATTATTGTTTTCAACTCCTCCCACGTGCTAACTGCTCTTTCTTTATTGCTTATTCTTTCCATCACCAATCTCTCTCCACCAAACCATGATATAATCAGTAAACTCCACTACAACTAAGTTAACTTTTTTTTTTTTTAGAGTACCTATGGATGTCAAAAATCATCTCCACCTTTTTTCCCAATCTAAGCAAGCTTCCGGATCAGTTTTTCCCTTAAAGACTAGGATTTTAAACTTAACACTACCCAAATTTCGGTCTACATCACCCAAATCATCAAAATCCCCTCTATACTTAAAATCCCTATATGGCCGAATACGTCCCCTCCTTGGCTAATTCTTATACCTCTTTCTTATATATAAGGAACCCACTACCACGTTTAAGATCATCCTCGGCTTCATTTGCAAAGTTTCCAGCAGCACTCTCCTCCTTCTAGCTTCTAATATGCTCCCGACACCTTTTTCCACTCAAATTACCTTTCTTTAGTTCTTGAAATCACTAAGCAACAATTCAGAAAAACAACCAATTACATAGTGAATTTATAAATTTGATATAGACTCAAGAAGTAAGAAATTTACGAAATTAACAAAACAAAACTACAATGACAAATTCATGAGTAGCAATGCAAATTAGTGCAAGTAATATGAAAATTCGAAAACGCGAAATAAACTAAATGGAAGCAATAATACTAAAGAGATTTACTATCCAAACTGAAAATTAAATCAAACAATGATAGAATCTGGAAAAAAAAAAAGAGATAAAGAGCAACATAAATTCCCAATGACCAATTTTCTTTCCTTAGCTCTCGACCAAACACCAAAATGTTGATTTTTTTTTTTGCAGCAACAATCAAAATTTTCAAAATCAAACCCTTTTTTTTATATCAATTCAACAATCAAGAAAAAAAATTCAAGAACACATTTTTTTTTATGTATATTGTAACAACTAGACTTTTTCAGAGCCAAAATTGATTGAATTTTTATTTTTTTTAATCGTCCGATTCTGGATATTTTTCACCATATCATTTTGCAAATTTATAATTGCATTTCATTCATTAATAAGGTACAATATACATAGGATAATGTAAATCAACATTCCGATAAAACATATTCTTAATACACATTTCTATAATTTTCATTTTCGTACTCATAGGTTTACATTATATCATATTGACATACTCATAAGTTCACATTCCTATTCTAGTCTCGTTATCATCACGAGTTCATATGAGAGTGTCGAACAACAAGTTACACTACTAGTACTTTCGTTATCCTGACCTTATGTAATTTAACAACATGACATCCTCATAAGAAGAATACCACATATGTATATTCATACACATCATATCTACATGTCGCACATTCACATTCGTTTTCCATTTCATTTTATCATTACAAGTCTTTACAAAAGGGGTCGGATGACTAATTGAGCGATTTACACGTTTGTTCATACAGAACTCATATCACCCATAACATGCGAATATATAATTCTTTTCAAATTAGTGAGCTGTGAAATGGATTTTCTTACACACCATGTTGGTATGATGTCCCTGTTACAACACAAGGTAATTTCAAGCATTATAGGCAATTTAAAAAAAAAACATAATAAAGCAATATTAACGTTACATTTCACTCATAGACCAAAAAAGCACAATTCTTTCATTTCTCCTCACTTATGTAAATACCACCCTTAATAATTCATCAATTACCGAGGCTAATTATAATACTCAGACTCGGTCATCCGTCTCGAATATCGTTAACCGAACTAAAGTTATTCTCTATTTAAAGCACAACAATCGTAGTTCATTCATTTACTTGGTATATACAGAACATAGTACCCAATAAACAGATCAACTCTTGAAACTAACTCATAACTCTCAAATTCAGCAGTCCTCTTAGGATGCCATTAGCCAAAGCTAATTATTTTTTCTTCAGGTCATCCACTTAGGATGCCATTAGCTGAAGCTAATTATTTATCAATCTCGGTTATCCACTTAGGATGCCATTAGTCGAAGCTAATCATTTTTCAGTCCCGGTCATCCACTTAAGATGCCATTAGCTAAAGCTAATCATTTGTTCATCCAGGTCATCCACTTAGGATGCCATTAACCGAAGCTAATTATTTGTTAGTCACGGTCATCCACTTAGGATGCCATTAGCTGAAGCTAATCATTTGTTCATTGAGGTCATCCACTTAGGATGCCATTAGCCGAAGCTACTCATTTTTTCATCCAGGTCATCCACTTAGGATGTCATTAGCCGAAGCTAATTATTTATCAATCTCGTTCATCCATTTAGGATGCCATTAGCCGAAGCTAATCATTTATCCATCCCGGTCATCCACTTAGGATGCTATTAGCCGAAACTAATCATTTGTTAGTCCCGGTCATCCAATTAGGATGCCATTAGCCAAAGCTAATAATTAACCCATCAAACATGTCAGAGGCAGTTCATGTAATCATTATAACAAGATATTATATCCTTAGTAATACACCAACAAACATTCCATAATAGTTTAACATTTAGTATAACACAACAATAGACCCTTCATATTTTTCATCCAACCATTCATGATGGTTAATGTTCAATACAATACAACAATAGATCCCTCGTAATACCTATACAAAAATTCATCACAATTATATTTAATAAAATACAACAGTAGAGCCCTCGCAATACTCATACAACTATTTATCACAATTACATTCCATAAAATACAACAGTAGGTTCTTCGTAATACTCATACAACTATTTGTCACAATTACTTTCAATAAACTACAACAGTAGATCCTTCAAAATACTCATACAACCATTCATCACATTTACACTTAATAAAATACAAAAGTAAGTCCTTCGTAATACTCATACAACCATTCATCACGATTACATTCCATAAAATACAATAGTAGATTCTTCGTAATACTCATACAATTAATCATCACAATTACTTTCAATAATTGTAACAATAGATCCTTCAAAATACTTATATAACTATTCGTCACATTTACACTTTATAAAATACAATAGTAGGTCCTTTGTAATACTCATACAACCAATCATCATAATTACATTCCATAAAATACAACAGTAGATTCTTCGTAATACTCATACAACTATTCGTCACAATTACTTTCAATAACTGCAACAGTAGATCCTTCAAACTACTCATACAACTATTTGTCACATTTACACTCCATAAAATACAGTAATAGGTCCTTTGTAATACTCATACAACCAATCATCATAATTACATTCCATAAAATACAACAGTAGATTCTTCGTAATACTCATACAACTATTCGTCATAATTACTCTCAATAACTACAACAGTAGATCCTTCAAAATACTCATACAACCATTCATCACTTTTACACTCAATAAAATATAACAGTAAGTCCTTTATAATACTCATACAACCATTCATCAACTGCCTAAATTCATAATAGCCCAATCAACATCTCATAGTCGGTTTAATATTCATCGCAACACGATAATATATCCACTTCAAATAGGTCATTTCAAAACATTAACATTTTCATCATTGTTTCAACATTCATCAAGAACTCGATCAACATTTCATAGTCATTTCGACAATTATCTAGAATTTAATCAAACACTTCATCGTCGTTTCATCATTCAACAAGGATTTAATAATAGATTATCATAAGTAAATCATTTCAAAACTAAACATCATACAACAAAAAGGTGGGAACCACCTACCTACTCTACCTGCGGATTGTCCTTGTCCTGATGATGGTCTGATCCCGGCCACACCACCTAAGACATTAATGGCCACAAATCAGTACATTTGCATCCTTAAATCACATTCATCACCATACTTATTTCAAGAGTCCATATGTTCACATTCAAGTGTTCCACATTTTATACCATCATAAAATGAAATTGTTACAATCACTTAAGTCATTTCTGCCTAAGGGATCTATTCCAAAAAATCGACAGTGGAACTTATTCACTAATAGCCACACAATTCGGTAACAAAAACTGTTTCGCTGCAGGCCACACAATTTGGCGGCGACAATTGTTTCACCACAGGCCACCTAATTTGGCATTAAACACACTTTTAACAGCGAATGCTAATTCATTGCAGCAAACACACTTTCGGCAGCGAATGCTAATTCGCTACAAACAACTCAATTTCGGCAGGGAAAGCTGATTCGCTGAAGACAACATAATTTCTTTGCACAAATACTATTTTGTTGCAGACAACAAAACTTCAGCAGTGAACATTGATTCGCTGCAGACATTGCATTTTCGACAACGAACACGAGTTTGCTGTAGACAACACAATTTCGGCAATGAACACTAGTATGCCGCTGACAACACAATTTTGACAGCGAACGTTGATTCGCTGTTGACAACACACTTTCGACAGTGAACACTAGTTCACTGCAGACAACATAACTTTGGCAGTGAACGCTGATTCATTACAGACAAGGTGTGCGGCAACAAACACTAGTTCACTGCGAACAAAACAAGTTCATTTAGCAAGGTTTTCTGAATTCATTCATTCCATGTTTTCACTTACATTATGGTAATACATCAACACCACCACTAATAATTTCATAATTCACAAGTGTTCATTTTCAGTCATGGACTTAATTCCTTTAAGGTGTTCTTCACGGGGAATTCTCTCATTGTTCCCTCAATTCTTATGGCTAGACATTACTGCCCAATACACTTAGCTACACATGCAAATCATCATATTTCTCACAAGTATAATCACAATCACAATTCATTCTCTTGATTCACAATTACACATGTTTGTTCATTAAACAAACAAAACCGAAGCATTATATGGTGTGGTTCCTGTTTCAGCTGCAACATGCTTTCAAGGTTTATTAATAACATAATTTGCACTTAACATCATTCCACCACTTTTCCATATAATTTCATCAATCAAATATGCAGAATTTACATCATCAATACAAGTATGATTTTGTTTTTAATTCAAAAATGTTCCTAGAAGTCTCACGAGATCATCATCTATGCATTTTATCACTTTAATTCATATTTTATCCAGCCCTCACCATGGCCGACCCTCCCCTAGGTTCATACATTCAAAATTGTTCATGTTTCTTGAGTAAGGGTCTGTGCATGTGTTCATTCATCTTTTGTTCTACATAGGTCTATCCATTTAGTCAAGATTCCTTGAGTTAAGGTGCAAGAACACCACCCCTTCTATTTTCGAGCTTTCTTCCTTTTCCCTTTTGTCTAAAATCTGGGCTAATAGCCAGCCAAGAGAAGGATATTGGTATTACCTCATATTTTTAGACAGTTTTTTAGCAGGTCTTGGTGGTATGGTTCTTCCCTCAAGTCTCGGTTATTTGTTCTCCTTCCTCTGCTAGTTGTTTCCAGCCAGCCCTAGGCTCCCTCTTTTTCCATGATTTCGGTTTTTTAACCTTCCCTATCCCTCTCCCTTTCCCTTCTCTCTCACACCTAAGAAGGGCACATGTAGTTGGGGTTTGGTCAAGTTTTTCTTTGGAAAGGGGAGGAGAAGAAAGGGCATGCTGCTGGGCACATGTAGCAGAGTTGTTGAGCTCTCTTTGGAAAGGAAGAAAGAACAAGAGCATGCAACTCGTTTTGGGAAGAGGGAAGGGGATAAGAGCATGTAGCTCATTTGGGGGAGAGTGCCTCTCTTTTTCCATGATTTCAGCTGTTTAACCTTCCATATCCCTCTCCCTTCTCTCTCACACCTAAGGAGGGCACATGTAGTTGGGGTTTGGTCAAGTTTTTCTTTGGAAAGGGGAGGAGGAGAAAGGGCATGTTGCTAGGCACATGTAGTAGAGTTGTTGAGCTCTTTTTGGGAAAGAAGAAAGAACAAGAGCATGCAACTCATTTTGGGAAGAGGGAAGGGGATAAAAGCATGCAGCTTGTTTGGGGAAGAGTGCCCCTTTCTCTCTCTCCTTGCTGCATTTATACCCATCTTAAATGCAAAAGGAGGTGTTTGGATGTTGGACTAAGGCTGTCTTTATCCCCATTTTGGGTTATCCTTGGGTTGGTTTCCATTCCCATTCTCCCTTAGAACAGGTCGGTCCAACACTAATTTTTTGTTAGGTTTTATAGTGTCACTGCCGATTAGAAATTGGCAGCCACAAACAGTGTCGTTGCCGATTCAGAAGTCAGTAGCGAGAATTACGCCATTGCCGATTCATAAATCAGTAGTCAAACTGTGCTGCTGTTGATTCAAAAATAGACAGCCAATGACCGTGTCGCTTCGATTCAGAAATCGACAACAAAACTAAGTCGCGACTGATTTAGAAATCGACAACCAACTGTGTCATTGCTGAATCAGAAATTGAAAAACAAAAATTGTTGTGCTGCCGCTTTAGAAATCGGTAGCCAAAAACATTGCTGCTGCCGATTTAGAAATTGGCATAAAAATTACGACGCTAACCTGTGATTAGATCTGCTCTAATACCAACTGATGCGAACCCTAGCAAAATTGAATGAAATTTGTGAACCCAGATCTATCTAATCCAAGGTTGCTAAAAATATGATGAGCTTATCACAATGGAAGACCTGCTTCAAGGTAACAAGACTATAAACCAACCCAATCCCAACGCCTACACCTTGCGATGAGCAAAAGGAGTATAAATTCATAACAAAGATTGGTCAATTCTTTGAAGAGTTGAAAGTTCAATCAAGAACCAAGATTAACAACCAAAGGTCGGCAAAAATCAAAATATTATTTGCCAAAAAAAAGTATGCTGAAAATTATTTTCAAGAGTATTTATACCCCAAGCCAAAAACCCTAGTTTCCCTAATGGATCACATATAAATCCAATTTAAATATTAATCAATCCAAACTAAAACTAGCCCAAACTAATTAAAATAAATAAAATAAACAAGTCTGAAACCCAAACAAGTGTTTCCTCACAAAATAAAGAAATTTTAATAGCCCAACAAATTTAATAAGACAAGTTCGGTTATTTCTATATTCTGTCTAGCAGGAATGAAACCCAACTTCAAATGGATGGTTCTCTCTCATCTTAAAGAATTAGAGGTGTGACATATACCGTTGGAAAGGTATGGAATTCTAGTTTCCAGCCCAATTAGAATCACCTAAAAAATTCAGCCTGTAGCTCTAGTTATGATTTAAAAAAAAAAGGCAGCTAAAGGTCAAATTGGTTGAATCTAGTCTTCTTCTCCCAATCTTCGTGTAATGGTCTTGGTCCATCAACAAGCCCCTCTTAAACATGACTAATATTAATTATGGCTCGCTCCTTATTATTTAATATCCTCTTGAAGTTCACCTTAGTCAACGTATCTTAAAGAAGTCCATTGAAAGCCTCTTTGAACCTCTTAGTTCTAATCCTTGTAACTGGACCAACCAGAACCAATAGATCATTTGGTGTTTTGATCGCATCACTAGGAGTATGCATTATGTTGTAAAGTTCATACCCTGGATATTAATTAAAAAAATATTTTTTTATGATATTTTTGAAATTGAAAAATCCTAATAAATAATCATAAACTGGTTCCAATACTTTTTAAAACAAATGATAAAAATGCAAAAATTTTTTTATAAAAATATGCATGAAGAATTTGGTCATATGTACGCAAATATTTACGTTTTTGAAATGAAGATTATTTTTTAATTTTTTGAAATTTAAAAGAAAAATCATGTATTTTTAATACCAGGTCAGTATCTTATAATGTAAGACTACAACCTGATATTAGATAAAATTATTGGAAAAACCATGTGAGGGACCCACAAATAATTATAAAATAGTTCCTAAATTTTTTGAGAATTTCTTGAAAATTTTTAGGGTTTGTTTGGCTAGACATAAAAATAGGGACAAACTAAGGCTAAAAGGTGAGGCAGTATGGCATGTTTGCCAAACACGTCCTTATCCTAAAACTAGAGACATGAAAAATGCTTTAAGCCCGTGCTTTGCAAACACACCTTAAGGATGAAGAAAAATAATGTTTTTTTGGCGAAAATGGGGTGTGCTAAACATGTCTTTAAGTCCAGGTTGTGCTTAGCTCACGTGTACGAGTTGGGCTCAGGCCTAGCCCAACCAAATTTGTTAGGTCAACAGACAACCTAAAAGTTCTTTATATATATATATATATATATATATATATATATATATATATATATATATATATATATATAAACCTAGCCTCCAACAAAAATAACTTATCCCAAAACTTTTCTTTTTTGGCAAAGAAAAGAAGAAAAATCCCAGTTGTTATACCATAAAAAATTAATGTGAGATGTTAAGAAGAGAAGAAGTTTACCTAGCTTGAGGGAGGTATTTGTTGGCTGGTGGTGCTATTGTTATGGTGTGGTGGTCCATGATGGAGGCTGGAGACCAGGTGAAGAAGCTGCCGAGAAGGGAAAAAACGTAATGGTGTGATTGATTGAAGCTCCTGGTTTGGGTTCGTCGCTATTACCAAAACTACTAGTTGCTAAGGGAGGAGTTTAAGGTAGTACTGTGGTGCTGTTTGTTAAGGTAGTAATCATGAGAGCTGTCAAGAAGGGAAAAAAAGTAATGGTGTTATTGCTAAGGGAGGTGTTTACTTTCTTCCTCTCTTTTTCCTCCTCTCTTTCCCTTAAGTCAGCATGGCTCTTATTTATAGGAGGTTAAATGGGTGTATGGGTACCTTTCCAGCCTTAGATCCTAACCCTTTTACCCTTTATAATTGATCTGATCCCTTGATAATAAGCTAACAACTTAGTACTGTCAAACCAGGTTGTTAAAAGTTGGTCGATGTAGCAACTTTAGACTAGTGTTGCAACTCCTACATAGACGACCACCTAACATAATACATTAAAAGGCATTTAATGGTTTTGCAAAGAGAGAACCCCATCAACTCTCTCATGAGAGGAACAAGAAAGAAAGTGAACAGTATCAAACAACGCGTTCTTTGGCTTTATAATATTTTGACTGGGCATTCACCAAAACGACGCCGTTTTGGTGTACTGTTTCATTTAAGTAAAATGACATCATTTTGGCCATCCTAAACTAAATTAGGTCATAAATTCATCTTTTGATTGTAACTCTTAATCTTTGAATTTGTTCAATTGGATCCTCAATTGAATTCTGATTTCAAGAATTAATTCAATTTTTCCCCTGCAAGATTTTGAAAAGACCCCCCTGATTTTAGCATGTGTTTTGAATTGGTCATTAGTCTCGAATATTTTCAATTTCATCCTCAATTATTCTTCAAACTTCTACTTTCTTCAATTTCACCTTTATTTTAGCTGAATTTGGTCCCTAAATTCACGTGCCTTTTGCAAAAAGGTATTTGGTCTTGATTTTTTTTAATTTAACCTTTAATTGACCCCCCAAACTCTGATTTCTTGTAATTTGAACACTGATTTATCCAATTGAGTTTGTAAAAATTAAATTTGATCCTCTAAAATTGTAATCTTCTCAATTAAACCCAAATTAGGCTTCTAAATTTAATTTTTTTACCAATTAATCCCTTAATAAAATTAATTTTACCCATTAAAAGTCTAATTAAGTCATTGCATATAATTAATTCTTTTAATTCGGCCTAAATTTATTCTTAAAATTAATTAGATCTTTAATTGGGCATATGATTGAATTGAATTAACCTATTAAAAGTCCAATTAAGTCTTAAGACTTAATTTTTATGCAAATTCAACTCATATTCACTCAAGGTTAACTTTGAATTTGTATTTTTCCTCACATTCATATCCTTTAAGGGTGTAATTGAGCTTCTATTTTTGCACTTAAATTCCTCTTTAGCCTATCTTTTCCAATCAAGTTGTTGCTCCTCTATCTTTTCATTTCTATTTTTTTAAAAGGAAACGATGATTTTAAAGGAAATCCAAAATTAGGTTATGAAAGTTGCGTCATGTTCACAATGCATATGAAATAAAGTATTGTAAGAGACTTTAGTTAGTAAGCTTATAAAGAAAAAAAAAGACATGGATTTACCAAATCAAAAGTGGTTAATTCTTTTCAAAATGATGGGATATTCAAAGATATCTCTAAGAATGACAAATCTAACAAAAATATTTGAAACAAGGGGTTAAAAGCCCACTTAAAAGAAAATAGTGCCAAAAGAACTATGTAAAAGAGATAGGGCACAAATATTCTCTATCTAGATGGCGAGGGTTCAATGACATCTTCGGAAGAAAAGAAATAGGGCTCAAAGGTGCGTTATCTAAAAGGCGAGGTCTCAATGGTGCACTCATAAGAAAATAGTTCCAAAAACACTATTGAAAAGAAATAGGGCTCAAATATGGCACTATCTTGACGATGAGGGCTCAAAGATGCACTCATAAGAAAAAAGTTACAAAAACACTATTTAAAATATATAAGGCTCAAAGGTGCGCTATCTGGATGGTGAGGGCTTAAAAGCACACCTGGGAGAGAAACGATAGGGCTCAAAGGCGTGTTATCTAAAAGGTGAGGGCTTATAGGTGCATTCAGAAGAAAATAATGCCAAAAACACTGTAAAACATATAGTGCTCAAAGGCACGCTATCAGGATGATAAGAGCTCAAAGGCGTACTCGAGAGAGAAAATATAGGGCTCAAAGACGTGCTATTTAGAAATTGAAGGATCAAAGGTGCACTTATAAGGAAATAATGCCAAAAGCACTATGTAAAAAAGATAGGGATCAAAGGTGCACTATTTGGAACATAAGGGCTCAAAAGCGCTCTTAGAAGGAAATAGTGCCACATTGGTTATTCATTTCAATTTTTTTACTCAAAAATATTTTCAACATCGCACGGTCCATTCATCTTTCGGTATTTAGGTCACACACATTCTTCACAGTATAACTTCAAAACATACATTAGATCAAAGGAATAATTATTAAACAATCATATATGATTATCCTAAGGTATACACGTATAGGTATCTATAATTACGAGTAGAGCAGTTTAGATTTAAAAGAGAATATGCATAGAAATTGTTTTGAAAGTACTTATTTATCATCCTATATAAAACATACGTTTAAGGACTTCATTACATGGAACATTCAAGTGAATAATATTGTTGCAAAAGAGAGTTAATAATTCAAATTACAAGATCTATTACATGCATAACAAAAGATTCTTGAAGTCTTGGAGGCCTTTTGCCTTCTAGTTATTTGGTTCAACGATATGTGAAGGTCCTGCAATAAGATTTCATTAAGTAAGAAATTTAGATTATAATAATAGTTTTATCTTCTATGGATATCAAAATTGAGAGTACCCATTCTCTTATCGTATATTATAGAATTTCTTCATGAATAATAGACACGTCCTTTGTGACAACTATGTAACATGTCTAAACACACTAAAGCAAAATTTTGTAGTCACAAGATACAAATTCATAATTTTAAATCAAAGACAACTTAAAATTCATCGTTCTCCAACACTACGAAAACAATACCAACATTTGCTTCTACCCATTTTGAAAGGAATTTAAATCCATCATTTTTCCTCAACCTTGGAAAACAATTCCAACATTGGCTCTCATCCATAAAAAAAAAAAAAAGCAGATCAATTTTCAATATTCTCACAATTCTAAAGTTTAATTTCGACATTGGCTTTTGTCCAATGCGAAAGCAAGTTTTGATTCCAATGGTTTCCGTATCTTCAGAAACAAATCCAATATTGGCTATTGCTCATTGCGAAAGCAACCCAAATCCAATGGTTTTAGAATTCCCAGAACCAAATCCAACATTGACTTTTGCTCATTGCGAAGCAACCCAAATCCAATGGTTTCCAAATTTCTGAAAACAAGTCCAATATTGGCTTTTGCTCATTGCGAAAGCAATCCAAATCCAATGGTTTCTGCATGCTTAGAAACAAGTCCAATATTGGTTTTCGCTTATTGCGAAAGCAACCCAAATCAAATTCCTCATAAACCCATATTATATTCATATATCATTCATACCCTTTCAAATCTTAAAAAATTTAAAGTTTTAGAATTTAATTTAGTTCATTTGAAGCGAGATTTCACTTACCAACTTCTCCAATCCTATGAGCTCCTCTAATGGAAGACCATGTGCTTGGCGTTCCTCTTGCACCATACAAATATTTTCCCATCAACATATGCTTTAACAAGTTTACATACTCATTCTTTATGTAAGAATCAACTCTATTAATTTTATCTCAAACTCATTATATTTAAACAATTCATGGCAAGTGCACTAAAATACTGCCTAGTATTTGTCCCCCCACTAGAGTTGTAAAACTCGATTCCCTTTGGGTTTATTTTTATAGTAGGATAAGACAAGATTACACATTTAGGATGACGAGGGTCAACCCAGTTCTATCATTTATAAACTCAAATTGTCGAAATGCGAATGATATAAGGGTTTGTCCCATATTGCACAACTTGACCTTCTTCTAGTGTTTTATCCATATCTAGAGTTCCACAACTCCAAATAGTACAAGGCTTATCTCTTATGAAAGTTAACAAAATGGTGCACATCTTTCATGCAAACATTTATCTCAATTTCCCTCGGCTATAAGTCTAAAATCTCAATTCAATGTCTGATTTATATGGTGTCCAAAAATTTCCAATTTGACATGTCTTTATTTTTCTACTAATATCTAGAGTTCTACAACTCCAATTTAGGTGATTCTAGTTCCATTTAAACTTTAACACCTAATTCTACAACTTTTATGAAGGATAATATTCCAGATTATACCTTTATCTAGGTCAGTTTCTAGTCACAAACTAGCTAACAACATAACTCAGATTTCTGGTTTGAATGTCCAGCACTTAGACCATCATTTTCTTGCATTTCTTTTCTTTCTTTAATCATTAATACCTACACAATTCATTTCACATCATAATCACACATGGAAATATAATTTATTCAAAGTTAGGCCTCACAAAAGTTTATGTAACAAGGGTTTGTTCATGAGTCTAAATTTTCCAACACATCATAACTTCTTGTGGGATTTTCTAAATTATTATTTCAATATGCATGAACAACTAGTATTCAAGAATGTATTCCCCTTATCTTGTTCATGTTTGGCTGAAGGCTTGTAAGCCTTTACTTAGTCTCTTTGTTCTTTAATTTAGTTAAGGACATCATCAAGCTCTTCTTCATTTCTCTTCCACTTTCCATCCCCACTTTAAACCTATCCAGAAAATTCCTCAAGAACTCAATCTAAGGGCTATTATTTTCTGCATATAACTTACCCAAAATGTTTCTAATTGGTTTAGGAAGGTTGTATATTTGTCCTAGTTGTGTCTTCTGCTCCTTCAAACCATTTTATATGTTTTGTCTTCTCTTCCTCTTTCCTTCTTGTTGCTGCCAGCTCTTCTTTCCCCCGTCCCTCACTTTGTTTAGTCTTTTGGTGTCCAAATCTTAACTCAACCTTATTGGTTTCTCTTAGGTGTTTGTTATGTGTGTTTTCTTCTTGTTTGTTCTTGAGAGAAAGTGTTGAAGAGTGGGTGACTCTTCCTCCTCCCCTTTATTTACCTCTTGCCGTCAGCTCCTTCTCTTCTTTAAAGGCTAATGGGTTTTTCTTCTTCTTCTTTTGTTTTCATCCCTGACTTATTTATGTCTTTTAAATCTAGTCCTTTCCTCTTTGTTTTTTTTCATATTAGATCCCAAATCTCTCTTTATTCACTTATGTATTTTCACATTTCAAGTTAGCGTTTTCTTCTTATTTTTTTTTTTTGCAATGATTCTCTTTCTAATTACTTAATCTCATGTGTTAATGTTTAAGAGGTTTATACAAAGGCACTACATGAAAGAGATAGGGCTAAAAAAACACTTTATATTTGGCAATGTCATTGATGCATTCAAACTACAACCCTACATAGAATTGCTTCTTTTCTAGGGAAGTCATCACCACTCTAACCTCATTCCCTGATACATTCACTACTCCATGAAAATGCATGGTCCATCAGTCATTCAATTCATCATCATCCTCAATTGATAATACATCCTTATCAAGAAGATCAAAATCCAGTAGCACATAGTCTTCCACAACATTAAATGCTAAATAGTTAGCAATTGCACTCCTCTTAACGACCTTTGTTATCACGTAGACGATATCGTATTCTGCTAATAACACTTGTCATCTTGCTATCTAGCTTGACAAGTAAGGTTTTTTATAGATGTATTTGAGCGAATACAATTTTGATATCAACAAGGTTGTGCAGCACAACATGTACTACCTAAGCCTTTTTGCACTCCAAACCAAAGCACAACATAGCCTTTCTATGATAGTATACCAGGATTCACAATCATTAAATTTTTTTCTCAAGTAGCTGATGGCTTGTTCTTTCCTCCTCGGTTCGTTATGCTAGCCTAACACGCATCCCATAGATTTTTTTATTACTGTCAAGTACAAAATTAGAGGTCTTCCTAGCATAGGGGGTATTATCAGATGCAGATTCTGTAAATACCTCTTGATTTGATCAAAAGCTTCTTGGTAATCGCTATCCCACACCCCATGATTTTTCTATCGAAGTAATCGAATTATTAGCTTGCAAGTCACTGTATGCTGGGATATGAACGAGGCTATGTAATTCAAATGCCCAAGAAAACTTCTTACTTCTTTCTTTGTTTTAAGCATTGGCATTTCCTATATTGCCTTTACCTTGTCTAAGTCAACTTTTGTTCCTTGACTGCTCACTATAAAGCCCAACAATTTTCTCATTTTTACCTTAAATGAACACTTTGCGGGATTCAACCTTAATTGAAACTTGTGTAACCTCTCAAACAACTTCTTAAATACTTGCACATGATCTTCTTCCTTTTTTAATTTGGAAAGTATGTCATCCATATATATCTCCACTTCTCGATGCATCATATCATGAAACAAGGGGACCATTGCCCTTTGATAAGTGGTCCTGGTATTTTTCAATCCAAATGGCACTAACTTGTAGCTAGCAGAAGGTTTCCCAAGGTGTGATTTAGGTATTTCTTTTCCTTTTTTCTTAGTCATTCTAATCTGATTGTACCTTGAAAACCCATTCATGAATAAGTATGTGTCACTTTTCATAACATTGACAACTAAGACATTTATATAATTCATGCATACCATGGTCTTGCCATATTTCTTGGTAACTACAACTATATTGCCACTCATTAAGGATAATAGAGTACGTCTAAGAATCTCGCATCCCACTGTTTCTAGATTTATGTCTTTACCTTAAGTAGCATATCCAGGAACATTCATCTTGTCTTTTATTTGTCTGGCTTACTTTCTTCCATCAAGGGAATCCGATGCACCACGATGTTAGTAACCAATCCAAACATATCTACATAATTCCAATCAAAGATGTCCGCATACTCTTGCAATAAGAAGACTAAACCATCCCTTTCCTCGGTCTTAATAAGAGTACCAATCTTTAATTATTTCTTATGTTGTCATATACCTAAATTTATTACTTTTATTTCTTTCTTGGTAGGTTTCCAAGATTTCTTAAATTTTTCAACTAACCTGGTAAACTCTTTTAGGTCTTCCTCTTCCTATTCTTCATCACTCATTGCAATTAGGTTATCAAAGTTTGACAAATTATTCTTAGTGTAGTGGGTTTGTAAATTGGTAGAAGATTCACTTTTGAAATTCCTGAAAGCGTAAGGTGCACTTATGTAAGTGTGTATTTGCATGGAAAGATAACAGAAAACAAGAAACATTTTAAACATATGAAATGCATGATCTCATTAAAATAAAAGGCTCATTGACAAAGAGAATCTTATGGCATCATGAGTCAGATTACCAACAAGATTAGAAAAGGTAAAACAAAGTAACAAAGTAAAGCACAACAAGATAAAACATCTTAGTAAGCATGGTCAAATAAGAACAATTACTTTTTGAACACCACATGAACAAGCTCCATTTTCTAATTTTGGTACACTTCCCCCATGGACCAGTTTCTTTATAAAGGCTTTTGCAAGAGTTTCATTGACGATGTGGTGAATAGACAAATTAGGCAGCATCTCATCCTTTATTTTGACATTCGTCTCTTGAACCTATTCTTTATTCTCGCATTCTAAAGTGTTGATTTAGAGGTTAGTTATCTTCAACCCTTCATCATGAGAGCTAATCACCTGAGGAGGTCCTGGGAAGGTTGTTTGGAGTGATGGGATTGTCATCTCTTCTTCTTCTAGCTCTTTTCCTTCGATTTTCACAATTATTGCTTCCATTTTTATCATAGAAATTCGCTATAGTCATCCTTCTTAGGCTTATATCCAAGCTCAAATCTCTGGTTAACACATTTTAATTTCATCAAATAAACTCGCTCTGGCATTCCAATGTCAAGATCAAATTGGAAGGGAATCCCATGTTTTAGAAAGCAATTAGCTGTCATTTTTGTTGCTTCTGATTAGGGGTGTCAAAAAAATTGACCAATCGATTAAACTGAAAAAACCGAGAAACAATTAACCAAAAAAACAAACCGATAGAAAAAATCAAATAAACCAATTAAAAAATAAAAAAAAACACCTAGTCCGGTTCGGTTCCGGTTTTAAAAAGCTTAAGCTGACTGAACCGGACCAAACCGATCCGGTTTAATTGAATCTAAATAACTTTTAAAAAAAAGGTATAAAAGAAACATTCCTAAAGATCCTACCCCTAAATCATTTTATCCCTTTCCCCCATTCCAGTCGCCCCCTCCATTTCCCCCTTTCCAGTATCATTGCCAGCGAAAAGCATAAACCAAAAGAATTAACACATCAGCTACAAGAAGCATTTGCTATTTTGGCCATGAGTAGAAATAGTTGATTCAATCGCAGAGCATGAGCTATGAGTTAGTACCTTCTCGTCGTCAGGCTTGCATACAGTCTCGTCATTCTCTCTAGTATTTTCAATGGTGTATGGAATCTTCCTTGAAGGAGGATGCACAATAATCACACCACACCACACCACACCGAATCAATTCTGATTAAAAATGAATAAAAACCCTAATGTGATATTTCAATTGGGGACCTGACCTCCTCACCGAGCTCGAGAGCTCGCTTCTCTTCGGCGTCTTGGGCTTTAAGCTTTTTACGTTTCTCGACTTTCTTTCCATGCTTGAATTTGGCGTGTACAGCAGATAAGATGTGCATTTGCAAATCTAAGTATTTCTTTCAATTTTAGTTCACCTCTCAACTTTGGTTCATCCTATCATCTAATGTTAGAGATAATAATCCAAGTTCTCAGTTTATTTCATTGTTGACTTACAACAACGACAACAACAAAAACAAGCTTATTTAATTGGTTTACTATTTTTCTGGTTTTTAATGCTAAAAAACCAACCCGAACCAAACAAAACCAGTTCGGTTTGAACTAGTTCTTGGTTTGGTTCGAGTTATATTAACAAAGAATACTATTTTCCAATTCGGTTGAATTTTTGGATTAAAACCAGATCGTGAACACCCCCTACTTCTGATATATTTAGCCTTCTTAACACCATGTTCTCAAGAACCTACTCAACATTCATGATTTCAAAAGCATGAATATTCTCGTCCCTACAGTCTTCTACGTTGATGAATGGTACAACCACATTCCTTATCATAGAAACTATTTCTTCAGCCTTGATAGTTACTGATATCCCATTCATGATGTATTTCAAGCACTGATATAACGAGGAAGCTACCACTCTAGCCACGTGGATCCAAGGTCTTCCTAACAATATATTATAGGAAGGATGAATGTTCATCACTTGTAGTGTCACCATGAACATTTACGGCTCCATATACAACTCCACTTCCAAGGTCTCAATTATTTTCCTTGGCGAGAGCTATCATACTACCTTGCCATCATGGTACTTGGCTTTATGTGTGATTCATCGACAAACATCTCCCTCACCATTTGTCTTGGTAGCACGTTCCATGTCGAACCATTGTTGATCAATACTTTGCCAATCAGGACATCTCTGCATCGTACTATGATGTATAATGGTTTGTTTTACCCAGTACCATCAAGGTCCAATTCATCTTTGGTGAAGTACAAATAATTTAAGGCTTAGATTTTGCCTACCAGGTGCTCTATGGTTTCTTTATTAGTATCTTGAGGCATATAAGCTTCGTTTACAACATTTTGTAGAGCTTTTCTATATGGATTAAAGCTCAAAATCAATGATAGCAATAATATTATTGCAAACATTTTTTTAAATTGCTCAACGACACTATATTCATTATGTTTCATCAATTTCAGGAACTCATTGGTCTCTTCCTCAATGACGGGTTTATTTATTTCATTTGACAGGTTAACTACCTCTTTCCTCTTGGATTTCCTTTGTTTCTTAAGTTCATCTAGGGAAAAGCAACTTTCGTTACGTGTCAAGCCTATAGAACTTTCAAAAAGCTGAATTTTCACATGTTTGAACTACATTTGCAAAATCACTATCATTCACATACTCAAATTCTAATACTTTAACATTCAAAGTAGATAGAAGAACATACATTCATGACAGCACATCATCCACTATATTTTCTTTACCTTGCTTGTATTTGATCATACATTAAAATGTTTCAATGAATTCCACCCAATTGGCATGTCACTGATTCAACTTACCTTATCCTTTCAAATGCTTCAATGATTAATGATCTGAATGAATCACGAATTCTTTTTTCCATAAGTAAAGTTGTTATATCTCTAAAGTTCTCACCAAAGTGTAAAGCTCATTATCATAAGCATAGTAGTTTTAAGGCTACAACATTAAGATTTTCGTTAAAATAAGAAATAGACAATTTATCCTGTATTAAAACAGCTTCAATACCTATTCCTAAGACATCACATTCAATCTTAAAAACTTTCGTAAAGTCAGGTAAAGCTAATAAAGTGTTGAACAAATTTTTTTTCCGATAAGTTAAATGCATTATCTTGTTCAATTCCTCATTTAAAACCAACCAACTTTTTAAAAATCTTAATTAAATGTGCGACTAGAGTATTAAAATCCTTGACAAAATTCCTATAAAAACTAGCTAAACCATAAAAGCTTTTTATCTTGGTGATCCATTTAGGTGTAGGCCATTCTTAGATAACCTTAACATTTTTCTCATCCATTTCAATACCTTATGCACTAACAACATAACTAAAAAAAACATGATTTTCTCCATGCAAAAAATACATTTCTTCAAATTAGCATACAATGATTCTTTACACAACACATCAAGTACATTATATAAATGTGCAACATGCTTATTTAAACTCTTCTCATAGATTAGAATATCATCAAAATACACAAATATTAATTTTCCCATAAATGCACATATTACATGATTCATCAATCTCGTAAAAGTACCAGGTGCATTAGTAACTCCAAAGGACATAACTAACCATTCATATAAACCATAATTAGCCCTACATACAGTTTTCAGTTCATCATTTTCTTTCATCCTAATTTGATGATATCCACTTTTCAAATCAATTTTAAAAAATACATAAGATCCATATAATTAATCTAACATATAATCAAGCTTAGTGATATGATGTCTATTCTTTATCGTCATATTATTGATAGCATCATAATCAACATACATCCTCAAAGTTCCATCCTTTTTAGGAACAAGTAATACTGGAATAGCACATTAACTTATGTTCTCTTGTATGTGTCACCCGTGTGCGACGTCGCGGCAAAAACATCCACCCTCAAAATCTATTTTATGTTGTGGCAAATATGGGGAGATAAGGAATTCTTGTCTTTTAATAGTGAAAAAAATGGAATGGAAGTCGCCACCTAGTATTTTGGTTACTAGAAACCCTAACTGGTTTCAAAAATCGGGTACGGGAACTGGTTGCGTAAAGAGAAGGTATTAGCACCCCAAATATGCCCTACCTAAGGTAAGCTGCATTGTTTTATTGTCTGATAAAATTTAAGGTCTTGTCGTGTTTTCTAGTTGTTGGCCCATCTATGGTTTAAGAAAAGTCCTTATCGGTAAGGAGATCCTTATCTTATCGGGTAATTCTGACGTCAACCAGAGAATTTAATATCCGGAATACATCTTATGTATAAGGTCATAACCCCAAAAATTAAAAGAAAACAAAATAATTTTTTTGAAATTTTTGAAATATTAGCTTAGTTCTCGTGACTTTAATAAACTAGTTATTAAAGCCAAAATGCATACTAATATATATTTTTGAAATTTTCTTTGTTATATGAAAATACAATATGATTTTTTTTCTTTTATTTTTGAGAGACTTGGCCGTATGCATGAAAACAAAATATTTTTTATTTTTTTAATTTTTTTTATGTCTTGACGAAAACTGGGTATTTTAATACCGGATTTGTATCTTTACAATATAAAATACAAACCAATATTGATCAAAATAAAATAAAAAATTTACGGAAAATCACATATTTTTAAAAATAATTTTTTGAAATTTTTTTTTTGAGCGGGCCCAGCCCGGCCCATGCGGCGGGGCTGGACCCAGCAGGTTTCTACCCGCAAGCGTGCGTGAAAAATTCACGCACGCCTGCTACAGTCGCGATGTAATTAATCTTCAAGTGTACAGTGTTTGTGCTTTTTCTGCAAAGTTGAGAAGTTTACCTGGAAGCAAGACGAAGGCAACAACAGCTTTGGACCTCTATCTTCACCTTTTCGTTTGTTTTTCTTCTGGTTCCTCTAGTTCTTCCTGTTTTTTTCTGTTTCTGTTTTCCGTTCTTCTTGTGGTTTCTTTCCTTTCGTCTCTGTCTTCTCCTTCCTCCTGGTATTCTTTATTTTTTTTGTTCCCCTCCCCTTTTCTGTTTCTCTCCTCCCTATCCTCTGCTTCCTTACGCTCTCCCTCTGTCTATCTCTCTTTTTGTTCTTTTCAAAAGATTTCCCACCCTCTGTTTCTTTCTCCTTATGCTACCCAGTTCTCCTTCCTTCTCGTTCTTTTTTCTATGTTTTCTCCCTGCTCCCTTCTTCTCCCCCTCCTCGGTTCAGTCTTCTTCTGCTGCTTCTATGGGTCAGAGAAGGCTTTGTGCTAGTAACGGTTTGCAGAGGGATGACAGCCGTGACACATGCCCTATAATTGAAGAGAATTGGCATTGTTGCTGCAAGAAAACGTCTCTCGGCCTTTACTGCTGAAAAGGCTGGAAGAAGACACTGAATAGTGTTTCAAGGCAACGGCACCGTTTTTTGCAATTTTAAATGATATTTATGATTTGGTCCTTGGATGTTTTTACAATTTGTAATCAAGCCCCCGAATAAATTGTAATTGGATCCCCTGATTTTAGCGCCTTTTCCGTTTTGGTCCTTGGTTTCGAATTGTTTCAATTAAGTTCCTAATTGGCTATCAAACTTTAATAATTATGCAATTAAGCTCCTGATTTGACCGAATCAACTTTTTAAAATTATAATTAGACCCCAGAACTTTAATTTTTTCCAATAAAGACGTAAATTGACTTAAAAATCAATTTTTCTTGCAATCAATCCCTTCATAAATTCAATTAAACCTTAGATAAAATTTAATTGAGTCTATAAACATCTAATTTTGAATATATTTTTTTAAAAATTAAATTTTCTTTGTCATAGGACTCTCATCAGTTAACGATAAACTGTCACATTTCAACCTTTTACATTTTTTAACCTCTTCAACCAATTTTGGCCATTTTTCGGCATTCCAGCATCCTTTTCTTGCTCCTATTATTTTTTGGATTTCTTTCGAATATTTTTTGATATATAATTTTTTTGTATTTTCTCATGTTTTTGTGGGAACCCAAAAATGGGTAACAATAGTATGTACCCCTTTAACATCAACTCCTCTACATGCCCTTGAAGTTCCTTTGTGTCCTCGGGATTACTTTGGTAGGTTGGTCTGTTAAGAACTACAACTTCGAGTATAAGATCAACTTGATGTTTGATTTCCCTTATCGATGACAAATCATTAGGAATATCTTTGGAAACACATTATGAAATTCCTACAGTAAAGAAATATCCACACTAGAAATACAAGGATCAAGTTCATTTGTGTTTAAATAAATATCTTTATATACAAGTACAATTATTGGTTTGTTAAAAACATTTTTAACCTCACCCCATCTTGCATAAAGATTTGGTTGTTTCTTTAATTTTTCCACACTATTCTCTTTCTCACCCTTACTTTCTTTTCTCCTCTTATTTTACCTTCACTCTCAACCGAATTCATATTTGTTTCATTAGTGGCCAAATCTGATTGTCTTCTCTCACTATATTCCTCACTTGTATTTTCTTTCCCCTCGACTTCACTTTCCTTTTTTGATTTCATTTGATATTTATAAACTTGTAAAAGATGGTACAAGTGTGATAGTTTTAGCATCTTTTACAATAGAATACCTATTCCTAAAACCATCATGCATTGCTTTCCTATTGAATTGCCATGGACGGCCTAATAACAAGTAACTTGCATGCATAGGAACCGCATCACACAACATTTCAATAGAATAACTTCAAATAAAAAACAATACCAAGACTTGCTTTGTACTTAACATCACCATATTCATTCAATCATTGTAATCTATAAGGTTTATGATGTTTAACAATGTTCATACTCAATTTTCTAACAAGATTAGTACCAGAAATATTATCATAATTACCATCATCAATGATCATACTACATACCTTGTTATGTATATACCATCATGTATAGAAGATGTTTGTCATTTGTTGCTCCACGTCATCTTTCTTAATGTGAACATTATGTGTATGTGTAATATCCAAATATTCACCCTCAACCGAGTATTATACATCCCCATCACTATAATACTTAAATGGTGGCATCTCATCCTCTTCAAATCTATCACTTTCATATTCAATATCATCATGGTCTTTCAAAATCATAACCTTTTTATTAGGATATTGTGAAACAATGTCTCCGATCTCTAAGCACCTGAAATACTTAATATCATGGTTACGAGGAGGTTGGGTATCAAATTTACCTTTAGATTCT
>Ga0325400_1000178_pt1 | contig 42321 bp, 39 predicted proteins | sample PopdelMetagenome_2_FD_205662 | JGI IMG/M metagenome (GOLD analysis project Ga0325400, IMG submission 205662) | Populus deltoides microbial communities from Bellville, Georgia, United States - Xylem-PdKOR-R1 | ecosystem: Host-associated > Plants > Phyllosphere > Stem > Wood/Secondary xylem... | reverse complement strand
CTTCACCGACACGAGGCCCCTGCCGTGCGCGCGTGACCCAGCAGCGGGTAGATGTTCTCCGGCGCGCACGGCAGGGGCCTCGTGTCGGTGAAGTCCTGCATCCGGTCGATCAGGGCGGCCACCCGGTCCACCTCCGTCACGATCAGACGGGTCAGCTCGCCCGGTCCCAGCAGCTGTGCCGCCCCGCGGATGCCCGACAGCGGGTTCTTGATCTCGTGCGCCAGCATGGCGGCAGCCCCCATCGCGGCGCGAGCGCCGCTCGCCCGCTCGCCCGGCCGACCCAGCCGTGCGCCCGCCGTGCCGTGCAGCGTGATGGTGCGCCAACCCGGCCGGTGCGCCACGTGGCTCTCGGCGAAGTTCACGCGCAGCCTGGCGCCGCCCGTGGTGCGTACGTCCGCGTCGTACACGGCCAGGTCGTGCCCCTCCGCGCCCGCCGGCCGCTCGATCACCGCATCCAGCCGCTGGCCCAGCATCAGCCGCTCCGACAGGTTGAGAAGCTGCTCGGCCGCGCCGTTGGCGTGCGCCACCCGATCGTCGGGGTCCACCACCAGCACGGCCACGGGCAGGCCGGCGAACAGCTCAGCGAACCCCGGCCGCCCGCCGGTCACCGGGTCAGGCGGCGGCACGCCGCCGGCCTCCGTACGCCTCAAGCGGCGGCACGCTGCCGCCAGGGCGCGTAGAACTCGGCCAGCATCGCCTTGACGCGCTCGGGCGACGGTTCCTGATTCACGCGGTTTCGGAACTCGGCCGATCCGTGCAGGCCACGCGTGTACCATCCGATATGCTTGCGCGCCATGTTGACGCCCGTCTCGCGTCCGTAATGCTCCAGCATCGCCTCGTAATGGCCCGCCAGCGCCTCGTACTGCTCGTCCACCGACGGGTCCGCCACGCGCCGCCCGGTGCGAAGCCCTTCCATCACCTGCGCCAGCAGCCAGGGCCGGCCATAGGCGCCTCGCCCGATCATCACCCCGTCCGCGCCCGACTGGTCGAGCGCCGCCACCGCGTCGTCCGGCGAGCAGATGTCGCCGTTGACCAGCACGGGGATCGACACCGCCTGCTTCACGCGCGCCACGAAGCCCCAGTCGGCGGTGCCGCGATACATCTGGTTGCGCGTACGCCCGTGCACCGTCACCATCCTGACGCCCAGGTCCTGTGCGATGCGCGCCAGTTCGGGCGCGTTCAGGCTGTCCAGGTCCCAGCCCATGCGCATCTTGAGCGTCACGGGCCGCGACACCGCGCCCACCACCGCGCGCACGATGGCGGCCGCCCCCGTCAGGTCGCGCATCAGGGCGGAACCGGCGTCGCCGTTCGTCACCTTGCGCACGGGACAGCCCATGTTGATGTCGATGATGGCCGCGCCCCGGTCCTCGGCCAACCGGGCGGCCTCTGCCATGTCAACCGGAGAGCAGCCGACGAGCTGCATCGACACCGGGTCCTCGATGGGGTCCCAGGCCAGCTTCTGGAGCGACTGGCGTGTCTCGCGCAGCGCCGCCTGGCTTGCTACCATCTCCGTCACGTTCAGGCCGGAGCCGTAGCGGCGCACCAGCGCGCGGAACGGCCGGTCCGTCACGCCCGTCATGGGCGCCAGCACGACGGGCGTCTCGATCCGCACGGGACCGACCTGGATGGGGTTCAGCGTTCGCATCGGGGGGACTGCCTCTTTCGCGGGCATCTATGGAAAGGCCCCCGCGCTGGCAAGGCGCACGCCGCTCCCCTAGGGCGATGGCCATGACGGGACGAGCGGTGACGGCGGCGGTGATCGTGGCGGCGGGCGGGGGCACTCGCGCGGGCGGCGGCGTGCCCAAGCAGTTCCGGTCGGTGGCGGGCCGGCCGATGCTGACGCACGCGGCGGCGGCCTTCACCGACCACGCGGCGGTGGACCTGGTGATCGCGGTGGTGGCACCGGGTCTGGAAGCGCGCGCCGCGGCGGTGCTGCCGCCGGGCGCGTGCGTGGTGCCCGGCGGACCGTCGCGACGGCTGTCATCCGCCGCCGGCGTCGCGGCGGCGCGCGCGGCGGGGGCGGAGCGCGTGCTGGTGCACGACGCCGCCCGCCCCTTTCCCCCTGCGGCCGTGATCGCGGCGGTGGCGGCCGCGCTCGACACCCACGACGGTGCCGTGCCCGTGCTGCCCGTCGCCGACACGCTGGCGCGCGGCGACGACGGCGTGCTGGGCGACGTCGTGGCCCGCGACGGCCTATGGCGCGTCCAGACGCCCCAGGGTTTCCGCCTGTCCGCGCTGGAGGAGGCGCACGCCGCATGGGATCCGGGAGAGGAGGCGACGGACGACGCCCAGATGGTGCGCCGGCTTGGCGGGCGCGTGGCGCTGGTGCAGGGGAGCGCGATGCTCGACAAGGTCACATATCCCGAGGACTTCGCCGCCGCCGAGGCGCGCGTGCAGTGGGAAACGCGCACCGCCACCGGCTTCGACGTGCACCGGCTCGAGGACGGCGAGGAACTGTGGCTGGGCGGCGTCCTGATCCCTTACGCCCGTGGCCTGTCCGGCCACAGCGACGCCGACGTGGCGCTCCACGCGCTCACCGACGCGCTGCTCGGCACGGTGGCGGCGGGCGACATCGGCCAGCATTTCCCCCCCTCCGATCCGAAGTGGCGCGGCGCCGAGTCGGGCCAGTTCCTCCGCCACGCGCTGGACGTCGTCCGTGCCGAGGGCGGACAGCCGACCTTCGTTGACCTGACGATCATCTGCGAGGCTCCGAAGATCGGCCCCCACCGCGACGCCATCCGCGCCCGCGTGGCGGAGCTGCTCGACCTGCCCCCCGCCCGCGTCAGCGTGAAGGCCACCACCACCGAGCGGCTGGGCTTCACCGGCCGGGGCGAGGGCATCGCGGCTCAGGCGGCGGCCAGCGTGCGCCTGCCCTGGACCGACCTGTGAGGGCGGCTGGCGCCCTGGCGCTCGCCGCGCTGCTGACGATGCCGGCCGCCGCCCAGCGCGGATGCGTGACACCGGCCGAAACCGAGTCGCTGGCGCTGGTCGCGCTGCCGGAGGTGATGCGCGAGGCCGGCCGCGTCTGCGCCGCCCGCCTGCCCGCCGCCAGCCTGCTCCGCCGTCCCGACGGCCCGTTCATGGCGAAGTTCCAGGCCGAGGCGGACCGCGCCTGGCCCGCAGCGCGCGGCGCCATCGCTCGGATCACCGACCCGTCCGCCGCGATGCTGCTCCAGTCCGACTATGCCCGCCCGCTGCTGACCGCGCTGGTGGTGCCGCAGATCATGGGCCGCGTGGAGCCTGGCGACTGCGCCACCATCGACCGGCTGGTGACGCTGCTCAGCCCGCTGCCCCCGCGCAACGTGGCGGGCGTGGTGGCGACCACGCTGGGCTGGCTCAAGGCGGAGCGCGCCAGAGGCAAGCGGGTGGAGGTGCCGGACCTGCCGATCTGCGGCCCCTCCGCCACCCCCGCCCTTCCGGCCGCCGCTAAGTGACCGACACGCTGCTTCCCGACGAGCTGGTGGCCGCGGCGCGCGCGTGCGTGGAGGCGAACCGGGCGGCCGGCCGCTGCATCGCGGTGGCGGAGAGCTGCACGGGCGGCCTCGTGTCCGCCGCGCTCACGGAAGTGCCCGGCTCGTCCGACGTGATGCTGGCGGGCGTCGTCACCTACGCCGACGCGGCCAAGACCGGCCTGCTGGGCGTCGGCCGCGACCTCCTGGAAACGTTCGGCGCGGTGTCGGAGGCGGTGGCCTGGGCCATGGCGCGCGGTGTCCAGACGCGCGCCGGCGCGGACGTCGCCGTCTCGATCACGGGCGTGGCCGGCCCCGGCGGCGGGTCGGACAGGAAACCGGTCGGCACCGTGGTATTGGCGCGCGCCGAGCGCGGCCAGGATCCGGACGAGGTGCACTCGGTGCGCCGGTCGTTTGGCGACCTGGGCCGCGGCGGGGTCCGGCTTCAGGCGGCGCTGTTCGCGCTGGAACTGCTGACGCCCGACCCCGCGCCGTAGAGCGCGTCCGCCCGCGCCTCGAACGCGCCGATCATGCGCCGCAGCGCCGCGTCGAACACGCGACCCGCCAGCTTCTCGAACAGCCGGCTCTTGAACTCGAACGCCACCTGGAACCGCACGTCGCACCCGCCCGGCGCGGCCTCGAAATGCCAGTCGTTGCGCAGGAACCGCAACGGCCCCTCCACATATTCGACGTGGATGCTGCCCGGCCGTTCCTTCCGCACGCGCGAAGTGAACGTCTCGCGCAGGCCCTTGAAGCCCACCACCATGTCCGCCAGCGTCTCCTGGCCGTCGTCGCGCCGCACGCGCATCGCCTGCACCCAGGGCAGGAACTCCGGATAACGCCGCACGTCCGCTACCAGGTCGAACACCTGCTCAGGGGCGTAGGGCAGGAAGCGGGTCTCGGAATGCTGGGGCATCGCGATCAGGCCAGCGCAGGCTTCGATCCCACTCCCCGTCCCAGCCCAAGCTTCGCGTCCCGCGCCGCGCGCAGCTTCGCGAAGTCGTCGCCCGCGTGATAGCTTGACCGCGTGAGCGGGCTCGACGCCACCAGCAGGAAACCCTTGGCGCGCGCGATGGCGGCGTAGGCGTCGAAGTTCTTCGGCGTCACGAACTCGGCCACCTTGGCGTGGCGCGGGGTGGGCTGAAGATACTGACCCATGGTCAGGAAGTCGATGTCGGCGGACCGCATGTCGTCCATCACCTGGTGGACCTCCATCCGCTCCTCGCCCAACCCCAGCATCACGCCCGACTTGGTGAAGATCGACGGGTCGTGCCGCTTCACGCTCTCCAGCAGCCGCAGCGACGCGTAGTAGCGCGCGCCCGGCCGGATGGTCGGGTACAGCCTCGGCACCGTCTCCAGGTTGTGATTGTAGACGTCGGGCCGCGCCTCCACGATGCTCTCGACGGCGGCCTGCGCCTTGTTGCGGAAATCGGGCGTCAGGATCTCGACGGTGGTGTTGGGCGTGTTGCGGCGAAGCGCCTGGATCACCTTCACGAACTGCGACGCGCCGCCGTCGGGCAGGTCGTCGCGGTCCACCGAAGTCACCACGATATGCTCCAGCCCCAGCTCGGCCGCCGCCACCGCCACGTGCTCGGGCTCCAGCGGGTCGACCTTGCGCGGCATCCCCGTCTTGACGTTGCAGAACGCGCAGGCGCGCGTGCACGTGTCGCCCAGGATCATGACCGTCGCGTGCTTCTTGGTCCAGCATTCGCCGATGTTGGGGCAGGCCGCCTCCTCGCACACGGTGGCGAGGCCCAGCCGGCGCATCAGCCCCTTGGTCTCGGCGAAGCCCTTGCTGGTCGGTGCCTTGACCCGGATCCAGTCGGGCTTGCGCGCACGTACCTCCGGCACGGGCGGGCGGGACAGCGGCGTCATGTCGTTCATGTCCCGCCAGATAGCGACGCGAACCCGTCGGGGCAACGAAACCTAACGGAACCGGATGGCAACCCAGGCTATGTCACAAGGGAGCAAGGAGGACGAAACGACGTGACCAGCTTCAACGACATGATCCAGGGCTATCACCGCTTCCGCGAGCACGGCTGGGACGACGAGGTGGAGCGGTGGGAGCAGCTGTCGAAGGGCCAGAAGCCCGAGGTGCTGTTGATCGCCTGCTCCGACAGCCGCGTCGACCCCGCCACCGTGTTGGACACCGCGCCGGGCGAGATCTTCGTGGTGCGCAACGTCGCCAACCTCGTGCCCCCGTTCGAGGCCGGCGGCGGGCGCCACGGCGTGTCGGCGGCGCTGGAATACGCCGTCACGCAGCTCAAGGTGAAGGAGATCGTGGTGATGGGCCACGGCTCGTGCGGCGGCGTGGCGGCGGCGCTCAGCCAGGGTTTCAAGGACGCCGAGCCCGGCCAGGGCGGTTTCGTCGCCAAGTGGATCGACCTGCTCGACGACGCGCGCGAGAAGGTGGTGGCACAGCATGGAACGGAGGGTGCCGCCGTCCACCAGCTCGAACTGGAGGGCGTACGCACCTCGCTGGAGAACCTGAAGACCTTCCCGTTCGTGCAGGAAGCGCTGGACAAGGGCGAGCTCAAGCTTCGCGGCGCCTGGTTCGGCATCGCGGAGGGCGACCTCAAGGTGATGGACGAGAGCGGCGAGTTCGCCAAGGCTTGAGCCCCGGCGGGGGAGGGCCTCAGCCCTCCCCCAGCGCCGCGGCCGCGATCCGGGCCAGTTCGGGGTGCAGCGGCGGCGGCTCCATCGACACGTTGGCGCGCAGCACCTTGTTGATGTGCTTCAACGCGTCGATGCGCGCCGCCTTCTTGTTGTTGCCGTCAACGACGTGCCAGGGTGCCGCGTCCGTGTCGGTCCGGGCGAACATCTCGGTCATCGCCGCCAGATAATCGGGTCGGCGCGCACGGTTGCGGTAATCGTCCGCACCCGTCTTCCACCGCTTCCACGGATCGTCCAGTCGCGCGCGCAGCCGCTCGTCCTGCTCCTCCTGCGACACGTGCACGAACAGCTTCACCAGCGTCGTCCCGCCCGCCACCAGCGCCGCCTCGAACGCGTTGATCTCGTCGTAGGCGCGGGTCCATTCCTCGGGCGTCGCATAGCCCTCTACCCGCTCCACCAGCACGCGGCCGTACCAGCTGCGGTCGAACACCGCGATCTCGCCGGGCTTGGGCAGGCGGCGGCGAAAGCGCCACAGGAAGTCGCGCCGTTTCTCCTCGGCGGTGGGGGCCGAGATCGGGTACACCTCGAACACGCGCTGGTCCCACTCGGCAACCAGGCGCTGGATGATCCCGCCCTTGCCGGCCGCGTCCCACCCTTCCAGCATCATCACCGCCGGGCGGCGGCGCACCACGTGCGCCACCTGCGCGCGTTCCAGCTTCCCCTGGAGCCGCTTCAGATCGTGGCGATAGCGGCCCTTGTAACGGCTGCCCTTCTCGTAGTCGGTCAGGTCGATCACGTCGCCGGCTCCCACTTCCGCCTCCGCAGCACCAGCGCCCACCAGGCGAGCGCGGCCGCCCCTTGCGCGGCGGTGGCGAGGATGCCCGGCCGACCCTCGGCCGCGTCCTGCCAGCTGATCCACGTCACATAGCCCAGCGCGGCCAACGTCACGAGGGGGGCGAGCGGGAAGAACGACATCCGATAGGGCGCGGCCGCCGTGGCGCCGGTCCGCCGACCCACCAGCGCCGCGACGGCGATGGCGGCGTACACCGCCACCAGCCCCGCCCCGCTCGCCACCAGCAGGAACCGCAACGGCAAGAAGCAGCACGCCACCCCGACGCCCCCCGTCACCAGCGTGGCCGCCAACGGCGATCCCAGCCTCGGGTGCACCGCCGCCAGCCACCGGTCGACCGGCCCGCCCCAGCTCCCATCCCTGGCCGAGGCGAACAGGAACCGGGCGGACGCCAGCGTGCACGCGATCACCGCGTTGACGATGGCCAGCGCCGCACCCGCCGCCACCCATCCGGCCAGTACCGGCCCGCCCCGCGCCGCCACCAGCGTCCCGAACGGATCGTCGGATCGCAGAAAGGCGGGCAAGTCGTCCGCCCCCGCCATCCCAGCGAGCAACGGCACGCCCTCAAGCCCCAGCGTCAGCACGACCGCCCACAGGATCGTGCGCGCGATGCGAGCGCGCGGCTCCACCATCTCCTCGCCGAAATAGACGGCTGCGCCGTAGCCGTTGAGCGCGAAGATCGCGATCACGGTGGCCAGCCCGATCCCCGCCGCCCCCGCCCCGCCGGTCGGCGCGATCAGGAAGGCGAGCGGGTCGTTCACCACCGGCGTCACCCCGCACGCCACCACTGCGGCGAGCGCCGCCGCCTCCGCCAACAGGAAGGCGCCCGTGACGGCCGCGTTCAGCCGGATGTCGAGCGCGGCCACCGCGGTCGCGACCAGCACCACCGCGACCGCCACCGGCACCGCCGGCAGGCCCGGCCACACGCCGGCCAGCACGGCCGCCACCCCCAGCCCGGCAACCGGCGGGAAGAGGAGGTTGTTGACCGCGTTTACGCCCAGCACGACGAAACCCGCCGCCGGCCCCAGAACGCGACCCACCGCCACGTACTCGCCGCCCGCGACGGGCCACAGGCTCGACAGCTCGGCGTATATGAAGGCGGTCGCGACGCACACCGCGCCCGCGACAGCCATGGCCCAGACGGCGCCCGTGCCCGCCACCTGGAGCATGCCGGGCAGGATCACGAACACCGACGAGGCCGGCGTCGCCACGGAGAGCGTCAGCATCAGCACGCCCGGCCAGCCCAGCCGCCGAACGAGACGCCCCGCCGGGGGCGCCGCCCCCGTCACCCGCCTCAGCCCGCGGCCGGCGTCGCCGTCCGGTTCGCGTCCTTCGGCCCGTCCACCGCCAGCCGGATGTTCAGCTCGCGAAGCTGCTTCTGGCTGACGGGGCTGGGCGCGCCCATCATCAGGTCCTCGGCCTTCTGCGTCATCGGGAAGACGATCACCTCGCGGATGTTGGGCTCGTCCGCCAGCAGCATCACGATGCGGTCGATGCCCGGCGCCGATCCCCCGTGCGGCGGCGCCCCGTACTTGAAGGCGTTTATCATGCCGGCGAAGTCGCGGTCCACGTCCTCATGGGCATAGCCCGCGATCTCGAACGCCTTGTACATGATCTCGGGCCGGTGGTTCCGGATCGCGCCGCTCGACAGCTCCACCCCGTTGCACACGATGTCGTACTGGTAGGCCAGCACGTCCAGCGGGTCCTTGGTCTCCAGCGCCTCCAGCTCGCCCTGCGGCATGGAGAAGGGGTTGTGGCTGAAGTCGATCTTGCCCGTGTCCTCGTCGCGCTCGAACATCGGGAAGTCGACGATCCAGCAGAACTCGAACCGGTTCGGGTCGATCAGCCCCAGCTGCTCGCCCACGCGCGTTCGCGCCAGCCCCGCCAGCTTGGCCGCCTGCGCGCTCTTGCCCGCCGCGAAGAACACGCCGTCGTCCGGCCCCAGGTCCAGCGCGTCGGCGATGGCCTGCATCCCCTCCGCCCCGTGGTTCTTGGCGATGGGTCCGCCCCACTCGCCCCCTTTGCGCGTCGCATAGCCCAGCCCCGCGAACCCCTCGGCCTGCGCCCAGGCGTTCATGTCGTCGAAGAACTTGCGGCTCTTCTCGGCGGTGCCGGGTGCCGGGATCGCGCGCACCGCGTCGCCCCCCTCCACGATGGACGCGAACCGCCCGAAGCCCGATCCCCGGAACAGCTCGCTCACGTCGGAGATCAGGATGGGATTGCGCAGGTCGGGCTTGTCGTTGCCGTAGCGCAGCATCGACTCGGCATAGGGGATGCGGCGGAAAGGCAATGCCGAGACGCTCCGCCCCTTGCCCTGCCAGTCGGCATACTCCTCGAACACGCCGTGCAGCACCGGCTCGATGGCGGCGAACACGTCGTCCTGCGTGACGAAGCTCATCTCGAAATCGAGCTGATAGAACTCGCCCGGGCTGCGATCCGCGCGCGCGTCCTCGTCGCGGAAGCAGGGCGCGATCTGGAAGTAGCGGTCGAAACCCGCCACCATCAGCAGCTGCTTGAACATCTGCGGCGCCTGGGGCAGCGCATAGAACTTACCCGGGTGTACGCGGCTGGGGACGAGATAGTCGCGCGCGCCCTCCGGGCTGGAGGCGGTCAGGATCGGCGTCTGGAACTCGGTGAAGCCCTGCTCCACCATCCGCCGCCGGATGCTGGCGATCACGCCGGAACGCAGCAGGATGTTGGCGTGCAGCTTGTCGCGGCGCAGGTCCAGGAAGCGGTAGCGCAGCCGAATGTCCTCCGGATACTCCGCCTCGCCCGCCACCGGCATCGGCAGCTCGGCCGCGTGCCCCTGCACCGTCAGGCCACGCGCGAATACCTCGATCTCGCCGGTGGCGAGGTTCGGGTTCACCGTCGCCGCCGACCGGCGCTTGACCGTGCCGTCCACCGTCACCACACTCTCGACGCGCAGGGATTCCAGCAGCGGCAGCGCCGGGCTGTCGGCGTCGGCCACCACCTGGGTGATGCCGTAGTGATCGCGCAGGTCGACGAACAGCACGCCGCCGTGGTCGCGCTTGCGATGGACCCAGCCGGATAGCCGGACGCCCGCGCCATCTTCGGCGGCGGTCAGCTGGGCGCAGTTGTGCGTGCGATAGGCGTGCATGATCGTCGGGTTCCGGTCGGGCGGGAAAGCGGGCCTGCTCTCGGCTCCGCCCCGCTTTGTCAACCCGGCCGCCTCGGCTAAGGGCGGCCGCGATGAAGATACACCCGCTAATCACCGACAGCGCCGAGTTGGCCGCGCTGTGCGACCGCATGGCCGACGCCGATTACGTCACCGTCGACACCGAGTTCATGCGCGAGAGCACCTACTGGCCCGTGCTCTGCCTGGTCCAGATCTGCGACGGGGAGGAGGCGGCCGCCATCGACCCCATGGCGCCCGGCCTGGACATGGGGCCGCTGCTCGACCTGCTGGTCGACAACGAGGACGTGCTGAAGATCTTCCACGCTGGCGGCCAGGACATCGAGATCGTCTACAACCTGACGGGCCGCACCCCTTATCCCATGTTCGACACCCAGGTCGCGGCCATGGCGCTGGGCCAGGGCGAGCAGATCGGCTATTCCAACCTGGTCGATAGCTGGCTGGGCATCGCGGTCGACAAGGGCGCGCGCTTCACCGACTGGGCCAGGCGACCGCTCGACGCGCGCCAGATCGAGTACGCCATCGGCGACGTGACGCACCTGGCGCGCATCTTCCCGAAGATGCTCGAGCGCCTGCGCAAGACCGGCCGCGGCGCCTGGCTCGACCAGGAGATGGAGCGGCTGTCCGATCCCGCCAACTACGCCAACGATCCCGATCTGGCGTGGAAGCGCGTCCGCCTGCCCGGCCGCAATCCGGAGGTGCTGGGCCGCCTGAAGGCGATAGCGCGCTGGCGCGAGGAGGAGGCGCGGGCCAAGGACCTGCCGCGCGGGCGCCTCGCCAAGGACGAGACGCTGGCCGACCTGGCCAGCCACCCGCCCCGGAAGCAGTCCGACCTCGCCAAGGTGCGCGGCCTGTCCGCCAGCTGGGCCGGCAACGACATCGGCGGGCGGCTGATGGCGGCGCTCGCCACCGCGGTCCCCCTGTCCGCCGACGAGCTGCCCCCGCGCGAGGACCGCAAGCCCGGCCTGGGCAAGGAGGGCGCGCTGGTGGCCGACCTCCTGAAGCTGCTGCTCAAGATCCGCGCGCGCGACATCGACGTGGCGCCCCGCTTGCTCGCACGCGGCGACGAGCTGGAGGCGCTGGCGGCCGGGGCGCGCTCGGGGCTTGCGATGCTGAACGGCTGGCGCTTCGACCAGTTCGGCCGCGACGCGCTCGACCTGGTGGAGGGGCGCATGGCCTTCGCGGTAGAGAAGGGGCGGCTCAAGATGACGCGGACGGAGGCCGGGGGGTGAGCGCGCGCCGGGGAACGTCCTCCCCGGCAGGCGGGTGCGGTGCTCAGCGTGTCGCGGCGACGGTGGCCTGACGCGCGACGAGCTGCCACCCGGCGCTCCGCTTGGCCCAGACGTCGGTGAACGGACGCGTGACCCGCGTGCCCGCCCCCGGTCCCTTAAGCGGGATCATCGTGTCGTAACCCATGACCAGCGTCACCTCCGGCTTCTCGCCGACGAAGGTGATGTGCTTTCGGAAGTCCTTGTAGTCCAGGAAGTCGCGCTCCACCGCGGCGATCACCTCCTCGCGTCGCAGCACCGTATTGTTGGGCGCGTTCACGACGAAATCCTCCGCCCACACCGTCCTGACGCCGTCGGCGTCGTGCGCCATCATCGCCTTTCCCAGGCGTCCGTATGCCGCGCCGATCTCCGGCGGCACGCGGACGCCGGGGGCGAGCTGCGCCGACACGGGCGCCGTTGCCGCGAGTGCCGCCAGCAGGCCGATGCTCCTGACCATGGTTCGTCCTCCGGCAGTTCCGCCGCACGGTGCGACGGACCGCCGCGACTTGCAACGACGAACGCCTCGTTCACCCGCTCGCGACGGTGCAACGCGCGCCCAGCGCCGCCGCAAGCGCTGCGTGCCGCTTCTCCACCGCCTCGCCGTAGAGCGGCCGGTCCGCCGCCACCAGGTGCAGGCACGCCGCGCCCCCGTCCAGCGACAGCCGCGTGCGTTCCAGCGGCCCCGCCACGCCGCCGCTCAGCCGCTGGCCCAGCCGGATCGCGAAGCCCCAGCCGGCGGCGCGCTTCAGCTCGCCCCCCCCCGCCAGCCGGGGCAGAGGATCGGGCACCGTGGTGCTTCCCGCCATCGCGGTCCACAGCGCCTGCGCCACCATCGCCCGGCCGGCCGCGTCCAGCGCCGGCCAGTTGCCGTGCAGCGCCACCTCCAGCCCCCGGTCGGCGCGGAACTCGGGGTTCGCGCGCCAGCCCGTGTCGGCCAACAGGCAGGCCGCGTGGCGCAGCCGCGCATCCTCGCCCCCCTCGCGCGGGAAGAGCGGCGCCGCCCAGCGCGCCAGCAGGTCGCCGTGCTCGGGAAACCGGCCCAGCACGCGCCCCTCCTCCCGCGCGGTGACGATCAGCGGGTCCAGCGCGCGCGTGTCCCCGTCCAGCCCCTGGAACAGCAGCCCCTCGCGCAGGCCATAGGCCGACGCCACCGTCTCGGAACAGTTCAGCCGGTCCAGCACAACCGCCAGCAGCCGCGCCGCGTCCGCCAGCGCGCCCGCCCGGCCTGAGGACAGGCCCGCCCGGTCGCGGATCTCCTGCTTGGTCGCCTGGGGCAGGCGCGCCGCGTGCGCCGCCACCGCGGCGGGCTTCATGCGGTAGTGGTTGATGACGGGCAGCGGGTAGCCCGACTGGGCGATGTCCAGCTTCACCAGCGCGCGCCACGATCCGCCCACCAGGTAGAAGGGCCGCCCCCGCCCCCGGCCCGTCCAGCCCGCCTCCCGCAGCGCCTGGCCTACGCGCCGTTCCAGCCCCTGGCCCATCGCGGCGAGCCGCAGCGTGCCCAGCGGCAGCGACGTGCGCTCCCCCAGCCGGCCGCCGCGCACCTCCACCAGCTCCAGGCTGCCGCCGCCCAGGTCGCCCACCACGCCGTCGGCATCCGGGATGCCCGACAGCACGCCCATGCCGGCCGCCATCGCCTCCTGCTCGCCCGTCAGCGTCTCCACCGTCAGCCCGGCGTCCGCCGCGTGGTCGATCAGCACTTGGCCGTTGGAGGCGTCGCGGACGGCGGCGGTGGCGACGGTGCGAACGCTGCCCGCCCCCATCTCGCGTGCGACCGCGGCGTACCGGGCCAGGGCGGCGCGGCCCCGGTCCAGCGCGTCGGCGCCGATGGCGCCCGTCGCCGGCAGGTCGCGGCCCAGCCCCGCCATCACCTTCTCGTTGAACAGAACGGCCGGCACGCGCGCCGGCCCGCCGTAGACGACCAGCCGGATTGAGTTCGACCCGATGTCCACGATGGCGGTGCGCGCCGCCGCCTGCCCCGGCGATGGCACGCCGTTCAGCGCCTGCGCGCCAAGGACAGGGTGGGCACCGACGCGGACGACACCGCGCCCCGGCCCGACAGCGACGGGTTGGTCATGAAGTAGCGGTGCAGGTTGAACGGCTTGTCGCCGGGCTTCACACGCTCGTAGCTGCCGTCGGGCAGCAGGACCCAGCTCTGCTCGTTGTCGATCAGATTGGCGACCATCACCTGGTCCAGCACCTGGTCGTGCACCGTCTCGTTCTCCAGCGGCAGCATGTACTCCACCCGCCGGTCGAAGTTGCGCGGCATCCAATCGGCCGACGATATGAACAGGGCGGCCCGGTCGTTGGGCAGCGCCTCGCCCCGCCCGAACGCCCAGATGCGGCTGTGCTCCAGGAAGCGGCCGATCACCGACTTCACGCGCACCCGCTCCGACAGGCCCGGCACGCCGGGCTTCAGGCAGCATATGCCGCGCACCACCAGGTCCACCTCGACGCCGGCGCCGCTCGCCTCGTACAGCTTGTCGATGATCTCGGCGTCGACCAGCGAGTTCATCTTGGCCCACATCGACGCCGGCCGCCCGGCGCGCGCGTGCGCGATCTCGTCGTCGATCAGCTCCATCAGCTTCGGCCTCAGGTCGCGCGGGGAGAGCGAGACGCACCCCATGTCGTGCGGCTCGACGTAGCCGGTGATGTAGTTGAACATCCGCGTCGCGTCCGCGCCGATGCCCGGATTGGCGGTGAAGAAGCTCAGGTCGGTATAGATGCGCGCGGTGACGGGGTGGTAGTTGCCTGTCCCGAAGTGGCAGTAGGTGCGGAACACACCCGCCTCGCGCCGCACCACCATCGACACCTTGGCGTGCGTCTTCCAGTCGATGAAGCCGTACACCACCTGCACGCCCGCGCGTTCCAGCGCGGAGGCCCAGTAGAGGTTCTGTTCCTCGTCGAACCGCGCCTTCAGCTCCACCACCGCCGTCACCGACTTGCCGGCCTCGGCCGCCGCGATCAGCGCGTTGATGACGGCCGACTGCTTGCCCGCGCGATAGAGCGTCTGCTTGATCGCCACCACGTCCGGGTCGGCGGCCGCCTGCTTCAGGAAGGCCAGCACCACCTCGAACGTCTCGTAAGGGTGGTGGACCACGATGTCCTTGGCGCGAATGGCGGCGAAGCAGTCGCCCCCGAACTCGCGGATGCGCTCGGGGAAACGCGGGGTGAAGGGCGGGAACTTCAGGTCGGGCCGATCCTCCTCCACCAGCGCCGACAGGTCGGCCAGCCCCAGGAAGGTGCCCGATTCGGTGATGATCGCGTCCGCGCCGCCCAGCTCGTCGCGGAGCGCGGCGGCCAGCCCGTCCGGCATCCCCGTCTCCAGCTCCAGCCGGATCACGCGGCCCCGCCGCCGGCGCTTGATGGCGTTGGAGAAGTAGCGGACCAGGTCCTCCGCCTCCTCCTCGATCTCGATGTCGCTGTCGCGGATCACGCGGAACTCGGCCGCGCCGTTCACCGAATAGCCGGGGAACAGCGCGTCGGCGAACAGCTTCAGCACCGATTCGACCGCCACGTAGCGCGCTGGACTACCCGGCAGCCGCACGAAGCGCGGCACGGCGGGCGGCAGCATCACCAGCTCACGGATCGGCTCGTCGTCGGACAATCGCGTCAGGTCGAACATCACCGCCAGCCCCAAATTGGGCATGAACGGAAAGGGATGCGCCGGGTCCAGCGCCTGCGGCGTCAATATGGGGAACACCTGCTCGCGAAAGTGCGTGCGCAGCCACGCCAGCGCGTCCCCCTCCACGTCGCGATGCCCCAGCACCCGGATGCCCGCGTCCGCCAGCTCGCCGCGAAGGCCGCGCCACACCGCCTGCTGCTGCGCCATCAGCGCGTCCGCGGCTTCCGCGATGGCGTGGAGTTGCTGCGCGGGCGTCAGGCCGTCGTCGCCCGTCAACTCGACGCCCTGGAGCTGCTGCCCCTTCAGCCCCGCCACGCGCACCATGAAGAACTCGTCTAGGTTGGACCCCGAGATCGACAGGAAGCGCAGCCGTTCGAGCAGCGGGTGGGCGGCGTTCTCCGCCTCCTCCAGCACGCGGCGGTTGAAGGCGAGCCAGCTCAGCTCCCGGTTGAAATAGCGTTCCGGGTCGGGCGCGGGGGCGGGCGCCTCCTCTTCCTCGGAGCGGCGGGAGGCGGCGGGGATCATGGGGTCTCGTTTCCGGTCAGCACTTCGCGTGCCAGGGCAATGGACGGGCGACGGCGACGTTCCATCGACGCCCGGTCCAGCGCCGCTACCGCGCCCATGAGACCCGCGTGTGACCGTTCGGCGCGCGCCACCAGCCATTCCACCAGCGCCGGCTCCGCCGCCAGCGCGCGCCGCTCGAACGCGCGCGCCACCAGCGAGCGGGCCAGCGCGTCGTCGGGCGGCCCGATCTCCAGCGCCTCGCTCGCCCCCAGGCGCGATCGCAGGTCGGGCAGCGTCACCGCCCATTCCGGCGGCCGCGCCGACGCCACGATCAACAGCGGCCGCTCGCTCTCCCGCGCGCGGTTCCAGGCGTGGAAGACCGCGACCTCCGCCTGCCCCTCCGCGTCGTCGATCACGTCGGCATCCTGGCGCAGCGCAAAGATGCGGGCGAGCAGGCTGCGCCCCGACCCCGCTGGCCCCGTCAGCAGGCCCACCGGCACCGCCCAGTCGCGCCACCGTTCCAGCCGCTCCACCACGCGCGCGTTGGACGAGCCGACCAGGAACGACTCGCCCCGCTCGTCCGGCCCCCATTCTAGCGGCAGCGCCAGTTGCAGCGCGCGCGACGGTGCGGCTTCGTTCATAGGATGGGACTCATCGAACGGCACTCATCGGGCGGGCCGGTCGCCGGCCGCCACGTCGGGCGGCAGCAGCGCGGGCGCGCGGCGCACGCGGATCGACGTGCCCGACCCCAGCACCTGCCACCCGCGCGCCTGTAGAGCGGCGGCCAGCGCGGCCGGATCGCCCTCGAACACCACGCGCATCACCGACACGCCGCCCAGCGCCAGGCTGGTCGTCGCGGCCGAGCGGACGCCCGGCACGGCGCTCAGCGCGGCCTCCGTATTGGCGACGGAGGCGGCGCCGGGGCTGTCGTACTGAACGCTCACCGTCGTGCCGCCGGCCGGGGCCGCCTCCGCCCCCTCGGCCGCGGCCTCCGCCTCCTCGGGCGGCACCACCGGCTCGGGCGCGGGCGGCGGCATCAGGCTGGCGTCGGACCGGATGGCGCCGTCCGCCAGCGCCGCCTGGAACATCGCGTCCAGCCGCGCCACGCCCGCGTCCAGCAGTTGCGCCAGCCCGGCCGCGTTGCCCACGCGCAGCGTCACGCGGCCCAGATAGCGGTTGTCCGGCCCCCACCGCCCCTCGAACACGCCCGTCACCGGCCCGCCCGGCCACTGGCGGCTCAGGTGCACCACCGGGATCAGCACGTTGGTCGCGCCGTACCGGTCCAGCACGGTCCGCCACCACGCCCGGTCGCGCCGCCCCACCTGGCCCAGGTTCATCAGCAGCCCGTCCGCGCCGTTGCCCGACGGCCGCACATAGTCCACCTGGCTGTTGCCCGTGCGATACCGCGCCCAGGCCCGCTGCCAGTCGGTGCGGGCCTCGAACACCTGGCCCGTGCCGCCGGAGAACTGCACGGGCAGCACCAGCATCGGCGCGGACCGCCGCCCGGTGTCCGCGATCCCCAGCATCGCGCCCACGCGCGCCCGGTCGAACAGCACGCCCAGCGTCGCGATGTAGCGTTTCGGCCCGATCTGCTCGCGCCCCACCACGATGCCCGACACCAGCCCGTCCAGCGCCCCGTCGCCCAGCCGCCGCTCGCCGGCACCCAGCCGCCGCGTCAGCTGCGCCCAGGCCAGCCGCTGCGCCAGCCGCCACCCGCCCAGCCGCGCGGCGTCGGCGCCCGGCGCCGACACGTCCACCGCCACGCCCGACACCTCGTAGTCGCCCGAGCTGTCGACGGGCGCCACGCCCCGCTCCCCCCCGTCGAACTGCGCCGCCGCCCCGGCCGCGAGCGCAACCGCGCCGAGCACGAGGGGGAGGCGGCGGAGACGGGCCATCGCCCGCGCTCATGCCGGAGCGGCGCGCGCAAGCCAAGCCGCGAGCCCCGTTCCGCCTGTGGACGCCTCGACCCGGCACGTTCGGTGCGCCGCCCCGGTGACGACGAGGCGAACGGCAGGCGCATCGTGCGGCGCGCCCCGCCTCGCATCGACACGCGCCCCGGCGTTGCCAGCGCCCGGGCGTCGCGGCGTTGCCAGCGCGCGGGCGCGGCCCTAGGGCCGCGGGCCATGACGGACGCCCCCGACAGCCCCTCCGCCCCCGGTTATACCTACGCCGACGCCGGCGTCTCCATCGGCACCGGCAACGCGCTGGTCCGCGCCATCGCGCCGCTGGCCCGCGCCACGCGGCGACCCGGCGCGGACGCGGAGCTGGGCGGTTTCGGCGGCGTGTTCGACCTCAAGGCGGCGGGCTTTCGCGATCCGCTGCTCGTCGCCGCCAACGACGGGGTGGGCACCAAGGTCAAGCTCGCGACCGAGTGGAGCCGCCACGCCGGCATCGGCATCGACCTGGTGGCGATGTGCGCCAACGACCTGGTGGTCCAGGGCGCCGAGCCGCTGTTCTTCCTGGACTATTACGCCACCGGAAAGCTCGACGCCGCCGTGGCCGAACAGGTGGTCGCCTCCATCGCGGAGGGGTGCCGCATCGCCGGCTGCGCGCTGATCGGCGGCGAGACGGCGGAGATGCCGGGCATGTACGGCGCAGGCGACTACGACCTGGCGGGCTTTTGCGTCGGTGCCGTCGAGCGCGAGAACCTGCTCGTCGGCGACCGGGTGCGGCCGGGTCACGTGCTGCTGGGCCTCGCCTCCTCGGGCGTCCACTCCAACGGCTATTCGCTGGTGCGCCGGCTGGCGGCCGACCGGGGCTGGCGGATGGACCGGCCGGCGCTGTTCGACGCGGACCGGCTGCTGATCGACGTGCTGCTGGCGCCCACGCGCATCTACGTGCGCCCGCTGCTGCCGCTGGTGGCGGGCGGCGGCGTGGACGCGCTGGCGCACATCACCGGCGGCGGGCTGTTGGAGAACGTGCCCCGCGTGCTGCCGCAGGGTGCGCGCGCCGTGATCGACGCCGACGCCTGGCCCCAGACGCGCCTCATGGCCTTCCTCCAGGCCCAGGGGAACATCGAGCCGGGCGAGTTCGCTCGCACATTCAACTGCGGTATCGGCATGGTCGCCGCCGTCGCCCCCGACCGCGCCGACGCGACGGCGGCCGCGTTGGAGGCCGCGGGCGAGACGGTGTTCCGCATCGGCCGGGTGGAGGCGGGGCCGCGCGGCTGCACCGTGCGCGGATCGGCCGGCACGTGGAGCGGGCGCGACGCCTGGGCCGCCGACCACGATGGCTGAGGCGCCCCCGGGGGCTCCTGTCCGCGTCGGCGTGCTGATCTCGGGCCGCGGCTCGAACATGATGTCGCTGGTCGAGCGGGCGGACGGGTACGAGGTGGTGCTGGTCGCTTCCGACCGGCCGGAAGCGCCCGGTCTCGCCTGGGCCGCCGCCCGCGGCCTGCCTACTTTCGCCCTTTCACCCCGCGGAATTGGCAAACCGGCCTACGAGACCGCCATGCTCGAAGAACTTGTCAGGTATGACGTGCAAGTCGTTGCTTTGGCTGGATATATGCGGCTCCTGACCCCGGCGTTCATCGGCACGATGCGCGGCAACATCGTCAACATCCACCCCTCCCTCCTCCCCCTCTACAAGGGCCTGGACACGCACGCCCGCGCTTTGGCGGCGGGCGACCGGGTGGCGGGCTGCTCCGTCCACCTGGTGACGGACGAGCTGGACGCGGGGCGCGTGCTGGGCCGCGCGGAGGTGCCCGTGGAACCCGGCGACACGCCCGACCGTCTGGCGGCACGCGTCCTCGCCGCCGAGCACAGCCTCTATCCTCGCGTCCTGTCGGAGTATTGCCGCCGATGAGCAGCCTCGCCCACGTCCGCGCCATCGCCCTCCTCATGCCCGGCGTGGAGGAGGCGGACGGCCTGTTCCGCGTCTCGGGCGAGCCCTTCGCCGAGGTCCGCGACGGCCTTCTGCGCACGCGCGACGCGGACGGCGGCTGGCGCCACCTGCCGCTGGACGATGCCACCGACTGGGCGGAGGCAGAGGTTCGGCTGGGCGCCGCCTGGGAGCAGACCGCGCCGGCCGAGCTGCTGGAAGCCGGCGGCCGGTGAGCGAGTCGATCGAGCAGCGCGCGCGCCGACGCCGCTGGCTGACGCTGGCGGAGGTGCTGGCGGTGGCCGGCGTGGTGATCGCCGGGCTGACGCTGTGGAACAACTGGTCCGAACGCGACGTGGCCCAGCAGGAGAAGGCCGCCGCCGCCGCGGGCGAGGCCCGATCGCGCGCGCGGCTGTCGCTGGCGGCCACGGTGGGCGACGGGGGCGACCGCCTGATGCTGTCGGGCGGCGACCACGAGCTGGCCGACGTGACGGTCACGCTGCCCAGGCCGCTCGGCGTCTCGCCGAAGCGGCCGGCGACCCCGGCGGTGGAGGCCGACTGGTTCCGCGAGCCGCTGCTCAAGCTGACCGACGGCGGGTCGGACGAGCGGGAGGGCGTGCTGCCCGTGCTGATCCAGGCGCGCTACTGGGACGGCGAGACCGCGCGCACCGTCACTGCCGTCTACGACCTGATCTGGCGCACGAAGGGCCGCGTGCTGCGCGGCCGCTCGCTCCGGCTGGAGGGGATGCGGCTTCGTGATCGCCGCGGCACGGCGGCGGCGCTGGACGCCGCGTGGAAGCGGGAGAAGCCCCAGGCCTGAAGAAGGCTCAGCTCCGCCCGATCAGCGCCTGCGCCATGCGGTCGGCAACCTGTGCGGCCGGCTCGCCCGTCCGCTCGCTCTCGGCCCATACCTCGCGCAGCCGGTCGGGGATGCGCGCCACGCGAGCGCGCACCTCCGCCTCGTCACCCTGCCCCAGATATTCCAGCCCGACGTTGATGATGCCGCCAGCGTTGATCACGTAGTCCGGCGCGTAAAGCACGCCGCGCTCGTGCAGGCGGCGGGCGTCGTCGGGGGTCGCCAGCTGGTTGTTCGCCCCGCCCGCCACCACGGGCGCGCAGAGCGCGGCGATGCTCGCCTCCGTCAGCACGGCGCCCAGCGCGTTGGGGCTCACCACGTCCGCTTCCTGCGCCAGCACGGCGTCGGCCGGGACCGTGGCGGCACCCAGCTCGGCCGCCAGCCGCTCGGCGCGACCGGCGTCCACGTCGGCCAGCATTAGCACCGCGCCGTCCGCCGCCAGCCGCCGGGCCAGCCCGCCACCCACCGACCCCACGCCCTGGATCGCGACGCGCACGCCCTTCATGTCGGCGGCGCCCAGCGCCCGCTCGGCGGCCGCACGCACGCCCAGGTAGACGCCCTCGGCCGTGTATGGCCCTGGATCGCCACCCGCCCGCCCGGCCTCAGCGGGCAGGCCGGAGACGTGGCGCGTCTGACCCGCGATCACCTTCATCCGTTCTTCGGACATGCCGACGTCTTCGGCCGTGACGTACCGGCCGTCGAGCGACGCCACCGCGCGTCCGAACGCCTCCAGCTGGGCGTGGGGGATGACGGCGCCCGGCCGGTCGGCCAGCACGACGCCCTTGCCCCCGCCCAGCGCCAGGCCGGCCATGGCGTTCTTGTAGCTCATGCCTCGCGACAGGCGCAGAGCGTCGGTGACGGCCGCGCCCTCGTCGGCATAGTGCCAGTAGCGCACGCCGCCCGCCGCCGGCCCCAGCGCGGTGGAATGGATCGCGATCACCGCGCGCAGGCCGCTGTCCGCGTCGTGGAACAGGTGCACGCCCTCGTGCCCGTCGAAGTCGGTGAAGCCCCAGCCGCTCATGACATTCCCGAAGGATGGTGGGGCGGACGACGGGACTTGAACCCGCGACCCTCGGTACCACAAACCGATGCTCTAACCAACTGAGCTACGACCGCCGCAATAGGACCCGCGCCCTAGGCCGGGGCCCGCCCCCCGTCAAGCGCGTCAGAACCGTCCGTCGACCGCCAGGACGTAGCCGTCACCCCCGGCCGCGAAGCCGGCCTGCTCCAGCTTCGGCCCGGCCAGCGGATCGGTGGGACGGACGGACAGGGTGGCGCGGTATCGCCCGTCCGCCGTCACGCGCAGCGTGGCGCTCTCCGTCCCGGCGGATCCCGCCACGCTGGCGAGCAGCGCGTTGCCCTCGCACCGCAGCGTGCCCGACAGCGCGGGCGGCAGCGTCACGCCGCCAAGGTCGCCACCCAGCGCGACGCGCACGCGCCCCCCCGCCTCCTCGCACCCGCCGTCGCGGAAGCGCACGGTCGCGTCGAAGAGCTCGAGCCGGGTGACGGGCAGCGGCGCGAAGACGCGGCCCGTCGGCAGCGCGGCCGACATGCTCTCCACCCCCAGCAGGTGCCGGGACACGACCGCCGCCCCGCGCAGGCCCTGTCCTCCCGACAGCCGCACGCGCGCCTGCCCGATCAGCAGCGGCAGCGGCGCGACGCCGGCGTCCAGGTCGCCGAGCACCAGGTCGCCGAACCGCGCCTCCGTCAGTCGCCCGCCCCAGACGGTGCCCGTCACCCGCCGCGCGGTCAGCCCCTCCTCCGCCAGGCCGGTCCAGCCCAGCCCGGCGCGCATCGGCAGGAACAGGAGCAGCGCCGCCGCCGTCATCGCGCCCGTCAGCGCGGCGCGGCCCGTGCGCAGGCGGACCCGCCTCACGGCCGCCGCGCCCGGAGCACCAGCACCGCCGACACGGTGCGGTCGCCCTTGTCGGTCAACGTCGCCTCGTCCACCAGCACGCCCCCCGCCTCGCCCTGCGCCAGCCACGCGGCCAGCGCCCCGCCGCGCGCCGACGGGATCGTGACGCGGACTTGGTCCGGACCGGCCGGCTCCAGCGTCTCCAGCGCGAAGCCGGCGGCCTCCGCCCGCGCGCGCACCGTGTCGGCCAGCGGACCCGCCAGCGGCGTCGCCCCCCCGTCGCGCAGGGCGGCGCGAACCGCCTCCCCCCGGGCTTCCGCCGTCGCCAGCCGCACCACGGCCTCCGCATGCCGCTCGCGCGCGGCGGACAGGGCATCGTCCAGCGGCCGGATCACCCCGCCCCAGATCAGCGTCACCGCCGCCAGCCCCAGCATCGCTAGGATCAGCCTCCGCTCGCGCGGTGATCGCGCGTCGAACCAGGCGCGCAGGGGCGTCACGGTGCCGCCACCGCGATCTCGCCCGTCACGCGCCCGCCGTTGCTGGTGAACGTGCCCGCGTCCACCGTCAGCCCGGCGGAACGCAGCGCGTCGCGCAGTTCGGTCGGCGCCGCCTCCCGGTCAGCCGCCACGCCCAGCCGCATTGCGCCGTCGGGCTGGAAGGCGAGCGACGTCAGCTCCGCGCCCGGCACCGCGCGCACCGCACCCGCCACCGTCGCGGCGCCCGCGGAGAAACCGCGCCCCGGCCCGCGCAGCGCACGCAACCGCTCGTCCAGTCGCCGGTCCGCGTCCGCCCCGCCGCCGGCACCCCGCGGCAACCCGGCGCGTGCCGCCGCGTCGGCGCGCGCCTCCAGCACGTCGGCCCCGCCGGAATAGCGGATCAGCCGGACGGCATCGACGGCGACCTGCATCGCAAGTACCAGCGCCGCCAGCGCCGCGATCCGCCGCACCAGCGGCCAGTCGATCCCCGCGCGCCGACGCCGCCGAGCGAACGGCCCCTGGAGCATGTCCAGAACGGGCGGCGCGGCCAGAACGGCGGCCAGGTCCGCGTCGTTCACCTCGGCCGGCACGACGCCGCCCGTCGCGATCCCCGTCAGCGGCTCCTCGTCCGTGAAACCGGTGCCGGGGCCGCGCACCACCGCCTGGCCACCGAGCACGGCGCGGACCCAGGCGTCTCCGGGGTCGGGGAGCAGCATCGGCGCCGGCACCAGCGCCGTCGCCTCGACACCCAGCGAGGACAGGCGTTCGACCCACAACCTGACCGCGCCGGCCTCCGCCACCGCGATGGGTCGTTCCCCCGCGCCATCGCCCACCGCCACGTGCAGTTCCGCCGCCGGCGCGGCGCTGGCCTCCGCCGCCAGCAGCCGGGCGGCCGCCGTCGCCTGCGCCAGCGAGCGGGCGGGCAGTTCCGCCCAGTGTAGCGTCACCGCGTCCGCCGGCGCGACCGCGACGACGGAACCGGCGTCCGCCGGCAGCCCCTCTCCCTGGCGCACGCGGCCGTCGTCCGCGCGCGCCCAGCGGATCGGCCCCGTCCCGTCGCCGGGGGGCAGGAAGAGGAACGTGGTCGTCACGATGCCTCGCCCCACTGCCGCGAGACGAGGCGCGCTGGCAAGCGGGTAGCGTCCACCAGCGCGCGCTCCTCCACCCGCGCCGATCCAAGCGTCACGTCCACCGACAGCGCGAACCAGCGCGTGGTCGCGGCCAGCATGTTCGGAACGTCGGGCGTGATGCCCGATGCTGCCGGGATCGCCAGGAACTCGCCCCCGCCGGCATAGCCCTGGATCGGCCGGCGCCGGATCATCTGGCGCGCCGCCTCGACGCCCAGTGTGTCCGGGAACAGCATCGTCACCAACGGTGCCTGCTCGGGCGCCAGCGTGTTGACGTTGAGAAGGGAGATGCCTGCCACGGGCAGGGTGCACAGGAACGGCCGGACCGCGCGGTAGATTTCGGGCGTGACCCCCGCCACGGCCCGCAGCTCGCTCGGGTCGGCCATCAGCCCGCCCGCCGTGCGATAGGGGGTCCGGTTCGCCAGATATGCGGCGTCCTCCGCGCCCGACGGCTGGGGCGCGTCGTCCGTATCGATCCAGTCGGCCGCCCCCCCCGCCACCTGCTCCGCCACCTGGGCGGGCGCGCCCGTGGCGCGCAGCAGCCGCACGAACACCAGCCGCTGCGCCGGGTCGGACGCGTAGGTGCCCGGCCCCACCTGCGTCACCAGCCCGTTCAGGTTGAAGCAGTTCCCCCCGTCCGTCACGCGCGCGGTCGCCACCCCGCCGGGCAGCGGCAACGCGAATGGTCGGCCCGACCATCCCCCCGCCAGCGTCACGCGCTGGGGTGCGCGCGCCAGGATGGCGTCGATGCGTATGAGCGCCATCGTCTCGGCCGCCTGTGCGAAGCTCCGCCCCTGGTCGACGGCGGCCGCGTTCGCCGCCAGCCGCGTCGACAGGCGCAGCTTCTCCAGCGCGACGGCCGCCAGCACCGCGATCACCGCTACCATCAGCAGCACCGTCAGCAGCGCGGCGCCGCGCTCACCCCGGCCCGGCGGCATAGCCCGTCCCCACCAGGAACACCTGCCTGAGCGACGTGCCGTCGCGGCGAAGCACCGTCACCTCCGCCGCGTCGGGCAGCGGGGCGGCCGTGCCGTCCCACCGGTCGCTCCACGCGCCGCGGTAGCGGTAGCGCAATCTGACCGCTCGGACCCCCGTCACGACGGGCGCCGCCGCCGGAACCGCGCCGTCCAGCATCGGCCAGGCCAGCCGCTCCAGCGCGTCGCCGCCCGCCCGGTACGCCACCTTCTGCACCGAGGCGCGGGGACCGTCGTCGAGGTTGGTCCAGCCGCCGCGCGCCAGTTCCATCGTCTCCGCCGTTCCCTGGAAACCCGGCCGCCGCACGCCGCGCTCGTCGCGCGACGGGCGGTCCACCGCCTGGCCCAGGTCTGCCGCCAGCAGCGAGCCCAGCCGCGCCAGCGCCGACGCCTCGTCCAGCCTGGCCGAAGTCGCGCCCTGCGCGCGCACGCTGAACGCCAGGATCGCCGCGCCGGCACCCGCGATAAGACCGAAGATCATCAGTGCCACCAGCAGCTCGACGAGCGTGAAGCCCGCCTCCCCGTTCTCCTGCGCGGCCCGGTTCGCAGCCCAGTTCACGGCCGCCCCGGGCCGGACGATCTTCGACCAGAAGGAGGCGATTGACCGGGCGGCAAGACCGGGTCGGGAGATTGTGCCCGATCCGGCGGACGGACCATGGTGGCACGGCCCAGCACCTGCCCGCGCGTATCCGCCACGGCCACGTCGATCCGCACTGCGCCCGCGTCGCCCAGCCGGGCGGCGGTGCGCGTCCAGTTCCACCGCGCGCCGCCGTTCACCTCCGTGCCGCGCGTGCTGCCGGGTGACGGCGCGGCGGGGTCCGTCACCGCCTCCACGGCCACGTTGCGCGCCACCGCCTGCGCCAGCAGCGTGCGGTCCACCAGCGCCGCGCCGCGGATCGTGGCGCCTTCCAGCCGCACCAGCGCCATGGCCGCCAGCCCGAACACGACCAGCGCGACCATCACCTCGATCAGCGTGAAGCCGGCGTGGCGCACCGGATCAGGACGCGTCCACGGCCACGCGACCGTCCGCGCCGACCACGACGCTCACCGCCGCCCGCCCGCGCGCCAGGCGGACGTCCATCGGCCGGTCGACGGCGCCCGTCGGGTCGAACGTCACGCGCTCGCGCGCGGCGGCCGCAGCCGGCACGGCGGCGCGCGTCCCCTGCGCCCAGCGTTCGACGCGCAACGGCTTGTCCGTCATCGGGACCCAGGCGCCGCCGAGCCGCTGGTCGAAGCCGTAGCCGCCCGCAGACACCCACAGGCTGACGGGAGCGGCGTCCACGATGGCCCGGTCCCGCGCTCCGCGCGCGCGCGCGGCAAACCGCTCCGCCTCGTCCATCACGCGACCCCGCGGATCGGGCATCGCCAGGACGGCGGCGGCCGAGGTGAGGCCGATCAGGGTGACGACCACCATCAGCTCCAGGAGCGTGAAGCCGGCAGTGCGGGGCGGCACGCCGGGGCGGCCGTCCGCCGTCGCTCCTCCGGGGCCGGCTGACGCCGCCCGGAGGGCGGCCGTCAGTCCCACGACCCGATGTCCGCGTCCGTCCCCTCGCCCCCGTCCTTGCCGTCCGCGCCCAGCGTCCACACATCGGCCGCCCCGTGCCGCCCGGGCGAGGCGTAGTTGTACGGCCGCCCCCAGGGATCGTCCGGCAGCCGCTTCAGATAGCCGCCCGCCTGATAGCGCGAAGGGTCCGCGAGCCCGGCGGGCGCTGTCTGGAGCGCCGCCAGCCCCTGCGCCGTGGTGGGATAGCTCAGGTTCTGGAGCCGGTATAGTTCAAGCGCGTCGTCGATGATCGCGATATCCGCCTTCGCCTTCTGGATGCGCGCCGTGTCGCCCGACGGCAGCACGTTGATCGCGACGATGGTGGCGAGCAACCCGATGATGACGATGACCACCATCAGTTCGACGAGGGTGAAGCCGTTGGGGGGACGACGGGTCTTGCGATGGTTCATCACTGTCCTGCGAGCGTGTTGAGTTGGAGAATGGGCAGCAGGATGGATAGCACGATGGTCGCCACGACGCCCCCCATCACGACGATGATGAGCGGCTCCAACAGCGAGAGCGCGGTGGCGGTGAAGCGGTCGAACTCGCGTTCCAGATAGTCGGCCGCGCGTTCCAGCATCTCGTCCAGCCGCCCGGCCGCCTCGCCCGACGCGGCGAGGTAGGTGAGGAGCGGCGGGAACACGCCTGATCGGCGCATCGCGGCCGACAGGCTGCCGCCGCCGCGCACCTGCTCGGCGATCTCCTCCGACGCCAGGCGCAGCCGCCGGTTGTGCACCGTGCCCGCGGTCAGCGTCAGCCCCTCCAGCAGCGGCAGGCGGCCGGCCACCATGGTGCCCAGCGTGCGCGCCATGCGCGCGGCGTGGAGGTCGCGCAGCAGCCGCCCCACCAGCGGCACGCGCAGCAGCCGCGTGTCGAACGCCAGTCGGACGCCCGGGTCCTTCAGCGCGCGCCAAGCCGCCAGCCCGAGCCCCGCCATCGCCAGCAGCATCAGCCACCAATAGCCCACCAGGAAGTCGGACAGCGCGATCACCAGCCGCGTCAGCAGCGGCAGCTCCTGGCCCACCGTGTCGAACTGTTCCACCACCTGCGGCACCACGAACATCATCAGCGCGGTCACGACGGACAGCGCGACCGCCGCCAGCACGGCTGGATAGGCGAGCGTCGTTATCAGCTTGCCCCGTATCTCCGCCTGCCGTTCGAGCAGCGTGGACAGCCGCTCCAAGATCACGGGCAGCGTGCCGGAACGCTCGCCCGCGGCCACCATCGCGCGGTAGAGCGGCGGGAAGCTGCGCGGCTGGCGCGCCATGGCGTCGGCCAGCCGCCGCCCCTCCACCACGCCGGCGTGCACCTGCGCCACCGCCGCGCGCACGTGGTCCTGCTCGGACTGGCGGGTGATGGTGCGCAAGCTCTCCTCCAGCGGCGACACGCGGCTGAGCGTCGCGAGCTGGCGCGTAAACAAGGTGAGCTGCTTGCCCGACAGCTTGCCGCCGCCCAGCCTCAGCCCGAACAGCGGCCGCGCGACGGTGGCGGGCGGGCTGCTGGGCTGGAGCCGCACCACGTAGAGCCGCCGCCGGTCGAGCAGGTCGCGCGCCGCCTCCGCGCTGTCGGCGGCCACGTGCCCGCGCTGCTCCGCGCCGCGCGTGTCGATGGCGAGATAGTCGAAATCAGCCAAGCGGCGCCGGCTCCGATAGCACCGGGGCGGGCTCGGGCTCCGCCGCCTCGCGCCGCGTGACGCGGACCGCCTCCTCGGGCGTGGTCAGCCCGCGCCGCACCAGGTCGCGCGCGGCCTGCGCCAGCGTGTCGCTGCTGCGGAACGCATGCGCGGAGATCGCGCCCTCGTCCGCGCCCTCGTTGATGAGGCGGCGGACCGTCTCGTCCACGCGCACCGCCTCGAACACGCCCACCCGGCCGCGAAAGCCGGTGTGCGAGCATCGTTCGCAGCCGACGGCCTCGCGCACGGTCGCTTCGCCCTCGATCCCCAGCAGCGGCGCCACCGTGTCGCGCGCGGGCACCGCGCGCGCGCAGTCCGGGCACAGCCGGCGCACCAGCCGCTGCGCGATCACCGCGCGCAGCGTGGAGGCGAGCAGGAACGGCTCGACGCGCATGTCGCGCATCCGCGTGATCGCGCCCACCGCGTCGTTGGTGTGAACGGTGGAAAGCACCAGATGGCCCGTCAGCGACGCCTGCACCGCGATCTCGGCCGTCTCGCGGTCGCGGATTTCGCCCACCATCACCACGTCGGGGTCCTGGCGCAGGATGGCGCGCAGGCCGGCGGCGAAGGTCAGGCCGACCTTGGAATTGACCTGGGTCTGGCCCACGCCGTCGACCGCATATTCCACCGGGTCCTCGACCGTCAGAATGTTGCGGCTGCCGTCGTTCAGCCGGCGGAGTGCCGCGTAGAGCGTGGTGGTCTTGCCCGAGCCCGTCGGCCCCGTCACCAGCACGATGCCGTTGGGCTCCGCCAGCACGTCGCGCAGCACCGCGTCCGCGCGGCCCGTGACGCCCAGCGCCTCCAGGTCGATGCCCGCATTCTCCTTGTCCAGGATGCGCAGCACCACGCGCTCGCCCGCCCGGCTGGGCAGCGTGGAGACGCGCACGTCGAGCAGCTTGCCGCCCAGCGTCAGCCCCATCCGCCCGTCCTGCGGCACGCGCCGCTCGGCGATGTCGAGCCGCGCCATCACCTTGACGCGGCTGACCACCACGGGGGCCACGTGCGGCGGCATCCTGAGCGTCTCGCGCAGCACACCGTCGATCCGCATCCGCACCACCAGCCCCGTCTCATAGGGCTCGATATGGATGTCGGACACGCCGTTGCGCGCGGCGTCGGCGATGACGCCGTTGATGAGGCGGATGGCCGGCGCGTCGTCGGCCGTGTCCAGCAGGTCCTCGGCGGTCGGCAGGTCGCCCGCCAGCTGGTCCAGCTCGTCGCCCACACCGACGGCCGCCAGCGCCGTCGCCTGGCCGTCCATCGCGTACACGTCGCTGAGCAGCCGGTCGAAGGCGGGCGGGGCCAGCATCTCGACGTCGAAGCGGCGCTTGAGGTGGCGGCGCACCTCGATCAGCGCGCGCGGGTCCGCGCCCTCGCGCAGCGCGACCGCCGTCGCCCCCTCCGCCCCCGCGGCGGTCAGGCACACGCCGAAACGCCGGGCGAAGGCGTAGGGCAGGCTCACCTCGGGCAGCGGCACCACCGGCGGGGGCGCGGGCACCGCCAGCACCTCGTCCTCCCCCCCGCCGCCGAAGCGGACCAGCGGGCCGGCCGCGTCCGCCGGGTCGCCGGGACGAAGCGTCGTCACCGGCGGCGCGGCCCGGCGGACGTCGGCGCGGCGCGGCCCACGGGCACCGCGATGCTCGGGTCCTCGATATTGCCGGGCAGCGGCGTGCGAGGGATCGGCGGGGCGGCGTTCATATAATCGCGCACCAGCTGGTCGATGGACGGCTCGGCTCCCGGGATCGCGTTGCCCTGGAGGTTGCGGAGGTAGCCGTAGCGCTGTTCGGTCAGGCGCCGGCTGTCGGCGGCGGAGCGCAGCACGGTGGGGCGGATGAAGACCATCAGGTTGGTCTTGGTGCGGCTGCGCGACTTGGAGCGGAACAGCGCGCCCACCGCCGGCAGGTCGCCCAAGAGCGGAATTTTCTCGATGGTCCGCCGCTCGTCGTCCGACAGCAGGCCGCCGATCACCACGATCTGCCCGTCGTCCACGACGAAGCTGTTCTCCAGCGCGCGCTTGTTGAGGATCAGCTCGCTGTTGTCCGACGACACGGGGCCGGCGATGGACGATACCTCCAGCCGGAGGTTCAGCTTGATCGCGCCGGAGCTGTTCACCTGGGGCTTCACGTCGAGCTGGATGCCGACGTTCTGGCGCTGCACCGTGCGGAAGGCGTTGTCGAAGTTGTTCGACAGCGCCTGGCCCGTGGTGATCGGGATCTCTTGGCCCACCAGGCTGTGCGCCTGCTGGTTGTCCAGCGTGATGAGGTGGGGCACCTGGAGGAGGTTGGAGGCGGTGTCGCTCTTCACCGCATTGATGATCGCGCCGAAGATCAGGTCGCCCGAGCGCCCCGCGAACCCGCCCAGCGCGCCGCTGGTGCCCAGGATGGACGACAACGCCGACTGCGCCAGCGTGTCGCTGGCGGCGTTGTTCGTCGTGGTCGTGGTCGTCTGGCCGTTCACCGTGGTCGTGGTGGTGGCCAGCTCGCGCGCGCCGACGGCGCCGGCGATGGTGAGCAGGCTAGGCGCGGCGTTGGAATAGGTGGTGGCGGCCAGCGCGCCACCGCCCCGGTCCGCCAGCAGGAACTGCACGCCCAGCCGGTTCGCCGTCGCGTCCGACACCTCGGCGACGATGGCCTCCACCAGCACCTGCTCGCGCCGCGTGTCGAGCTGGCGGATCACGCCTTCCAGCTGGCGCTGGACGTCGGCGGGGCCGGCGACCACGATGGCGTTGGCGCCCGTGAAGCGCGTCACGACCGCGGCCGTCCGCCCGCCCTGCGTCTGGATCGCGGCCTGTTGCCCCGCGCCGCCGGCCGTGCCGCCCGCGCCGGGCGAGGTGGACTGGGGCGTGGGCTGCACCGTCTGGGGCTGGACCGTGCCGGCGCTGGTGCCGGTGGAAGAGTTCGTCGACTGGAACGTGCCCCGCGACAGGCTGGTCTCCTGCACCGGGTCGGGCGTCTGACCCACCAGCTGCTGGAGAACGGGCAGCAGCTGCTCCGCGTCCGCGTTCTCCAGGAACACGACGCGAATCTCGGTGCCGGACCTGGCCTTGCGGTCCAGCTCGACGGCGATGGCGGCCAAGCGCGCCACCGTGCTCGGGTCGCCGCGCAGCGCCACGGAGTTGCTGCTCTCCACCGCGATCACGGACACGGACTGCGCGCCCGCGCCGGCCGGCGCCCCCTGCCCGGCCGTCGTCCCGCCGCCCGCCAGCGCCTGGAGCGCGGTCGCGATCTCGCGCGCGCCGGCGTTCTGGAGCGTCACGACGCGGGTGGAGGCGTTGTCCGTGTCCAGCCGGCCCAATACCTGGCGGATGCGACGGATGTTGTCGGCGAAGTCCACGACGACCAGGCTGTTGGCACCGCGGTTCGCCGTCACCGACCCCTGCGCGCTGACCAGCGGGCGAACCGTGTCCACCGCCTGCACCGCGTCGGCGGAGCGCAGCCGCACGATCTCCGTCACCAGGCTGTTGCGCTGGGCGCCGGCCACGCCGACGCGGGTCGGCTGGGACGCCGCGTTGTCGATGGGCTGGACGCGGAACGTGCCGTTCGACGCGGGCACCGCCACCAGCCCGTTGGCGCGCAGCGTGGAAAGGAACACCTCCAGATACTCGGACCGCGACAGGGGACGGTCCGTCACCACCGTCACCTTGCCCTGCACGCGCCCGTCGATGATGAAGGTGCGGCCCGTCACCTTGGCCGCGTCGGCGATGAAGGCGCGGATGTCGGCGTCGCGGACGTTCAGCGTCGTCTGCGCCGCCAGGGGGGACGCCAGCGACGCAGCACAGCCCAGCAGCACGGCGACGGCCGCCCGGCGGAGACGGCGGCTCATTGTCCGCCCGCCTGGATCGTCAGCGCCAGCGGCACGGGCCGCCCGTCGCGCTCCACGGTCAGCGGCACGCTGCCGCCGCCGGCATAGTCGCGCTGCACCCGGTCAAGGTCGCCAGCCCCCGTCACGGGCCGCCCGCCGATGGCCGTCACCACGTCCCCCTCGCGCAGGCCCGCCGCGCGGAACGCCGCGCCCGACCCCTGTGACCGTACGGTCAGCCCGTTCAGCCGCCCGCCGTCGATGCGCGGGATGAAGCCGATGTCCGTGCGCACGCTGGCCGCCGGCACCCCCGCGGGTGCGGGCGTGGGCGCCGGGCCGGGCGGGCCGCCGGCCACGGTGCCCGGCGCGGCGTCGGCGGCCGGCGGGGCGGCGGACTGGTCCAGGTACAGCTCCTCCGCCGCGCCCCCGCGGTCCAGCGTGACGTGATCGAACGACACGGCCTTCAGCCTGACGCCCGGCGCCACCTCCTCGCCCACCGAGACGCTGCGCTGCATGTCGTCGGGCCCCGCCACGATGGCGGAGCCACCGCCCGTCGCGTCGTCCACCCGCACGCCGAACAGCTTCACGGCCAGCGACGTGACGGCGGCGGGCCCCGCCACCGCCGCGCCGGAGCGGAAGGGATCGAAGGCCGCCAGCGCGGCCGCCGGCGCGGCCGGCACCGCCGCCTCGGCCGGGCGCCAGTCGCCCAGCGGCGACACGGGCGTCACCACCGCCCAGGTCAGCCTGGCCGCCTGCGCCGCGAGTGCCGCCAGCAGCACCAGCTCGGCGGCGGAGTAGATGTTGACGCGCGGCAGCCGCCCGACCCAGCGGCGCGCTCGCGCGTCCAGTTGCAGCTTCATGCCCTCGCGACCCAACCCCGGCGTTCGCGTCCACGCATGGCAGCTTGGCGCACCGCGTCAAGGCACCGGACCGCCGCCGGGCACGCCCGGCGGCGGTCCGGTGCCTTAGAACGTCGTCGCCAGCCCCAGCGAGAAGGTGCGCCCCTGAACGTAGCGATTGGCATAGACGCGGCCGGCGTCGAACGTCTGGTATTCCTGGAACCTGGTGCGCGTGAGGTTGCGCGCCTCGAACTTCACGTCGACCTGACGGCCGAAGGGCAGCACGATCGCCTGGCGCGCCACGACGTCCAGGCGGATGCCCGGCTTCTCGTAGATGTCGGGTTGCAGGACCCCGCCGGTGAAGGGGCCGCGATTGGTGACGCGGCGGCTGGCATAGTTGAACAGCACCGTCAGCTGGGACAGGCGGTCGGTGTCGTCGATGCCGATCTGCGCGTTGACCAGGTGATCGGACTGGCCCGTCAGCGGTGCCCCGTCGCGGAACTGCGCGCCCGCCGGCACGAAGCCCGCCGGGCACCCGCCCGCCGAGCGGGGCGAGCCGTCCGCCACCGCGACGCAGGAGTCGTCGGCGGTGATCTTCGACTTGGTGTAGGTGTAGTTGGTCAGCAGCAGCAGCCGGCGCGACGCGAACGCCTCCCCAAGGCCGGCCAGAGGGACGTACTTCTGCACCTCCACCTCGCCGCCGTACAGGCTGGCGCGCGGCAGGTTGGTGAAGCCGGTCTGGAGGCGCGAATCCTCGGACGGGAAGAAGCCCACCTGCTCGATGGGATCGTCGATCCGCTTGTAGAAGCCCGCCAGGCTGAACCGCTGGTCACGGCCGAAATACCATTCGTACCGCCCCTCCAGATTGTATAGTTCCGAATCGACCAGGTTCGGGTTGCCGAAGAACAAGCGGTCCGAGTCGGGATCGCGGAACTGCTGGGGGGCCAACTCGCGGAACTGCGGGCGCGACAGCGTCTTGGAGGCGGCGGCGCGCAGCTGCATGTTCTCGCGGAAGTTCCAGGTGATGGTCGCAGCCGGCAGGAAATAATCGTTGGACAGGCGCGTCTGGCCGGCCCCGAACGGCGTCACCCGCTCCACCGCGTTCTCGTAGCGCACGCCGATGGTGGCGCGCAGCCCGTCCGCCGCCTCCGCCTCGGCCTGGGCATAGCCGGCGTGGACGCGCAGCGACGCGTCGTAGGCGAAGGCGCCCAGCGGCGTGTTGAACTGAAGCTCCAGCGTGCTTCGCCCCGTCAGCGGCGTCGCGTTGTTCGCCACGTCGGGCGAGAGCAGGAAGTCCGGCCGGTAGAGATTGTACGGGTAGCCCGGCACCGAGTTCGGCCCGTTGCTGGTCTGGTAGTTGAAGTTGAGGCGCGTCGAGGTGCGGTCGGTGTCCGAGTAGAAATAGCCGCCCGAGACGGTGAACGGCCGCTCGGTCGCCAGCTTGTACGAGAGGTCGGCCTGGCCCGTGAAAAGATCCTCGTTCAGCTCGCTGAACACGACGGAGGCGAACGGCGTGAAGCGCGACGTGACCGCGTAGACGCCGGGCGTCACCTGGCCGGCGTTGGTGCGCGTGTCGCACCCGTATTCGCCGTTCGGCCCGGGCTGGATCGTCTCGCGCGATCCCGGCGTCGGGTCGGGATCGGCGGTGCACAGATAATCGAACTGGCGCTCATAGGGCGCGTTGCGCTTGGAATTGGCATAGGCGAACCGGCCGTCGAGCCTGAGCGCGTCGGTCAGCTTGAACTCGCCCACCGCCTGCGTCTCGATCAGCTGGCGCTCGAACCACGCCGTGTTCTGCTGGAATCGCGTGCCGCTGAAATTGGGATAGTTGAGGCCGACCGCGCCGCGCGCCTGCTTCAGCGTGTCGTGGATGTAGACGTTGGTCAGCCGGATCGTGTTGGCGCCGAACTCATACCCCGCGCCGATCAGCGCGTTGGCCACCACCCGGTTGTCGGTGATGAGCGTGCGATAGTCGTTGCGAAGCGCGCCCGACACGTCCGTCGTGTCCTGCTGCGTCGTCAGGCGCGTGCGCCACGTATTGCTGAGCCCGATCGACGCGATGATGCCCAGCCGGTCCGACCCCACGTCGAACACCGAGCCGCCGCTCACCTCCCCTGAGAAGTTGGCGGGCAGATGGTTGTTGCGCTGAAGTAGCGTGGTGGACGCGTTGGACAGGCGCAGCAGTTGGTCCGTCGGCACCAGCCCGGTGCCGCCCGGCGCGTTGCGGATGAAGCCCGGCACCCCGCGCGTGCCGTCGTCGTACCCGACCCAGTCGGCGTCGCCGCCGTAATAGGTGTAGCCCAGATTGGACGTGGTAAAGTCGTCCGCCGCGATCGAGCCGGCCAGCGACAGGAAGTTCTTCTCCGGAATCGCCTTGGTGGTGAGGTTCACCACGCCGCCGCCGAACTCGCCCGGATAGTTGGCGGAATAGGTCTTCTGCACCAGCGCCGAGCCGACGATGGTGGTCGGGAAGATGTCCAGCGGTACGGACCGGCGCAGCGGCTCCGGGCTGGGCAGCGGCGATCCGTTGAGAAGCGAGGAGGAGTAGCGGTCGCCCAGACCCCGCACGAACACGAAGCCGCCGCCCACCACGGACAGGCCGGTCACGCGCGTCAGCGCGCCCGCGATGTCGCCCTCGCCCGTGCGGGCGATGTCGGCGGTGGACAGCACGGACACGATCTGCGCCGTGGCGCGCACGGTGTTCGGGATGTTGCGCCCCACCACCACGACGTCGTCGCCCGCCGCCGGATCGGCGCCGGGCGTCGATATCTCCACCTCCTGCTCGGTCGTGTCACCGGCCTGAGGCTGGCCGGCGTTCGCCGTGCCGGCGGGGGCCGGCGGCGTGGACTGGACGCCGCCGCCGATCCCCCCTGTGCCCGCCGGCGCGGGCGAGGAGGTGCCGCCGCCCTGGGCGAACGCTGGCGCCCCCAGGCAGGACGAGGCGAGGAGCAGCGCGGCGAGGCCGGGGCGCGGGGTCATGGGCTTTGGTCCGGACAGGAGGGCAGTCCGGCGGCGGGCGATCCTTTCGAACCCCCCGCCGCCGCGATGATCGCTGGCGCGGCTCAGCGGCCGGCGCAGGCGAAGTAGATCGAGTTGAACGTCGGCGCGCCCGCGTCCTGAAGCCCGGCGTTCGCCGCCCGGATCGTGGTGCGGTCCGCGCCCGAGCCGGCGCCCGCGACGATGTTGAGGCAGGCGACGTTGGCCGGCGACTTGATTATGCCGTTCACGAACTGCCCGTCCGCGCCGCCGCGAAGGCGGAACGCGGCCGGCGCGCCCGCCGTCTGGATAAAGGTGAAGTTGGCGTAGCGCGCGTAGGTGCGCGGGATCAGATCCTCGTTGTTGTTCGAGTCGATCTCGGTCGAAAAGCTGTCGGCCGTGGCGCCGCCCAGCCGCTGGGCGGCGATGATGAACTGCATGAAGCCGCGATAGCCGTTGTCGATGTCGTAGCCGTCGTCGTCGGCGCCCGTCACCGCGAAGTAGCGGATGTTGGTGGTGCCGCCGAAGATCTCGATGCCGTCGTCGGCCGAGTTGTGGCTCTGCACGTGGTCGATGACGGTGCCGCTGCCCGTGCCGCCCAGCGTCAGGCCCTGGAGCTCGTTGCCCTCCGAGATGGCGATGCCGGAGTAGCGGATCTGCACGTACTGCATGGTGCCGCTGTTGTCGGCGGCGTTGGTGCCGCCGTAGAGACGGCCGGTCACGCCCTCCACCTGGTTCTCGCAGGCCGCGTTGCTGCCGTCGGCGTTGTTCACCACGCCGCTGCCGCCGCACACGCCGATGGGGGCGCGGCCGAGCAGGATCACGCCGCCCCAGAAGCCCTGCGCCGCGTCGCTTGTGCCGTTCGCCACCAGATTCTGTTGGGCGGTGATGATGATGGGGTTCGCAACCGTGCCGACCGCCTGGATGCGGGCGCCGCGGTTCACCAGGATGAGGTCGTTGGTCGTCTCGTTGTAGTTGGCGAACAGTACCACGCCGGGCTCCACGGTCAGCACCGCGTTGGAGGTGCCGGCCGCGTTGCCCACCTCGGTCTGCCCGGTGAAGCGGTAGACGATGCCCTGGATGCGCGGCAACGTCAGGCTGGTGGTGATCGACTGGGGCAGGTCGCATACCTTGAACCCGCCCACCGTGGCGGCGGTCGCCGAGCCGGCGGCGCCGGTCGCGGTGACGGTGCCGGCGGGGCAGGCCTGACCCGCCGCCAGCGTGCCCACCGCCGGCACTGCGGTGCAGCGCGCGCCGCTGCCGCCGAACTCGGCGCTGGTGGAGTTGCAGGTCCAGCCCTGGAAGCTGGTGTCGTTGGGGCCGCTCAGCGCGCCGACGAAGCTGCCCGGCTGATAGGCGGCGTTGATTGCCTGGGGATTGGCGGGCGTGCCGAGGTTGGCGCCGCTGGCCGGATAGACGCCGTTGATCGCGCTGCCCGTGCCGTTGATGTTGTTGTTCTGGCCAGCGTTCACCAGCGCCAGCTGTTCCTCCGACGTGATGAGCGCCGCCGCCGGCGTCGAGGCGGTCGCGTTCGTGGCCGCCGCCAGCTGGGCGGCCGTGATCGGTGTCACGGTCGGCGTGGTGGGGGTGGTGGGCGTGGTGGGCGCCGGGTTGACAATCGTCACCGTGCCCGCGCCGGGGCTCGCCACGTCGTCCGCGCCGCCGCACGACGACAGCAGGGCGCAGGCGGTGCCCGCGAGCAGGATGCGGCTCTTCGCCGTGAAGCTGGCCATGCGTGATAACTCCCGTGATCGTTGCTCGGGCGCCCTCCACCGGGGCGTCCGGGATCGATTTCGGTCCCCCGTCGATCGCAAGGCGGCGACTAGGCGCAGGGCATGACGGGTCCGTGAGAGTCCGGCGTCGGCTCCGTGACGGCCGCGTTACGTTTCGGAGACAGCCGGTCCGCGGCCCCTCCCCGTCCGGTCCCGGAACGGAAAAGGCCCGCCGACGCTGTCTGCGCCGACGGGCCTGATCTGGTGGGCGCGACAGGGATTGAACCTGTGACCCCACCCGTGTGAAGGGTGTGCTCTACCGCTGAGCTACGCGCCCCGACCCTTTCGGGTAACTCGGGAGTGGCGCCCCTAGCCGGGCGTCCGGGCGGTTGCAAGCGCGATGTGAACCGCCCGGCCGTGCGCCGTCAGTTGACGTGGTCTTTCAGGTTCTTGCCCGCTTTGAACTTGGGCTGGCTCGACGCCTTGATGCTCATGGGCTCGCCGGTGCGCGGATTGCGGCCCGTCGACGCCTTGCGCTTGGAGACGGAGAAGGTGCCAAAACCGACAAGCCGCACTTCCTCGCCCTTCTTGAGCGCCGCCGAGATGGTGTCGAACACCGCCTCCACCGCCTTCACGGCGTCGCCGCGACCCAGGCCGGACACGTCGGCCACGGTCGCGATCAGCTCCTGCTTGTTCATGCCTGGAAACCCCCTCACGCTTGAAACACGACCGGGCGCGCGTGCGAACGATTCGCATGGCACGCCGCCCGGAGGCCGGGGATAATCCGCCCGGCCGCCCGCTTGTCAAACGAAACCGCCGCCGGGCGGGCCACCCGGCGGCGGGGATGCGATCAATGGTGCAGCTCGCCCCCGGCCGGCGTCACGCCCGCCGGCGGCAGCGCCGCCAGCTCGTCCGCGTCCGTCCAGCTGATCGCCTCCAACGGCCCGGTCAGCGCCAATCGCAGCACCTCGTCCACGTGGGAAACGGGGACGATCTTCAGCCCCTCCTTCACCGAGTTCGGCACCTCGGCCAAGTCCTTCTCGTTCTCCTGGGGGATCAGCACGGTGGCGATGCCGCCGCGCAGCGCCGCCAGCAGCTTCTCCTTCAGGCCGCCGATGGGCAGCACGCGGCCGCGCAACGTCACCTCGCCCGTCATCGCCACGTCCTTGGCCACGGGCGTGCCCGTAAGCGTCGAGACGATGGACGTGACCATGCCGATGCCCGCCGACGGCCCGTCCTTGGGCGTCGCACCCTCGGGCAGGTGGATGTGCACGTCCTTGCGCTGGAACACGCTCGGCTTGATGCCGTAGCTAGGCGCGCGCGCCTTCACGAAGGAGAAGGCGGTCTCGATCGACTCCTTCATCACGTCGCCCAGCTTGCCCGTCAGCTTGGCCTGCCCCTTGCCGGGCACCGTCACGCTCTCGATGGTCAGGAGCTCGCCGCCCACCTCGGTCCAGGCCAGGCCGGTGACGGCGCCGATCTGGTCCTCCGTCTCGGACAGCCCGTGGCGGTACTTCTGGACGCCCGCGTAATCGTGGAGGTTGTCGGGCGTGATCGTGACGGCCGTCTCCTTGTTCTCCAGGATGCGACGCAGCGCCTTTCGCGCCAGCCGCGCGATCTCGCGTTCCAGCGTGCGGACGCCGGCCTCGCGCGTGTAGCGCTGGACCAAGGCGCGCAGGCCCTCCTCGGTCAGCGCGAACTCCCCGTCCTTCAACCCGTGCGCCTCCACCTGCTTGGGGATCAGGTGGCGCGTCGCGATCTCGACCTTCTCGTCCTCCGTATAGCCCTCAAGCCGGATGATCTCCATGCGGTCGAGCAGCGGCTGGGGCAGGTTGAGCGAGTTGGCCGTCGTGACGAACATCACGTCCGACAGGTCCAGGTCGATCTCTAGGTAGTGATCGTTGAACTTGCCGTTCTGCTCCGGGTCCAGCACCTCAAGCAGCGCAGAGGCCGGGTCGCCGCGGAAATCCTGGCCCAGCTTGTCGATCTCATCGAGCAGGAACAGCGGGTTGCTGGCGCCCGCCTTCTTGAGGTTGCTGACGATCTTGCCCGGCAGCGAACCGATGTACGTGCGGCGGTGGCCGCGGATCTCCGCCTCGTCGCGCACGCCGCCCAGCGACTGGCGCACGAACTCGCGCCCCGTCGCCTTGGCGATGGACTTGCCTAAGGACGTCTTGCCCACGCCCGGCGGGCCGACCAGGCACAGGATCGGCCCCTTCAGCTTGTTGGTGCGTGCCTGGACCGCCAGATACTCGACGATCCGGTCCTTCACCTTCTCCAGCGCGTAGTGATCCTCGTCCAGGATCGCCTGCGCGCCCGCGATGTCGCGCTTGATCTTGCTCTTCTTGCCCCAGGGCAGGCCCAGCAGCACGTCGAGATAGTTGCGCACCACGGTCGCCTCGGCGCTCATCGGCGCCATGGACTTCAGCTTCTTCAACTCGGCCGTCGCCTTGGTGCGCGCTTCCTTGGGCAGCTTGAGCGTCGCGATCTTCTGCGTCAGCTCGGCGACCTCGTCGCCGTCGCCCTCCTCGTCGCCGTTGCCCAGCTCGCGCTGGATCGCCTTCAACTGCTCGTTGAGATAATATTCGCGCTGCGTCTTCTCCATCTGACGCTTGACGCGGCTCTTGATCTTCTTCTCGACCTGAAGGACGCCCAACTCGCCTTCCATGAAGGCGTAGACCATCTCCAGCCGCTTGGCCGGGTCCAGTTCGACCAGCAGCGTCTGCTTCTCGGAGACCTTGACCTGGAGGTTGGCAGCCACCGCGTCGGCCAGGCGCCCGGCCTCCTCGATCTCGCCCAGCTGGCCCGACGCCTCGCTGGCCAGTTTGCGGTTGAGCTTGGCGTAGTTCTCGAACTGCTCCACCACGGTGCGCATCAGCGCGGAAACCTGGGGACCCTCGGCGTCGGCGTCCTCGACCGCCACGGCGTCGGCGACCAGGTAGCCGCCCTCGTCGCGCAGCGCGTCCAGCGTGGCGCGGCCCTTGCCCTCCACCAGCACGCGCACCGTGCCGTCGGGCAGCTTGAGCAGCTGCAACACGGTGGCGGTGACGCCCGTGTCGTACAGCTCGTCGCGGCCGGGATCGTCCTCCGCCGGGTCGAGCTGGGCGACGAGGAAGATCTCCTTGTCGGCGGCCATGGCGGCCTCCAGCGCGGCCACCGACTTGTCGCGGCCGACGAACAGTGGAACGATCATCTGGGGAAAGACGACGATGTCGCGCAGCGGGAGCGCGGGAAGCGTCCGGGCGGTGGGGGACGGGTCCGAAGGGGTCTGGGTCATACCTACTCCGAGGGGTCCCGAACGCTGGCGACCCCTTCCCCACCTATATGGTGACAGGTTGCCGGACCATCAATCGCCGCCTGTCGCGCAGGCGCACGCCCGCGCTATGACCGGGCCATGATCCTGCCGCTCCTCCTCGCCGCCGCCGCCGCCGCCGCCCAGCCCCCGGCCAAGGGCACGCCCCCGCTGACCGAGCAGACCAAGCGGTCGGGCGGGCGGGTGGACCCGGAACAGGCCAAGCTGGTGTTCGACGCCGCCGACCTGGCGTTCGAGGTGCTGCCCGACCGATACCGGCTGGAGGGCGTGGCGACGCTGCACTTCACGACCAAGGCGCCTTTACGCGAGCTGCGCCTGGACCTCGACCGCAACCTGCCCGTCACCGCCGTCTCGGTGAACGGACAGGCGCTGGCACCCGCCGCCTGGTCCAATCCGGAAGGGCGGCTGGCGATCCGCCTGCCCCGTCCGGCGGCGGCGGGCGAGCGGCTGACGGCGCGGATCGCGTACGGCGGCACGCCGCACGTCGCGGTCAACGCCCCCTGGGACGACGGCGTGGTCTGGAGCACGACGCCGGACGGCCGCCCCTGGTTCGCCACCACCGCACAGGGGTACGGGTGCGACCTGTTCTGGCCCTGCCTCGACTTCCCCACCGCCGAGCCGGGCGAGGCGACGATCCATGTCACGGTGCCCAAGGGTCTCAAGGCGCCGTCGAACGGCGTGCTTCTGGGGGTGGACAGGCTGGCGGACGGGCGCACGCGGTGGAACTGGCGCACGGCACACCCCAACACCTACGCCGTCGCGCTGAACGTCGGCCCGTACGAGGAGGTGAGCGGCACCTATCGCTCGCGCTTCGGCAACACGATCCCCATGACCTATTGGCATCTCCCGGGCGAGCGCGCCCAGGCGGAAAAGCTGTTCGCCGAGTTCGCCCCCACGCTCGACTTCTTCGAGGCGAACATTGGCCCCTACCCGTTCGGCGCGGAGAAGCTCGGCGTGGTGGAGACGCCGCACAAGGGCATGGAGCATCAGACGATCAACGCCTATGGCAACGGCTACGCGAAGAGCGCGGAGGGCTTCGACTGGCTGTTCCAGCACGAGTTCGCCCACGAGTGGTTCGCCAACCAGTTGACCGCCGCCGACTGGGACGATTTCTGGCTGCACGAGGGCTACGCCACCTACATGCAGCCCGCCTATGGCCGGTGGCGCGAGGGCGAGGCACGCTACTCCGCGATGATGCTGGCGCAGCGCACGGGCATCCGCAACGAGAAGCCGGTGGTCAGCGGCCGCGTCCGCACGGAGGAAGAGGTGTACGAGCCGGCGCTGGGCGGGCCGGGCCAGGACATCTACAACAAGGGCTCGTGGATGCTCCACACGTTCCGCTGGCTGATCGGCGACGACGCCTTCTGGAAAGTCACCCGCCTCGCCGTCTACGGCCGGCCGGACCCCGCACCTGGCAACTTCCGCCCCCGCTTCGGCTCGACGCGCGAGTATGAGGGGTTTGTCCGACAGGTCACGGGCCGCGACCTGGGCTGGTTCTTCGACGCCTATCTGCGCCGTGCGGCACTCCCCGAACTGGTCGAGGAGCGTTCGGGCGACCGGCTGGTGCTGACGTGGCGGGCGGGCGGTCCGTTTCCCATGCCGGTCGACGTGGAGGTGGACGGCCACGTCCGGCGGATCGCCATGGAGAACGGCCGCGCCGTGCTGGACGTGCCCGCGTCCGCGCACGTGGTGGTCGATCCGCTCGCCCGCGTGTTGAGACGTTCGACAGCGGTCGAGGAGTATCGGGCATGGCAGACGAGCAAGCGCTGACGGACACGCAACTCGGCGTCCGCCGGGCCGCCGAGATGGCGGCCGTGTTCATGATCGGCGACGGGCTGCTGGGCCTGTTCCAGCCGCGGCGCCACGTCGACCTGTGGCGGTCGGACGTGGCGGCGGTGGAC
>Ga0325400_1000177_pt1 | contig 42445 bp, 13 predicted proteins | sample PopdelMetagenome_2_FD_205662 | JGI IMG/M metagenome (GOLD analysis project Ga0325400, IMG submission 205662) | Populus deltoides microbial communities from Bellville, Georgia, United States - Xylem-PdKOR-R1 | ecosystem: Host-associated > Plants > Phyllosphere > Stem > Wood/Secondary xylem... | reverse complement strand
GAGATCACTCTTGGGGAGGCATTTGATCATTTGGTCCAAAATGAAATGTTGGCAAAAGCATTTATGGCAAAAAATGCTAATTTGAGGAAAATTTGGGTTCAGAATTTTGTGAACCAACACTACTACAAGCCTGCTTGCTAAGATGGTTTGACTATGTTTAAAATTTGGGTTCAGACTATGTTTGTTATTTGACAAGTATGTTTACTTGTTTAATTCGGTCTAGCATATTTATGTTTGTAATTTGAACTAATATGTATGTATATGACATTTAATATTTATGCATGATTTTGTTTGATGTTAGATATTTATATTTATTTCTTGATGCTTATTCGATATATATTAAAGGGATATTAAAGGGATAATTGCCTTTACTCGTAAAAAAAAATATTTATCCAAAAAACCCATCAAAATATTTTTTGAATCTATTTATCTTTTAAAAAAAACTTCATATAAAAAAATACCCCAAATATATAACTCTTACCATAAACTAATTAATTATACTTTTTAGATTTCATTCTTTTATTGTAAGTGATTAAATATTTATATTAAATATTTTTTATATATTAGATAAACTTGAAAAAAAATTAATTAATTATTTTCCAGTTTCTTTTCCATAACATAACCAAACACTGGAAAGTGTTTTCTAGTTCATTTTCCATAACACTACCAAACATCGGAATTCACTTTCCCGGAATTCACTTTCCAGGAATTCACTTTCCCCAGAATTCACTTTCCAAAAAGAAACAACTTTCCTGCAAACAAACGGAGCCTTCTCCTAGTGGTGGCATTTGCATCGACATCAATAATTAATAGTGACACCAAGAGGTCATTTTTATTTATTTTAAATTAATTTTTTAAATCATCTCGATCGAGAATATCAGGTCATTTTCACCATTATTAACGTTTTTGTTTTCTTCCTTATTTTGGTGGTTCCATGAAGTTTCTTGGAGTAATTTTCCAGCTGGCACTGTCTGATTGATTGCATTATTATTTTTTTTTTGCCGTGGGAGACACATTCAGCGTAAAGACCACTTCATTGCTCTATTTTCCAACGCATTAATTTAGGGGGAAAACAACTGAAAGGCGGCCATAAGAATACACTGATAGCGTCCACTTGCATCATTTTGCATTTGTCTCGAACTGATTGATATTTATTTATTTATCATCTTTTAGTTTGTATTAATCTCTCAATTGATTATGTCTGATTTGAAAATTAATCTTAATCTCTCAAAAGTGTTATTCCTTATTATTATTCTTTCAAAGTTCCATGGAAACATCAAATAATTCTTCACCCAATCTTATCATTTATTTATGTAAAATAGAATGGGTTAAATTTAATGTTTATAATCATGTCAAATTGCAACAATAAAATGAGATTAATTTTTAACCATCAAGTAGAGGATAATAGGATATTTTTAACCAACAATAATAAAAAAGAAAATACAAAAATGAACTGCTTAAAAAGTTGGGAACAGTAGTCCTCCGCCCTCAAGCAGCCTCAGTTTTTTTAGTTTCAGAGAAAGTTATGTAATTAATTACATATATAAGTTGTTGGGTTTTTTTTATTTTATTATTGGCTTTGAAGCCCCTCGTAAGTGAGTCATAGGTAATAATAAATAAAAAAACACAATAATCTAAAAAAAGGAGTTTTTTTAAAAATAAAATAGCAGTTGGATAGCAATTTTTTTATTTATAAATTAGTATGTTTGAGAACAAAGACATAGTTTAAATAATAGCGCTATTTTCAATAGCATAATATAATTCGTTGTGTTATTTTCAATACCACAACCTGATAAGATTTAAAAGGTTGTGGTACGGACAATAATGTAATCCCAAGAAATATATAAAAAAATAAATTAAAGTAAAGATGTTTTATTTGTGACAAATCTTGCTATAAATAAATATTTTTAAATTAAAGCTATTTTCTCAAAAGAAAAAAAATGAATGTGCGACTTTTATTTTCAAAAAGAAAAGAAAAGATTATATTGTTTCTACTCTTCACTTCGCCATAAGAATACCGATGAATGCCCTTACACGACTCTCAATTATATGCATCGGTAGATTAAAAAAAATTCAAAAATAAAAAACCCTTCCATGAAGGATATCTAATGAATTAAGATGTGGTTTCATACTGTAGTAATAATTTTTTTAAAAAATATTTTTTATTTAGAAATATATTAAAATAATATATTTTTTAAAAAAATTATTATTTTTATATTAATACATCAAAATGATCTAAAAACATCAAAAAAATTAATTTAAAATAAAAAAAATTAAAAAAAATTATTAAAAAAAAACACTTTTAAAACATAAAAATTAACGGACACTAAGTATAAAAATAAATAAAAACTAGTTATGTAGTGATAATAACTAGGAATTTTAATTAGTATTCAAAGTTTTATATAAAAAACTAATTATATAATAAAAAAATAATATTCGTTATATATATCCTATCAAATATACGTAGCTTAATGTTTGAATTCAAAATACTCTTAAGCTTAAATCCAAACTATTATATTCATGATAAAAGGGTCATTAATAGTAGGATATTGATTTAGGATTAGGCCTGACGTGTGAGACCTGGTCCTCATTTTAGAAATATAGACATTAGATCTAAAAAGTTGGTTATGAAAAATTGAAAATTGATTGGTCTAAAATAAATTTTATTAGTCATGTTCTAAAATAAATTTGTTGTCTACCACACATACACATTCAATGAATCTTGATGAGATTGCATTGGTCGAGTCCAAATCACATTCACATCAAGAAAAATATTCATACATGAAACTCATGTTAAAAAAAAATCAGATTTAGAAAATCTCTAATATAAAACATTATTCAACATAAATAAAATACATGTAAATCACACAAAAGTATTGTGCAAATACATAAATCACATTGTGCAATCTAAAAAAACACTTCAAACATGAAAATTACACGAATAAGCATTTAAATGATATGTTTACCCTTGGAGGAACGCAAGAAAAACACCAAAAATAACAGCAGTGCGTGGTGTGCACATGGTGGAACAGGACAGGCCGAAAAACAATAGGACAAGGAAAGTTGTATGGTAATGGTATTTGGCCTTCAAATTGGCAGAAAAAGTAAATAAGAGTTTAGGAAGATTTGATGTTTAGGATTGATTTTTTATTTTTTGATCGAATTTTGGCAGCTTTAAGTAAACAATTTGGTTTGTTGAGTTGTGTATGTTGTGTTTTATGTGGTCAAAAGATTAGTTTAAAAATGATTTGTTTGGCCTAAAAAACCGAAAGTCCCTGCTCAGTTGGCCCGTCAGAAAATGGACAAAAGGACAAAGCGTCGCGTGGCTCAACAGATGACATGTCATTCATTTAAGGGTCTGGCCTCTAAGTCTCTGTGACTAGATTACTATTTTAGGGTTAAGCATTGGGCGTAGCTTTTTTATGTCATTTTTGTTTTGTTTTTGCACTTAAAAAGATAAAATTATTGTGTTGATTCACTTGTTCTTCATTTTTGGCATGGTTATTGAATAACATTATAAATTTTTATTTGAATTTTAACATTCTATTTTTAAATTATTATGTATCTAATATGAAAATAAGAATAATAATAATAAATTGTTCATGAAATTTCATTTCATTTTATTTTTAATTTTTAAATAGATTTTAAACTTGATTTTAACTCATTCATAATTTTTTAAGCTTTCAATCATATATAAAATATAAACATATTTTCAATCTACTATGTGCAGTGTGTGTCTATATATATATATATATATATCCTTTAATTGATATGGTTTTTGCATTGAAAAAGAAATTCATATTTCAGATGAACTTATAAGGGCATTCTGAGAAAGGTTAGGATATCAGAGTGTAGACCAGAGCTTTCTTTTCTTTTGATCTTTCCTTTATAATAGTGCGCATGTTTCCACCTCTGTCTGTTCGTAAGTGGTGATATCAGAGGAGAACATGGTTTTACTTTCACACTTGGCTAAGAACCATAATAGTTGTTCTTTCACTAGGGTCTTTAGCTCCTCTCTATTATAATTCAGAGTTTTTTTTTATTATAATAGTTTTTTATTTTCTTTTCCACAATTCCTGACCCCTTAAATCTTTTTGATCACTGATTTATTCAATTAATTTGATCTGTTATAACCGATAGCTTCTATTTTTATTCTTACATATATGGCTGATATACACCCTACGAAGAAAAAAATTAAAATATTTTTAATTTAAAATAAAAAAATTAATTTTTTTTTAATTTTTTTTTAAAATACTTTTAAAATGTAAAAATAAACAAGCACTAAGTATAAAAATAGATAAAAACTAAACATCTAGTTAAGATAACTAGAAATCCTCAGTGTTTTATATATGAAGAAGAACGATTATGTAATAGAAAAAAAAATATTTATTCTATACAAGCCATCAAATATAAGTACCTTAATGTTTGAATTCAAAATACTTTTAGGATTAGACCTGACAAGTGAGATCTAGTTCTCACTTTAGAAATATAAGCATTAGATCTAAATATTTTCCATCTATAATCAAGTTGCAGAATGTAGCCATGGATTTAAAACATTTAGCTACTCCAATATTGTTTATTTGCCATCACATGAGCTTGAGCTAATATCCTGCTACACACACAGACACATATCTGTATAGAGTGAGAGATTTCATGCTTAGACAGTAGGTAATTAATTTTCACTCATACATTAATTTTCTATCTCTTAATATTACCGATGAGTTGCTAACATGGGATTTGAATTCAAAACCTATTTTGCAAGAATATTATTTAGCTACAATTCGACTGGTAAAACAAAAATTAATTTTGTATGAGGCTTATTAACTACAGAATTTTGTAAGTTATATCATAAATCTGCGTCTTTCATAATAGTAGACAAAAATTGAATTATTCTTACAACCAACTTTGTTTTCCTACTAAAAAGGAATTGGCGGATCAAACTAGCTAGGGTTGACTTTGATTACTATGAACAATTGAGGGCCAGCATCGTCCATTAATTTATTTTAACTCAAAATTTAATTTTGAAGCCATTAATTACGATCACTTGTCACGAAATATTAAAAAAATAATGAGAAATAGAGTTTTTATAGTTGGGAATTTAGTAAAACATTGCTATTATACAGAAAAATATAACAAACAACTTATATATTCCTCTAAAAAGTATTAGAAATATTTCACTACTAAGCCTTGCAATCATTTCCTAGGTGGGAGCTGAATTTGAAGGGGGCTCTTGGATGCAAAGCAAAGCTTTCAAGTCCTAGCACCATATACTCAAGCCTAGTTTCTGAAGTTGGGTTAAAGATCCAGAATGTCTTTGCAAATCAGGCCTCCACCAAACAAGTCTTAATTTTGCTCCTTGATTTGATGATATCTCTCATATAAAGTTATTAATAGGATTCCAGGAGTGGATTTTCAATCGGTAAGAAAATCTTTGAAATTAGTATTATAGTATATAAAAATATTTTTATATACTTAATGATATTTATTTTTTATATGCCTATTAAAGAGATTTATAATGTTTTTTATAGATTAAAAACCAATCTAGACTGGATAATAATATTGTCGAGATCCTAGAACATAAAAGAAAATATTATAAAATTTAAAATAGCACAAGATATCTACAAAACCAAGTAAAATAGAAAAAATAAGATCATTTAAGCCATGCAGGCTTAACAACAAACAGACTCCACGGATACATTTATACGCAAGGCCGTGAAAATCGTGGAAAATTATTGATGGCATAATTTTCTACAAACAAAGCGAAGCCTCTGTACTGTACTATATTCATGGCAAGAATAAGCATGCTGATCCCATCTCTGTCCGTTATGACCTTGAGTACGAGAGGAAATGTCCAGGGAGTATTTCACCTCTAAAACTTAAATGAGACAACTTGGTGTGACTTGAAGGAGCAAATACATGTTGGATTGGAGTCTGAGCTTGTTTCCGATCGATCAGAGTTGGATGTAGTGGAGAATGCCATGCTTTTTCTGGATTATCCATGATACCTTCACTTCAATCTGCAGACGAAACCTGACAATCTTTAATACCTATCTCAGTAGTGAATACTTCTAGTGCAACCCCATGAAGACAAAAAAACAAAAAAAATGACAATCTGCTACCGGGCAACTAGATGTTGGTTAGTCACTGACCTGTCATACCTATGGTGATATGCTTTACATAAATGTCCAGGTTTACCATGTATTGGCCAATATATTGGAGGAGACGCTTTGCAGGTGAGTAATTTTTGGCGCAGTTTGCACAACAAGACATCAATCCCTTCAATCCTGGTTCTCTCGGGATACGGCTTGCCGTCTCACGTCCCTGCAGAACTCTTACAAACTCATCCGAACTTGAGTTCCCATCGCGATTAGCATCGAAGACATGGAATATTATGTCAACCAAATTATTGGGGATGGAGATGCCGCATAGCTAGTAAAACTTAAACCACATATCAGTATGAGAAGTAAGACAGTTAATGGGATGTCAACATCTATCAGCCGTGGTGTCTTGGCAGTTGAATTGCAATATCACATCAAATGGCATAATTTTCCACGTACAGTTAGTCTTCTTTCTTTGGCTTATTGGCCTCTTAATTCTTCGCTAGTGTCAGCATTTGCATCAATCGACATCAATTATTAATAGTGACACCAAGAGGTTGAATATCCCATTTGTCTTTACATTTTTTTTAAAAAAATTATTTTTTATTTATTTTTTTACTTTAAATTAATTATTTTTTTATATTTTTGGATAGCTTTAATGTATTAATATTAAAAATAATTTTTTAAAAATAAAAAATATTATTTTAATATATTTTTAAATAAAAAATATTTTAAAAAATAATTATTATCATTATTATTGAGTCTCACCTGCATAGCTATCACGTTGCTTCTACTCTTCTCTTCGCATTTAGAATACTGATGAGTGGCATTATTTGACTCTCAAATATATTGAAGCAGATTTAGTTACTTCGAAGGTGATTCTACTTATAGAATTATGGTTAATGTAGGATGGGAAAATAGTATTCAACATAAATAAAATATATGTAGATCACACAACGATTGTGCAAATACATAAATTATATTGTGCAATCCAAAAAAACACTTTAAACATGAAAACTACATGAATAAATATTTAAATAATTAAACAAGAACAAATAACATTTTTTTATTCCAGGAGGAACGCGGAAAAAACACCGGAAACAGCGGCAGGGCGTGGTGTGCAGATACTGGAACTGGACAGGCTGAAAAAACAATGGAGGAGCATGACATGCACGCGGAAATGAATTATTTAAAAAAAAAATTTAATAAAAAAATATTTTAAAAAGAGAACCCTACATAAATAGTTAAATGTTATAACTATTTGTAAATATTTTAGATGGCTTTGTGTTGGATTGTTAGTACGTTTTAAAAAAAACGATCTCTTAAATTAACGTGTGACGCCATAACACTTTAATTTATAATACCTGAGAAATAATTAATTTTTTTTTAAAAAAACAAACTTAAATCATCTCGACAGATAATGTCAGGTAATTTTCACCATTATTAACGTTTTTGTTTTCTTCCTTATTTTGGTGGTTCCATGAAGTTTCTTGGAGTAATTTTCCAGCTGGCACTGACTGATTGCATTAATTTTTTTTTTGCCGTGGGAGACACATTCAGCGTAAAGATCATTATTTGCGGGATTGCACTGAGTGTTTGAACATATATTAACACCAAGTATAAAGACTAGTTTATTGATCCATCACGACTTGAAAATATAAACACTAAATAAAGTATACATTAAGCTAATATCGTTTTAGAAACAAGGCTAAAATCGTCTTAACCTAGCTGACACAAGTAAATTGTCCACAAGAAAGTAATAGCTCTCCCCAATAAAATAAAACCATGCTCGTCGCAAATGTAAATTTATATATAGAACTGCACCTATTGCCAACAGGACCGTGATGTATGCCGCTGAAAATGTCACATAAAAAACCTCCATATCAATAAAGCCATTTTCTTCTTTTTTGTGAGTTTGAGACCTTGGCACCGGTGGTGGCGGTATTGCTCCAGTACAATTTCTAGTGAGTGGTGGTCCACAAAGGAACGGATTCCCCTCGTAGCTAAACTTGTTGAATGTTGAGAATTGTGCAACCATCTCTGGCGTTTTGCCAGATAAGTTATTATGGGCTACACTGAAAGCAGATAGGAAGTTTAAGTCGACAAGCTGGCGAGGAATTTCCCCGTTCAAGTTGTTGTAGGAAAGATCCAAACTTTCAATTTCCTTCAGGTTTGAAAATGTAGGTGGTATTGGACCTGTTAAACTGTTATGGGATAGATTCAACAACATAATGTTGTTGAGGTTTCCAAGCTCAAAAGGAATCTCTCCTGTCAAATTATTGCAAGAGAGATCGATACCGGAGATGTAATTGAGGATGATTCCCTTGAATGAATACAATATACTCTTTGTTGTAATCTCAACAGATTTATTAACAAAAGGATCTTCCAAGGGCATAGGAGCATATGCTGGCGCCATAGTAGAAGGACCTGGAGCACTGTCCCATTCCCTATACCACTCGCTTCTAAGATGTAGGCATGGAAGAATATGACCACACAGATTATTATGAGAAAGATCAATCAAGCTTAATTTCTTTAGTTCGCACATCTGTCTTGGGATTTCAGCTTCTAGATTATTATAACCTAAAAGAAGAAAGCTCAACTCTAACAAAGAACCAACTGACTGGGGAATACCACCTTTAAAATAATTATGGCTAAGATCTAATCTCTTCAGCGACAGACAACCATCGAGCGCACCAATCAGTGATCCTTCTAGTTTATTTTTTGATAAATAAACTTCTATCATCATCCTTGAAGAACAAAAACCGGTTGGTAGACTTCCAAAAAGATTGTTCTCTGAAAGGTCTAAATATTGAAGAGAAGACATATTCCCTATCCATCTCGGTATCTTCCCAGATAAGTTGTTGAGACTGACATCCAATACTTGCAATGCAGAACAATTAGATAAGCTATTCGGAAGAATCCCGGTTAACTGATTCCCTCTTAATATCAGCTCAGTAAAATATTTTAAGTTGAAATTTTTCCAGAAAAACTGGCCTTTCAAATAATTATTTGAAAGCATAAGAACACCTAATGATAAACAGTTTTCCACCAACTGCTCGGGTATGTTGCCTGACAAGCCATTATTGGACAAATCTAAGACTTTCAAGAGGCTCATATTGCTGATCGAAGAGGGAATGCTACCACTGAAATCATTTCTGGATAGGTTCAAAAACACTAACCTCGGGAAACATGCTCCAATTTCGGTGGGAATTTGATTGTGGATGCGATTTATCGAGATATCCAAACGTGATAACCAGCTCACAAGGGAATGATTTGTTAATTGGAAAGATCCTGAAAGGGAATTGTTGACCAAATAAAGCCCTTCGAGTTTTGTGTTATTTTGTAACAACCAACTTGGAAATTCTCCTGTCATTTTGATGTGTGAGAGATCAACAAATTGAAGGTCATGCTGATAGTATAGGAATTTCAGAAATGTCCCGCCGAATCCAGTACATGCCAAAGAAAGGCTCTGTAACTGGAACCTTGGAATCAAATTGTGTACTAGCTCTGTTGACTCGTATATCTCATTATTATCACCAGTCAAATGCTTGAGTTTTGAAAGGTTAAAAAATGGGCCAAGTGAGATTGAGATTTTGAAGTGATTGTGTGAAAGTCTTAGATCTTGAATGGACGTGAGACTTCCAATGGGACTCAAGGATATATTCCCAGTGAAGTCGTTGAAAGAGATATCTAAAACTTGAAGGTTTGTCAAATTCGAGAGACACCAAGGCAAATAACCATTGAGATTGTTGTGGCTGATATCTAGCTTCTGAAGATGCTTTAACTCACAAAGGCCTGCAAATTATCCATGTTAAAAGAAATTTAGCATACAATAATGTAATGGAAACTATAGGATCCTACAAAGGGCGAGCAATATAGGATTAATGAAGGCTCTCCTTATATGCGAGGGCTAGGAAACTGTTACTAAACTAGTCAAATAGCTCTGCATTGAGGCAATAATATAATGTGGTTGTTTGATTATTCACATGTAATCAATTTTTTAATGATTTTATTAATTTAAATTGGTTTTAAGAGATTTTACTCTAAAACTAAAATAAAAAAGTAATAAAATTATAGATATAATTTTCTTGATGCATTTAGAATGAAATTCTTGTTGCTTTAAAGAGATACTATTGTATCAATTGATTTTGTAATTTAATTAAGAGAGAAAAAGCATAATTAACAAAATAATAAAGTTTCAAATAATACATAATCCAAATCCTATATTATCATAAACTTTCAAACAACTTGGAGGACTTATTAATAAGGATTGAACTAGTATAAGAGATGGTTTTCTTCATTATTATTATTTTTACATTTTATCTAAAAATATCTAATATAAATGTTAAACAATTCAATTGGTTTATGTGATAACATAAACTAAATTCAAACTATTTAGTTAAAACCTCTTCCGATATTTTCTCTTTTTCAACATTGTTATGAATATTTGAGTTGTTCTACTTTTTATTTGTTTAATGGTAAGAGATATCCTGATAATAGTTTGAACGTCAATCAAAATTAAGTTCTTTGCATATAATTTTAAACGCACGTCCCCACACCCTCACATTGGCTTGTGCATTCATATAAATTTAATACAAAATATGGGTTAAGGTTTAAATATATTGAATATTAAACAATTCATATGTCTTTCCCATATAATACACTTAGAATTGCATCCCTTTTATTATTATTATAGATAGATAGAACATATAATTTATAATCTATATTAGCTATTTGATCATACTTTGTTGCGGGTCGTATATATTTGTTTATAAAAAAAAAACTTGATAAGTAAGCTATTTTGATATGTTTTTCTAACATAAAAAATTTCAATGTGTAAATTAAAAAACTTATGCAAGTATCTAATTAAATAAATTGATAATCATTTATGTAAATAAATGAAAAACAAATATCGTTAACAATAACTAAAAGAAAATACTTTTAAAATTGAGAGATAGATGTAAATCAAGATATTTGATCCCAATAAATAAGACATTTACCCAGTTGTGTTTACTAAATTTGTTTAATAAAATCAATAAAAGATAATAAAAATAAAAACACATATGAAATTGATTGAATAAAAGAAAAGAAAAAAATTTATGCAAGGTCAAACATTAAAAATATCATTTTAAAATAAATATTTTTTTATCTTTAAAAATAAAACTCATTTGTATAAAAAACAATTATAGATGAATACAGAAATTAAATACAAACAATTTTTTTTAAAATAATTATATTTAAAAAAAGGGTTGTCAAACTCGTGGTTTAGGTCATGAGACCGAGATAAACCAATATAAAAGTAATTGAAGATAACCACAAAACTAATGTTATTTTTTTAAAATAATATAGAACGATAAAATCAAAAAATAAAATGAGCAAGAAAAAAGGATGTTGAACTGCATTAACTTTAAAACTTGTGACCTGGATCATTAATTTAGAAGTACCATAAATAAAAAAACCACAAAGTCCAATCCATAACAAATCAAAAGTCAAACGATGAAACTGAGAAAAAATCAATTACATAAAAGGATCAAAAATTATAATTAAAAAAATGAGAGTGAAAATGAAAATAAAAAATAAATTAGCGGGCAACCAAAAATCTTTAATTGGAGGGTTAAATTAAAAAGAAAAATAACTTTCACAAATGGAAAAACAAATCAAAAGAATAAAGGTCAATTTAAAAAAAAATAACATAAACTTTGATTGAATTGAAAACTAATAAAACTTTAACAAAAAAATCAAGGAAAAAATCAGAAATCAAAGAATAAATACCTAATTGAAAACAAAATATATGACAAATTATAATTGAAGGAATAAATTGAAAACAAATATTTTTTTTATAAAAAGACTAAGAACAAAAATAATAAATCAAAAGAATAAGGATTATTTTCCATTGATATAAAAAAACAAATATATTATCCTTATTCATGTATTTATCTAAAGAAAAAAAATCCATATCCTTAGTATTTTAATAAAATACTATTAAAGATATCCTAATTCCATTTATTAAATATTCTTTTCTTATATACATGTTTAGTTCTTCTAATGGCTTGAAAAAAATGCTACGAGCCCAAGATTAACTTAATTTATTCCTATCGTTTGAGTAAATTTGAGTTTAAGAAAATAGGTTATTGGTGTATTAGTAGGAGAAAAAATAGAGTAAAAGATTATTATAATTGATAAAGAATTGTTTTTAGAAAAGGCAAGCATGCTATTCTAGAAAAAACATGTAAAGGATGATTGCGAGATTATCATGTAATTCCTTGCTTCTTTTATAAATAATTAAAGTAGGTGTTTTATGTGAGAGCACAACAAAACCAAATAAATTTTAGAAATACTATTAAAAATACATATCCTTATTATTCTAATAATAAAGTATTAAGAATATTTTAGAAAACAGATGGCAGTTGTGGAAGTGGATTATTAAAATGGATTTTAATTATTAAACAGATGGCAATTTTAGAAAACAAATTGCTAGTAGTAATTATTAAAATGGATTTTAATTATTTTCATGTATAACATAGGTTTTGATTATTTAATTTCAATTAACTAGGTAGTTTCAAGACTATATTCTAAAATTATAAACAAAAAATAAAATAAAATCTCTTATCACATGTAAAAAAACTAGTAATACAAAAATAAAAATATATGTAGTGATGTAACCTTTTTGTGTCTATTGATCCTTCCAACTGGTTATCATTAAGATAGGGATGCTTGAGAGATGAAAGCTCTTTGAGAAATGATAAGGAGCTATTGTGATGTAGCTTGATTTAAAAAAAAGTACATAGAAGTTTGGTATAATTAATATTTTTTTCACACATTGGCACATCTATTTAATTAATTAATAAAATACTAAAAGAGAATGTTATTGTATAGTTCATATCTTACAAAGTATTATTTATTTAAATAATATTTTTTTAATTTATATTTTTTTAATTTTAGTTTTATATTTCAACATTTTGTATGTTAGGAATTGAAATTTATAATTTTTTTATTTAGCAAATAAAGAAATGTTTTTTTAGATCACGCAAAAAAAAAATTATGATTGATTTTTTTATGGTAGGAATATGACCTATCTATCCCTTCCTCTCTCACGTCTTATTTTGTTTAGATTGAAATATAAGAAAAAATAAAATTTAAACCGAAATAAGCTCTATAGAGATCAAATAGAGTCGCGTTTGTTTTTGCATTTTAAAAACGCATTTTAAAAAATTTGAATTTTTTTAATTTTTTCTTTGCTTCAAATTAATATTTTTTTAGTGTTTTCAAATCATTTTAATGTGCTGATATCAAAAATGATTTTTTTAAAATAAAAAAAATATTATTTTAATGTATTTCTGAGTAAAAAATACTTTAAAAAGCAATCACAACCACACTCCTAAACAAGCTCTAATCTGAAACTTGAAAAACAAAAAACAATTGTTCAAAAAAGGACTGCAAAACTCGTGATCTACGTCATGAGACCAAGATAAACCAATAAAAACATAATTGAAGATAACCACAAAGCTAATGTTATTTTTTTAAAATAATATAGAACAATAAAATTGGAAAAAAAATGAGCAAGAAAAAAGGATGTTGAATCGCATTAACTTTAAAACTTGTGACCAGGGTCATTAGTTTGGAAGCTCTATAAACAAAAAACAATCATGAAACTCAATCCCTAACAAATTAGAAGCTAAAGGATGAAACTGAGGAAAAAAAATTAATTACACAAAAGGATCAAAAATAAAAAAAAATTATAATTAAAAGAATGAGGGTGAAAATCAAAATAAAAAATAAATTAGCGGGCAAGCAAAAATTTTCAATTAGAGTATTAAGCTAAAAAGAAAATTAACTTTCATAAATGAAAAAACAAATCAAAATAACAAGGACCAAATTAAAAAAAAAATACCATAAATTTTGATTAAAATTGAAAACTAATAAAATTTTAATAAAAAATACTAAGGAAAAAAATAGAAATTAAAGAATAAAGACCGAATTAAAAACAAAATATTTAACAAATTATAATTGAAGGAGTAAATTGAAAACAAATAAAAATTTTATAGAAAAAGCTAAGAACAAAAATAATTAATTAAAAGAATAAAGATTATTTTCCATTGATATCAAAAAAAAAAATATTATCCTTATTCATATATTTATCTAAAGAAAAAAAATCCATATCCTAATTATTTTAATAATATACTATTAAAGATTCCTAATTCGATGTATTAAATATTCTTTTCTTATATACATGTTTAGTTCTTCTAATAGCTTGAAGAAAACGCTACGAGTCCAAGATTAACTTAATTTATTCCTATCGTTTGAGTAAATTTGAGTTTAAGAAAATAAATTATTCATATTAATAAAGTAAAAAATAGGGCAAAAGATTATTATAATCGATAAAGAATTTGTTTTTAGAAAAGGCTATTCTAGAAAAAAACATGCAAAAGATGATTACGAGATAATCATGTAATTCCTTGCTTCTTTTATAATTAATTAAAGTAGGTGTTTTATGTGACAGCACAACAAAACCAAATAGATGTAAAAAATTAACTAGGTAGTTTCAAGATTATATTCTAAAATTACTAACAAAAAATAAAATATAATCATCTTATCACTTGTAAAAAAAACTAGTAATATATATATATATAATTAACTATATGATATTTAACATATAAATATAAAATTAACTATAAAATTAACTAGTAATCATCTAAGGTTAAGGTGTGCTAAATCGAGATACAATTAAATCTTCCAGCTTTGGATTCCCGCTAATTTAAATATATAATTGATACAAAGTGCGTTCTGTTTTTTAAAAATTGAAAACAAATCCACACAAAAAAAAAGAGTAAAAAAGAGAAATAAAAGAGTTATCAAACGAACCTTAATTAATTGATACTTGTTAAGGTTACAAAATCTTGAATTTTATTTTTAAACAGCGACACAGCACCTCCAAGTTGCTCAATGAATCAAATTAGGAGTTAAGAAAAGAATACAAAAGACTTAATATAAAACCTTTAGGCATGTTATTCTCAAATTGAAACTTATAGGGATCAATTCATAACTTCATATTAAAGAATAGAACATATGTATGTCTAACATTTAGAGTCTTTTTCAATTGGTTGTGATGATGTGTTTGTGTGGGTCTACGTACCTTTCATGTTTATTGATCCTTGCAACTGGTTGCCACCAAGATCTAAATGTTTGAGAGATGAAAGCCCTTCGAGAAATGATAGGATGCTATTGTTGAAGATATTGAAGCGCAAAGAAAAAACCTCCACTTTGGCAAGTCTTGATAGCCTTTCGAAACCTGCGTGCATGCAAGATTTCTAGTTACTTGTTAGGGTATAAAGCCAAAGAAGTTATTAGATTAATTAAAAGAATAAATCGATTTCAGTTTATATATGTTCATTTTCGTGCTAAAATTACGAAAGATGAAGACTTTAATGAAGAGGCAAACCTTCATTCGCAACACAGCCAGCTATGCTATTTCCAGTCAAGTCAAGAACTTTGAGTTCTTGGAAGGGAAGAAATATAGATGCATTTAGGTACCAATCTCCCATAGATGAGGTCCAAATTCCTGGGTTAAGAAGATTGATTTCGATGACTCGTCTTGTAGTAGTGGAATTGCTGCAGGTAACTCCTTCCCAACTGCAACAGAGGGCATCTTTTCCCCAAGAGAGTACCGGGGATGACTTAAGATTTGGGTGGTCACCAAAGGAAGTTTTGATTTGCAAAAGAGCAATTCGTTCTTCCTCTAAACACCCTTGTGATAGAAGCATGGCATTAATCATCATTATCACCGCCACTGCTGGCAGAGAGAACCTGTTGAATCCCATTTGTACCCCTCTGTTTCTGCTTGAAATTAATGTATCAAATACTTCTTAGGAGCCAAAGGCTCTTTATAGGGGAGAGCACCATGCATTGCCGTCCGGCGGGCCCATCTTTGATCAAGTGGATCTTTTATGGAAGGTGACGTAAGATTCCTTAGAACAATGTAAAATTATTACTCTTAAATAAAACTCGTTTAATCTTAAATTAATTTTATGTTTTTGAATAGTTTTGATATACTATGTTAAAAAAAATATTTTTTTAAAATAAATAAATTTTATTTTAATATATTTCTAAATAAAAAATATTTTAAAATATTAACTCTTGTAGATTGCTTATTTCTTACAATAAAAAAAGAATGTATTTTTATGTTAATCATTTATTGATGTTTGGGGTTGCGTTAGAACCTGTTTTTTCACTAAGGCCTTATTTGTTTGACGGAAATTACTTTCTAAATTGTTTTGTATTTATTTGTTATTAAAAAAATTAGTCAATAGAAAACACTTTTCAATCAAAGAAAAAATTGGTTTGATTTTTAGGAAAGTGTTTTCCTTTTATTTTGGGCAAAAAATATTTTCTGGAAGTTGTGAAAATTTTTAAAATACCGTATTATTTATTGATTATATCAAATTTAATCATTAAACTTTTGATTGCTATATATAGATATATAGTTTTGAATATTTATTTTTTAATTTCATCCCTTAGAATTTGATTTTTATATTAACTTTGGTCCTTATTTTTATAACTGTTATTTTTTTTCTTATTATTTATTATCTATCAAATTTGGTCCTCATTCTTTTGATTGTTACTTATTTTATTTGAAATAATTGATGAAATGGTAATTATTATTATTTTAATTTCTTTATCTTTTAATTTTTTATTTATTAGATTTGATCTCTATTATTTTAATTATTATTTATTTTATTTGGGATAATTTATGAAATTATATTTTTTTTAATTTCATTCTCATTCAATTTTTTAATTTATAAGATTTGTTTCTCACTATTTAATAAACTTGAAAAAAATAAAACATTAATAAGTTATTTAACAACTCATTTTTCATAACATAACAAAACACTAAAAAATATTTTTTAATTTATTTTTCATTACACTACCAAACATTAAAAAATAATTTACTTTTCTAAAATTTATTTTTTAAAATTTTATTTTTTAGCATACAAACGGCGTTAAATTTTCCACGGACAGCAGAGTCTTCTTTCTTTGGCGTATTGTCGAAACCTGCTAGTGACAGCAATAGACATCAAGAAAAGTGACTGCAAGAGGTTCATTAATCCAATGGTCTCACGTTTGACTGTCATTATCGATGAATACCTAACACGTTGCTTTTACTCTTCCCTTCGCCGCCAAGGACATTTTAGTGAACTGAGTATAAAAATATATAACATTATTGGTCTTTAATTTGGAAATATAGCATTATATCTGAAAGTTGGTTATGGAAAACTGGGATTTCTCACCGGTCTCTTCGTCATGTTCTAAAATGGTTTAAAAGCCTTGATAACATTATGTTGGTACAGCCCACCTCCTCATGTTTATATATATATATATATATATATATATATATATATATATATATATATATATATTTGGCAGTTTCATTCTATCTCTACAGTCAATAGGAGAGAGTAAGGGGTGTTTGTCGTTGAATTTTAACATACATTTTATTAAAATTTAATTTTTTTTGGTCTTAAATTAGATTTTTTTTTTGGTTTTTTATATAGTTTTAATATGTTAATGTAAAAAATAAATGTTAAAAAATAAAAATATAAGTTTATAACATTTTTAAATAAAAAAATATTATAAAAATAACCACTCTCTCTGAAGTTAAATGTTATAACTATTTGTAAATATTTTTTATTTTTTTGGGGTAAATATTTGTAAATATTTTTAGATGGTTTTGTGTTGGATTGTTAGCACGTTTCAAAAAAGGGTCTCTTAAATGACAGTGACGCCATCACATGTTAATTTATAATATCTGAGAAATAAGTAATTTTTTTAAATAAAAAACTTAAAATCATTTTGACCATTGTTAACATTTTTATTTTCTTCCTTATTTTGGTGGTTCATTGAAATTTCTCAGAGTAATTTAATTAAAGAAAATTATGATTGTTTTTTTTTAATTAATATAGATGTTTAGATCAGTTTATATATACCTTGATTAATTTAACAGGTCTTAAAATTAATAATTATATAAATTTTTAATAATTTTTAAATTTTTAAGATTCGAACCAATAAAATTATGATTGTTTTTAATTTTATTAAAAAAATATTTTTATTGTACGCGATCCATTGTGCGGCGTGTGAGCTTGTGTTTGATAACTTATTTGAAAATCAATAAAAAAAAGAAGATGCATGATTATGTTTGTGAAAATATGTAAATCACACAACTATTGTGCAAATACATAAATTACATTGTGCTATCCAAAAAAAACACTTCACATTTAGAATAAATATTTAAATAATTAAATGAGAAAAAATAACATTTTTTTTATTCCCGGAGGAACGCGGGACAAACACCGGAAACAGCGGCAGTGCGTGGTGTGCAGATACTGGAGCGGGACAGGCTGAAAAAACAATGGAGGAGCATGACATGCACGCGGAAATGAATTATTTTAAAACATTTTTAAATAAAAAATATTTTAAAAAGAGAACCCTACATAAATAGTTAAATGCTATAACTATTTGTAAATATTTTAGATGACTTTGTGTTGGATTGTTAGTACGTTTTAAAAAAAGGATCTCTTAAATTAACGTGTGACGTTAATTTATAATATCTGAGAAGTAATTAATTTTTTTTAAAAAAAAAAACTTAAATCATCTCGATCGACCGATAATGTAAGGTCATTTTCACCATTATTAACGTTTTTGTTTTCTTCCTTGTTTTGGTGGTTCATTGAAATTTCTTGGAGTAATTTTCCAGCGGGCACTGTCTGATTGATTGCATTAATTTTTTTTGCCGTGGGAGACACATTCAGCGTAAAGACCACTTCATTGCTCTATTTTCCAATGCATTAATTTAGGGGGAAAACAACTGAAAGGCGGCCATAAGGTATATTGTCCACTTGCATCATTTTGCATTTGTCTCGAATTGATTGATATTTATTTATTTATCATCTTTTAGTTTGTATTAATCTCTCAATTGATTTATCATCTTTTAGTTTGTATTAACCAACAATAATAAAAGAAAATACAGAAAAAGAAGTGCTTAAAAAGTTGGGAATAGTAGTCCTCTGCCCTCTAGCAGCCTCAGTTTTTTTAGTTTCAGAGAAAGATAAGTAATTAATTACATATATAAGTTGTTGGGTTTTTTTGTTTTTGTTTTTTTTTTGGCTTTGAAGCCCCTCGTAAGTGAGTCCTAGACTCATAGATAATAATAAAAAAAAGACACAATAATCTTAAAAAAGGAGTTTTTTTAATAAAATAGGAATTTTTTTATTTATCAATTAGTATATTTGAGAACAAACACATAGTTTAAATAATAGCGCTATTTTCAATAGCATAATATAATTAGTTGTGGTACGGAAAAAATGTAATCTTAAAAAATATATACAAAATAAATTAAATTAAAGGTGTTTTATTTGTGACAAATCTTATTATAAATAAATATTTGTACCGTTAATAAAAGTAGTATAACGTGTTAAATTCTTACTGATTACGATGTACTGGTAGTATAACCGTGCTTTTTCTCAAAAGAAAACAAAAAATATGCAATTTTTATTTTTTATTTTAAAAAGAAAATAAAAGATTATGTTGTTTCTACTCTTCACTTCGTCTTAAGAATATCGATGAGTGCCCTTACCCGACTCTCAACTATATGCATTGGTAGATTAAAAAAGATCAAAAATCAAAAACCCTGCCAAGAAGGGTATCCAATGAATTAAGATTACTTTGAAATTGTAGTAATAATTTTTTAAAAATTTATTTTTGATACTAATACATTAAAATAATTTAAAAATATTAAAAATATTAATTTAAAACAAAAAAATAAAAGATTTTAATTAAAAAAACAATTTTAAAACGCAAGAATAAATGGACACTAATTATAAAAATAAATAAAAACTAGTTATCTAGTTATGACTAGAAATTTTAATTAATATTCAAAGTTTTATATAAAAAGCTGATTGTGTACTTCCTATCAAATATAAGTAGTTTAATGTTTGAATTCACAATAATCCTAAGCTTAAATTTTTTTCTAAACTATTATATTCATGATAAAATGGTCATCAATAATAAAAAAATGCTTTAAAATAAAACCTGACGTGTCACTTTAGAAATAGAGGCATTAGATCTAAAACGTTGGTTATTGAAAATTGAGAATTAACCCTTTTTTGATCATGTTCTAACACACATTCAAAAATTGGGAATTGGCTCGTTTCTTGGACATGTTCTAAAATTGGATTATATTCAAATTTTTTTTGTTTTTTCTTCATTAATTTTTTTTTCACATAGTTTTTTTCTTCTTTATGTTTTTCCTTTTTGATTAATGTTTTTTAATTTAATTTTTTTAATATTAAATTTCTTTCTATTTAGTTATCAGACTTTCATGACACGGATCTCAAGTTTAACGAGTTAACCCAGTTAATTTAGATTTTTTTGGTGTTTTTTCTTTTTAATTAATTTTTTTTGTTTAATTTAGTTCATTAATATTAATTTTTTTTTCTATTTAGTTATAGCACTCTCATGACACGAATCTCAAGTTTGATGGGTTAACCTAATTTGACAGGTTAACCCAATTGATTCAGATTCTTTTCTTTTTCTTCATTAGTGTTTTTTCTTTCAATTTTATATTTTAATATTGTAAGTATAACCAAAAGAGATCAACCTTTCACTGTGGATTGCACTGTACAAATCCATAATAAAAGGTAAATACCTTTTAGTTATAAGTTTTTTTTTTTGCTTTTTTTTTTGATTTTTTTATTAATATTTTTTTTTTGTTTAATTGAGTTTGTTAATATTAATTTTTTTTATTTAATTATCAAACTCTCATGACATAGATCCCAAGTTTAACGGGTTAACTTGATTTGACGGGTTAAACCAATTAATTTAATTTTTTTCTTTTTCTTAAGTAGTTTTTTCCTTCTAATTTCATCTTTTAATATCGATTTCATTAAGAATTAAACTTTATGATATGTTTTGTTCACTTTTCATTAGATTATTATGATCTCATGAGAGGATTTTGTTGTGCCCCTCCTCGCAAAGCACTATTCATTGGAATAATGCTTTGTTTTGTTATTTTTTTTCTTTTAAATTAATCATTTTTTTGTTTAATTTCATTATGTAATATTTTTTTTCTATTTTGTTATTATATTTTAAGACTCTTGGGTTTAATATTGTAGTCAAACTTACTTAAACTTGGATCATACAAATTTAATATTATTATTAATATTATAAATATCGAAATGTAACCTTTTTTTAAAAATTTTTATATATAAAAAATTTATCCATAACATTACGCAGGCCAAGCAACCAGTGCCATAATTAATCTTCGTTGCATAAAAGAGGAGATTTAGACATTGACTTGGAGTCAACTGACAAAATGAAACCAAGGTTTGATCTTGTTTCTTTTTTGAACGGCTGTGAAGGCATGAAATATTTTAATTCTTTTAAATTTTCCTGTTCATGATCTTGTGTTTGGCAGTGGAATTGCAATATCACATCAAATGACATAATTTTCCACGTACAGTCGAGTCTTCTTTCTTTGGCTTATTGGCCTCTTAATTCTTCCCTAGTGTTGGCATTTGCATCAATCGACATCAATATTTAATAGTGACACCAAGAGGGTGACTATATCCTTTTGTTTTTATATTTTAAAAATATTTTTAAAAAAATTAATTTAAAATTTTATTTACCTTTTTACTTTAAATTAATTATTATTTTTATATTTTTGGATAGTTTTGATATATTAATATTAAAAATAACTTTTAAAAAAATAAAAAATATAATTTTAATATATTATACCACCTTTGAATTAAAAGTTATTTAGATGGTTGTGTTTTGGATTGTTAGTACGTTTTAAAAAAAGGGTTTCTTAGCCTTAAGAATACTGATGAGTGCGCTATTACGCGACTCTCAGATATATGCATCAGTAAATTTATAAAAAATCAAAAACCCTGCCACGAAAGACATCTAGGTTAATTAAGAATCGTTTAATTTTGTAGTAATTATTTTTAAAAATATTTTTTATTTAAAAATGTATTAAAATAATATATTTTTATTTTAAAAAATATTATTTTTAACATCAGCATATTAAAACAAGTTGAAAATATTAAAAAAATTAATTTGAAGCAAATAAAAAAAATAAAAAAAATTAATTTTAAAAAAATACTTTTAAAATACAAAAATAAATGGGCATTAAGTATAAAAATAGATAAAAACTAGTTTTCTAATTAAGATAATTAGAAATCCTAATTAGTACAGAGGATCGATTATTTCATAGAAAAAATAACATTTATTCTATAAATCCTATCAAGCTTAATTGTTTTTTCCTAAACTATTATATTCATGATAAAAGGGTCATCAATAATAGGGTAATGATTTTAGAAATATGAACATTAGATCTAAAAAGTTGGTTATAAAAAATTAGGAATTTATCGGTCTCTTGGTTATATTCTAAGATAAATTTGTGGTCTCTCATACACACTCAATAATGAGATTATATTGATCTAAAAAGTTGGTTATAGAAAATTAGGATATTTCGTGGAATCTGACATGAAGTGTGTTCCTCAATCCATCAATTTCCATGAAGTTTCAATTTTTGTTTTAGAACAATATTGTAAAATCATTACTCTTAAATAAAACTCGTTTAATCTCAAGACTGGCAGAAAACCATCAATTCAATGGACATCAAGAACAGTGACAGCAAGAGGTCCATTAATTCAATGGTAACACATTCCATGAATCTTGATGAGATTGTAGTGGTCTAGTAAAACTCATCTGACATGAAGTGTGTTCCTCAATCCATCAATTTCCATGAAGTTTCAATTTTTGTTTTAGAACAATATTGTAAAATCATTACTCTTAAATAAAACTCGTTTAATCTCAAGACTTGCAGAAAACCATCAATAATAGGGTAATGATCGACCGATAATGTCAGGCCATTTTCACCATTATTAACGTTTTTGTTTTCTTCCTTATTTTGGTGGTTCCATGAAGTTTCTTGGAGTAATTTTCCAGCTGGCACTGACTGATTACATTATTTTTATTTTGCCGTGGGAGACACATTGAGCGTAAAGACCACCTCATTGGTCTATTTTCCAACGCCTTAAGTTAGGGGGGGAAACAACTGAAAGCCAGCCATAAGAATACACTGATAGCGTCCACTTGCATCATTTTGCATTTGCCTCAAATTGATTGATATTTATTTATTTATCATCTTTTAGTTTGTATTAATCTCTCAATTTATTTATCATCTTTTAGTTTGTATTATCCAACAATCGTTACTGCTCTCTACGTTCAATATAAGCACCACATGCTTTTAATTCTGCCGATTCTTTAAGAGTCAATTGATCCCAAAGATTTGTCATGGCAGAATAGAACTCCTGAATACTTATATTCTTCTGGTAAAGAGTTCGTATGTCATTCTCTAACTGATACTGTTTTGCAAAATTTGATTTCATGAATAACCTTTGCAGATGATCCCAAACCTCTTTTGCTGTCTCATACTTCGCTAACTGCGTACCTATCGAATGCTCAACAGAATTGTTGATCCAAGTAATGATCTTTGCATTATTTGCTTCCCATGTATCTATCAAAACAACATCCCCCTCCTCAATATTCTTAGGTATCATATAAGCTCCACTAACATACCCCCATATTTTCTTACCCTTAAGAAAATTTCTCATTACATAGCTCCAATACGAATAGTTCTTCCCATCCAACCTCACACTCACAGACTGGAGCAAATCATCTCTTTCAGTAGCCATAATCAACAATCACAGAGAACCAGAATGTAAAAGCAGCGGAAAACAAAATATTCTTCTAACCAACTCTTTTTTTTTCTACTAAAAAAATTAATTTTGTATGAGGCTTATTAACTACAGAATTTTGCAAGTTATATCATAAATCTGCGTCTTTCATAATAATAGACAAAAATTGAATTATTCTTCTAACCAACTCTTTTTTTTTCTACTAAAAAAGAATTGCTGGATCAAACTAGCTAGGGTTGAGTTTGATTACTATGAACAATTGAGGGCCAGCATCGTCCATTAATTTATTTTAACTTAAAATTTAATTTTGAAGCCATTACTTACGATCACTTGTCATGAAATATTAAAAAACAAAATATGAGAAATAGAGTTTTTATAGTTGGGAATTTAGTAAAACATTGCTATTATACAGAAAAATATAACAAACAACTTATATATTCCTCTAAAAAGTATTAGAGATATTTCACTACTAAGACTTGCAATCATTTCCAAGGTGGGAGCTGAAATTGAAGGGGACTCTTGGATGCAAAGCAAAGCTTCAACATCGAATTGATTCAGAGAGTCTTGATTTTGCTCATTGATTTGATGATATCTCTCACATAAAGTTATCAATACGATTCCAGGAGTGGATTTCAACCGGTAAGAAATTTTTTGAAATTAGTATTATAATATATAAAAACATTTTTATATACTTAATGATATTTATTTTTTATATGACTATTAAAAAGATTTACAATGTTTTTTATAGATTAGAAAACTGATCTAGACTAGATAATAATATCAAAATCCTAGAACATAAAGGAAAATATTATGAAATTTGAAATAGCACGAGACATCTATGAAAATAGACAAAAACCAAGATCCTTTAAACACAATATTGGTTTGGCCTATGATAAATTCTCGTTTAACTATGATAAATTTTCACTCGACTGCTCAAAACCTTTAATTTTAAATAACTTGACTGCATTGTATTATTTCAGGTCAACTCTCTTGATATTTCACCAACATTATCCTTCATATTTTTTCTTAAAAGAAATCATACTATAATTTTATTAGTGGTAACACTAAAGCCAACATAGCACTGTTCAAGAAATTATTAAATAAAAAATCAATACATTATTGCTGTCTTTTTAATGCCTTGAGTCTGGTATACTATTTTCTCTTTAACTCATCAAAAGTAAGAAGTCTTACAAATCTCTAATTCAAAGGTTGGTGCAACTATATAATTAGTTGAGAAATTTGTCTTGAAAGCATAATCGAAAACAAATGATTTGCTTCATTTCAACTTTGCTTGGTAGCGAGGTAAGAAAAAAAAACAGAACATTATTTGCAGGATGGCATAGAGTGTTTGAACATATATTAATACCAACTATAAAGACTTGGTTTATTGATCAATCACGACTTGAAAATGTAAACACTAAACAAAGTATACACGGAGCCAATACTATTTTAGACACAAGGCTGAAATCGTTTGAACCTGGCTGGCACAGGTAGATTGTCCACATGAAAGTAATAGCAATTATTGATGCTCTCCTCAATAAAGTAAAACCATGCTTGTCGCCATTGTGGGTTTATGTATAGAACTGCACCTATTGCCAACAGAACCATGATGTATGCCACTGAAAAAGTCACATAGAAAGCCTCCATATCAATGAAACTGTTTTCTTTTTTTTTGTCAGTCTGATACCATGACAACGATGATGGTGATATTTCTCCAAAACAATTATTGGTGAGTGGTGGTCCACAAAGCAATGGATTTTCCTCATAGGTAGACTTCTTAAATGTTGAGAATTGTGCAACCATCTCTGGTATTTTGCCAGATAAGTTATTGTGGGCTACACTGAAAGCAGATAGGAAGTTTAAGTCAATAAGTTGACGAGGAATTTCCCCATTCAAGTTGTTGTAGGAAAGATCCAAGCTTTCAATTTCCGCCAGGTTTGAAAATGTAGGTGGTATTGGACCTGTTAAACTATTATGGGATAGATTCAACATCTGGATGTTGCTAAGATATCCAAGCTCAAACGGAATCTCTCCTGTCAAATTGTTGCAGGAGAGATCGATACCGGAGATGTAAGTGAGGATGATTCCCTTGAATGAATACGATATACTCTTTGTTGTAATCTCAACAGATTTATTAACTGAAGGATCTTCCAAAGGCATAGGAGCAAATGCTGACAACGTAATAGAAGGACCTGAAGCAGTGTAACTTTCCCTATACCACTCGCTTCTAGGATCTAGGCATGGAGGAATATGACCACACAGATTATTATGAGAAAGATCAATCAAGCTTAATTTGTTTAGTTCGCATAGCTGTATTGGGATTTCAGCTTCTAGATTATTATAACCTAAAAAAAGAAAGCTCAACTGTGACAAAGAACCAATTGACTCGGGAATGCCACCTCCAAAATAATTATGGCTAAGATCTAATCTCTTCAGCGACAAACAGCTATCGAGTACACCAATCAGTGATCCTTCTAGTTTATTTTTTGATAAATAAACTTCTGTCATCATCCATGAAGAACAAAAGTTGGATGGTAGACTTCCAAAAAAATTGTTCTCTGAAAGGTCTAAATATTGAAGAGAAGACATATTCACTATCCATCTCGGTATCGTACCAGACAAATTGTTGAGACTGACATCCAATACTTGCAATGCAGAACAATTAGATAAGCTATTCGGAAGAATCCCGGTTAACTGATTCCCTCTTAATATCAGCTCGGTAAAGTATTTTAAGTTGAAATTTTTCCAGAAAAACTGGCCTTTCAAAAAATTATTTGAAAGCATGAGAACACGTAATGATAAACAGTTTTCCACCAACTGCTCGGGTATGTTGCCTGACAAGCCATTATTGGACAAATCTAAGACTTCCAAGAGGCTCATATTGCTGATCGAAGAGGGAATGCTACCACTGAAATCATTTCTGGATAGGTTCAAAAACACTAACCTCGGGAAACATGCTCCAATTTCGGTGGGAATTTGATTGTAGATGCGATTTCTCGAGATATCCAAATGTGACAACCTCACAAGGGAATGATTTGCTAATTGGAAAGATCCTGAAAGGGAATTGTTGACCAAATAAAACCCTTCGAGTTTTGTGTTGTTTTGTAACAACCAGCTCGGAAATTCTCCTGTCATTTTGATGTGTGAGAGATCAACAAATTGAAGGTCATGCTGATAGTACAGGGATTTCGGAAATGTCCCACCGGATCCAGTACATGCCAAAGAAAGCCTCTGTAACTGGAACCTTGGAATCAAATTGTGTACCAGCTCTGTTGACTCGTATATCTCATTACGGTCACCATTCAAATGCTTGAGTTTTGAAAGGTTAAAAAATGGGCCAAGTGAGATAGGGATTTGGAAGTGATTGTCTGAAATATTTAGATCTTGAATGGAAACGAGACTTCCAATGGGACTCAAGGATATATTCCCTGTGAAGTTGTTGAAAGAGATATCTAAAGCTTGAAGGTTTGTCAAATTCAAGAGGCACGAAGGTAAAGAACCATTGAGATCGTTGTGGCTGATATCTAGCTCGTGGAGATGTTTTAACTCACAAAGGCCTGTAAATTATTCATGCTAAAAGAAATTTAGCATACAATAATGTAATGGAAACTGTAGAATCCTATAGATAGAGAAAACAAAATCAATTTTACCATGGGGAGCAGATATGGGGCCACTAAGTCCGCTGTTGGGCAAAATTAAGCTCTTGAGAGAGGTAAACTTTCCAACTGTTTGAAAGAAGTTATAGTTGACAAGGGATGACTCGGTCAAGTCCAGTCGTTCTAGAAACTTGAGGTTCGGCAATATCCCTGTGATAATTAAACCAAAAACCGTAGTGGTATTGAAGATGGAAATGTATCTATAATATTAGGAAAAGTAACACAAACTTATAGAAATTACTATTTCAAACGCATTTACCTTGACCATGTATGTTAAAAAGATCATAGTATCGCATAGAAAGAACTTTAAGGTTTGGGAATGCACTCAGTGATTGTAGTATAAAAACCCGGGCTTCACTGAAGACATAATCTAGATAGAGAATGCTTAAGTTGCTAAAACCTGTATTTTCTGTAAGCAATTGAGAAGCAATAGGGATAAAACAAATATTGGAAATTGTCAGCTAAGGCATCAGTTGCACGATAAAATGGGAGAAAGTAAGGCAAGATCATGCAGGGTAGACAAACATCACATGGGAACACTAAAGTAGAGTAGTGATGACAGTACACATACCTCTAGATTTAGAGAAACTATGGATACTATTTTTGCTTAGGCTTAGAACCTCCAACTTGCTCAGAGAATCAATTTCTAAGTAGCAATTCAAATTATATATAAAAAAAACAAGTTAGTTACTATAAAACTAAAAAGGGTTGTTGTTTTGGAATTGAAGCTTGTAAGGAATATCAACCCATAACTTCATCTTATTTATATAATATTAGGATTAATGAAAGTTCTTTTTATATACGAGGACAAAGAAACTGTTACTAAACTAGTCATATGGCTCTGCATTGAGGCAATAATATAATATGGTTGTTTAATTATTCACATGTAATCAACTTCTTAATGATTTAATTACATTCATTTGAAAATAGTAATAATAATCTTTTTTTTTCCTAACTTAGTGTCAGTTTATAATTTTTTTCTTATTAATATGAAATTGGTTTTAATAAAATTTCTCCCTAAAACTAAAACTAAAAATCTAATTTTCTTGATGCATATATAATTTAAATTCTTAATTATTCTAAAGAGATATTATTGCTTAGTGAATCAACCACTAAGTAGCAATAAATTAAGGAAACTTTTAGGCTTGTTGCTAACATGTGTTTTTGCGTGTCTCTCACACTTGGTATCTATTGATCCTTGCAACCGATAAGTTATTCATATATTAGATGGAGAAAAAATAAAGTAAAAAAAATATAGAGTAAAAGATTATTATCATTGATAAAGAATTTGTTTCTAGAAAAGGCAAGCATGCTATTCTAGAAAAAACATGTAAAGGATGATTGCGAGATTATCATGTAATTCCTTGCTTCTTTTATAATTAATTAAAGTAGGTGTTTTATGTGAAAGCACAACAAAACCAAATAAATTAAAAATAAAATAACATATTTTTTATTGAAATTGAAAACTAATAAAATTTTAACTAAAAAAACTAAGGAAAAAAAATAAAAATTAAAGAATAAAGATCAAATATAAAAACAAAATATTTAACAAATCATAATTGAAAACAAATAAATTTTTTATAAAAAAACTAAGAATGAAAATAATACTTCAAAAGAATAAAATTATTTTTCATTGATACAAAAAAGAAATATATTATCATTGTTCATATATTTATCTAAGGGAAAAAATCCATATACTTATTATTTTAATAATATACTATTAAAGATTCGTAATTCCATGTATTAAATATTCTTTTCTTATATACATGTTTAGTTCTTCTAATAGTTTCACAAAAATGCTACGAGTCCAAGATTAACTTAATTTATTCCTATCGTTCGAGTAAATTTAAGTTTAAGAAAATAAGTTATTCATATTAATAAAGTAAAAAATAGAGTAAAAGATTATTATGATCGATAAAGAATTTGTTTTTAGAAAAGGCAAGCATGTTATTCTAGAAAAAAACATGTAAAAGATGATTACGAGATAATTATGTAATTCTTTGCATATAACATCGGGACTTTAATTAGTGATTATTAAAAGGGACTTTAATTATTTTTATGTATAACATCGGTTTTGATTATTTATTATTTAATTCCAATTAACTAGGTAGTTTCAAGATTATATTAAAAAATTACTAACAAAAATAAAATAAAATAAAATCATTTTATCACATGTAAAATATATAGAAAAGAAATATATGTAGGCATGTAACCTTTCGTGTCTATTGATCCATCTAACTGATTGTAATCAAGATATAAATGCCTGAGAGATGAAAGCCCTTTGAGAAATGATAAGGTGCTATCGTTGATTCTATTAAAGCCTAAATTAAGACTTTCCAATTTGTCAAGCCGTAGTGGTCCTTCAGAACCTGCATGATATTTATAGCATGCGGTTAGTGATTAATTTTTTAAAAAATCAATTACATCTCAAATTCTAAATATTCATTTTTTTCTTCAAAGAATTTAATTAAGAAACAAGTCTTTGATTTGAAAACCAACTACAGGATTATCCCTCATGTCAAAATCATTAATTATCTGAAGTGTAGTTGGAAATTGAAATAAAAAATAATAGGTTAATCCAATGATTTGGTATCAAGCTAAATAATTATTCATTATTCATCACATAAGTTAGTGTTTCTTTGATAATGTGGTAAAAATTATGTTTCAAAATATTTTTTTATTTGAAAATACATCAAAATAATTTTTTTAAAAAAAATTTATTTTTGATATCAACACATCAAAACGATCTAAAAATATATATAAAAAACTTAATTTGAAATAAAACATATTCATAAAATAACGACGGTTCAACTACAACACCAAAAAGCTCTTAATATATTAATTTATCAAACCCACAATCAAATCTAAAATAGTATTGTGATGCAGCTTGATTTAAATAAAGGTACATAAGGTTTAGTATAATTAATATTTTATTCGACACATCTATTTAATTAATGCAGTCCATAGTAAAAGCTGAGTTGTCTTTTTCTTTTTTTTTTTTTTGTCTTTTTCCTGTTTTTATTTATTATTATTTTTAATTTTATTTATTTATTTTTCGTTGTTTATGCCTTTCTTCTTCTTCTTCTTCTTCTTTGTTTTTATTTATTTTTTTATGTTTTTTATGCCTTTCTGGGTTTTTTTTCTTTTTCTTTGTGGTTTTTCTTTTAATGAATTTTTTTATTTAATTTAGTTTGTTAATGTTAAATTTTTTTTATTAAATAACATACTAAAAGAGAATGTTTTTGTTTAGGGCACTACCTTACAATGCATTATTGATTCAAATAATATTTTGTTAATTTTAATTTTAATTTTAATTTTTAATATTTGATATGTTAGAACTGAAATTTGTGATTTTTTTTAATTTAATAGAGAAAGATATGTTTTCTTAAGCCATGCAGGAAAAAAAATCATGATTAATGTTTTTCATGGAAGAAATATGACCTGCCTATCCCTCCTGTCTTATTGTTTTTCGGATTGAAATATAATAAAAATAAATTTTCAACCAAAATAAGAACTACAAAGACCAAATATACTTAATCTAAAACTTAAAAGATTTAAATTAAGAAGGATGTAGGGTGTTTGAAGTCTAGCAAAGTCTGAGGTTAAGGTCTGCTAAATCGAGATACAATTACATCTTCCAGCTTTGGATTCCGCTAATTTAAATATATAATTGATACCAAGTGTTTTGTTATTTAAATATTGAAAACAAACACGCATAAAAAGAGAGAGAAAAATAAAGAAATAAAAGAGTTATACAGCACTTAATTAATTGATACCTGTTAAGGTTACAAAATCTTGGATTTTATTTCTGAACAGCGATAGCACCTTCAAGTTGCTCAATGAATCAAATTCTGAGTTAAGAAAACAATACAAAAGAATTAATATAAAACCTTTAGGCCTTTTATTCTCAAATTGAAATTTATGCGGATCAATTCATATCAAATAACACAATGTGTTATTTGATATGAATTGATCCGCATAAATTTCAATTTGTGTGTCTAACATTCAAGTGGTTGTGATGATGTGTTTGTGTGTCTTGAAGTACCTTTTGTATTTATTGATCCATATAACTGATTATAATCAAGATATAAATATTTGAGAGATGAAAGCCCTTTGAGAAATGATAAGGTGCTATCGTTCAGGTAATTTGAGCTTAAATTAAGACTTTCCAATTTGTTAAGCCTTGATGGTCCTTCAGAGCCTGCATGATATTTATAGCAAGTGGTTAGTGATTAATTTGAAAATCAATTACATTTCAAATCCTAAATATTCATTTTTGTCTTCAAAGAATAAGTTAATTAAAAGACAAATCTTTGATTTGAAAACCAACTACATGATTATCGCTCTAGACAAAATCGTTAATTATTTGAAGTATCGGGAAAAATAATTATAGGTTAATATAAAGGTTTAATTTCAAACTAAATTTAACAATTATGATTTATCACGGAACTAGAGCCTATTTGAAAGTATAGTAAAAATTATATTTCAAAGTATTTTTTGCTTGGAAATATTTTATTTATTTTTGATATATGCACATTAAAATAATAATAAAACAAATAAAAAAAATTAAAGCAGGAAATAAAAAACAATAGAAAAATGACAGATCAACCACAACGCCAAACAAACTTGTAGTGCATGTTTCACATTGAGGTTCAACCTACTTTTCATTAAAATTTGATTATTGATTTTTGCTTCAAATTATGTTTTTATAATATTCTTAGATTTTTTTATATTGTGATGTTAAAAATAAATTTTAAAAAATAAAAAATATATATTTTAATATATTTTAAAATAAAAAATACTTTAAAAAATAATAATTATTTTAATTTCAGAATATGTTAATTTATGAAACAACTCGGAGTTAATATATATTTATAAGATTACAACAAGCAGATGACAAGATAGCCTTTTTACAGGAGCAGGCACCCGAGGTCACCTGGCGTTAATAGTGAAGGTAGGATGAACGGGTAGGCTCGTTTTGTGATGTAGCTTGATTTAAATTAAGATACGTAGAGGTTTGGTATAATTAATATTTTATTCATACATTGACATATCTATTTAATTAATTAATAAAATACTAAAAGAAAATGTGCCATATTTATGGCGCACCACAAAATATTATTTATTCAAGCAGTATTTTTTTTAATTTATATGTTTTTAATCTTAATTTTATATTTCAATATTTAACAGGTTAATAGTTGAAATTCATAAATTTTTTTATCTAGTAGAGAAAAATTATTGTATTGGCCCGTACTTTGCAGTGGGTCAATATAGTTTTTTTAAAAGTATATAAAAAAATATATAAAATATAAAAAATATTTTAAACTTCTTGAATCTGATAGTTATAGTAGACCCAATCGAATTGGGTTTAGCAATCATGCAAGACTCGACCGAATTAGATTTAGCAGTTATACAAGACCCAAGAGTAATAATATTAATATTAATAAATTTTAATTTTTAATTTTTAATTTTACTTTTCAAATCAAATTTATGTTATTTTTTCAGTAGTAATAATTTTTTTTAAAATTTATTAATAATTATATTAATAATAATAAAAATAATAATATTAAACATACTGAACATATATTTCAAACAAAAAATAATTTAAAAACTAAAATTTAACACCATTCCAATAACTTTTTAATATGAAAATCGAGGTTGGTATAATTGAGAATCAAGTCGGTACTGAGTGAAGGTTACATTTACACCTTCTAGCTTTGGATTCCCACTAATTTAACTAATTTAAATATATGATTGAGACCAAGTGCAGTGTTATTTAAAAATTGAAGACAAACATACAAAAACAAAGAGTAAAAAAGAGAAATAAAAGAGTTATTAAACGGCACTTAATTAATTGATACCTGTTAAGGTTATAAAATCTTGGATCCCATTTTGACTCAGTGATAGCTCCTTCAAGTTTCTCAATGAATCAAATTCTGAGTTAAAGAAACAACACAAAAGAGTTAATATAAAACTTTTAGGTTAAACTGAAATTTATGTGGGTCGATTCATAACTTCATATCAAAACATTAATAGAACATGTGTGTCTAACATTTCAAATCCTTTTCAATTGGTTGTGATGATGTGTTTGTGTAGGTTTAAGTACCTTTCATATCTATTGAATCTTGGAACCCGTTGTTATCAAGATATAGATGTTTGAGAGATGAAAACCCTTTAAAGGATGATAAGATGCTATTGTTGAGGAAATTATCACCCAAAGAAAGAACCTCCAATTTGGCAAGTCTTGATAGTCTTTCGAAACCTGCATGAATGCACGATTTCTAGTTAGTTGATAGGGTATAAAGCTAAAAACAATTATTTGATTAATTAAAAGAATAAATCGATTTCAGTTTATATATGTTTATTTTCGTGCTAAAATTACGAAAGATGAAGTCTTTAATGAAAAGGCAAACCTTCATTCGCAACACAGCCAGCTATGCCATTTCCACTCAAGTCAAGAACATTGAGTTCTTGGAAGGGAAGAAATATAGATGCATTTAGGTACAAATCTTCCAATGACCAATATCTTGTGAAGTAAAGATTGATTTTGATGACTCGTCTTGTAGTGGAATTGCTGCAGGTAACTCCTTCCCAGCTGCAACAGAGGGCATCTTTTCCCCAAGAGAGGAGCGATGATGGAATGTCATTTGGGTGGTCACCAAAGGAAGTTTTGATTTGCAAAAGAGCAATTCGTTCTTCCTCCAAACACCCTTGTGATAGAAGCATGGCATTAATCATCATTATCACCGCCACTGCTGGCAGAGAGAACCTGTTGAATCCCATTTGTACCTCTGTTTCTGCTTGAAATTAATGTATCAAATACTTGTTAGGAGCCAAAGGCTCTTTATAGGGGAGAGCACCATGCATTGCCGTCCGGCGGGCCCATCTTTGATCAAGTGGATCTTTTATGGAAGGTGACGTAAGGTTCCTCAGTCCATCAATTTCCATGAAGTTTCAATATTTATTTTTTGTTTTAGAACAAAGTAAAATGATTACTCTTAAATAAAACTCGTTTAACCTTAAGTTTCTTTTCTAAACCACTGTGAAGACAAGAAAGAAAGTATTTTGATCTTTTCCACAAGAATCTACACAGGCAGTCATCAAACTAACGATGGCCATTATATAGAAATTTTCTTTTCTTTGTTTCTTTGCTGGTCCGGCAAATCTTCACTTGTAAAGTTACATGCAGTTAAAAACTCAGGTGTAATTGTGATTCGATTAATCTGGTAAAATTTAGTTTAAATTTGGTAAAAATTTCTTTGATCTTTTTCTATTTTTTAATTAAAATAATGTTATTTTCAAGTTTGGATTATGATTGTTTTTAATTTGATCAGAAAGAAAGAAAACTAGTTTTATTATACGTGATCCAGTTTGGATTAATATGATTGACGTCCAATAAAATCTATACCTTCTCTGGGTGACCCAGTTTGGAAGTCTAGCATGCCATAATTAAACTTCGTTGCATAAAAGAGGAGATTTAGACATTGACTTGGAGCCAACTGACAAAATGAAACCAAGGCTTGATCTTGTTTCTTTTTTGAACGGCTGTGAAGGCATGAAATATTTTGATTTTTTAAAATATTTCCTGTTCAGTCTACATCTATCAGCCGTGGTGTGTTGGCAGTTGAATTTCAATATCACATCAAATGGCGTATTTTTCCACGTACAGTCGAGTCTTCTTTCTTTGGCTTATTGGCCTCTTAATTCTTCCCTAGTGTTGGCATTTGCATCAATCGACATCAAAAAAATAACTGAAAAAACTCAACTAAAAAAATTGATTAAATCAATTAAAATTTTAAAAAAACTGGCCAGTTCGGTTCTGTTTTGATTTAATAAGCAAAAAATAAAAAAAAAACCAAACAGAACCGAACCGAACCGAACCCAAACCGAAAAAAACCAAGCCAAACCAGAAAAAACCGAGCAAAAACAGTTTGAAACGGTTTTTTTCCTAAAAAACCGAACCGAACCGAACTGAAACTGGTCGGTTTGAACTGGTTTTAATTTTTTTTCAAAAAATAATTTTTAATTTAATTATTTTTTTAATAAAAATCAATCCAAACTAAAAATGATAACAAGTTTGACTGATTCAATTAATTTTTTTTTTTTTTTGCCGTGGGAGACACATTCAGCGTAAAGACCACTTCATTAGTCTATTTTCCAACGCCTTAATTTAGGGGGGAAAACAACTGAAAGGCAGCCATAAGAATACACTGATAGCGTCCACTTGCATCATTTTGCATTTGTCTCGAATTGATTGATATTTATTTATTTATCATCTTTTAGTTTGTATTCACCAACAATAATAAACGAAAATAGAAAAATGAACACTGCTTAAAAAGTTGGGAATAGTAGTCCTCTGCCCTCTAGCAGCCTCAGTTTTTTTAGTTTCAGAGAAAAATATGTAATTAATTACATATATAAGTTGTTGGGTTTTTTTCATTTATTTATTGGCTTTGAAGCCCCTCGTAAGTGAGTCATAGGTAATAATAATAAAAAAAAACACAATAATCTTAAAAAAGGAGTTTTTTTTTAATAAAATAGCAGCTGGATAGGAATTTTTTTATTTATAAATTAGTATATTTGAGAACAAAGACATAGTTTAAATAATAGCGCTGTTTTCAATAGCATAATATAATTAGTGGTGTTATTTTCAATACCACAACCTGATAAGATTTAAAAGGTTGTGGTACGGAATACAATGTAATCCTAAAAAGTATATAAAAAAATAAATTAAATTAAAAGTATTTTATTTGTGACAAATCTTGGTATAAATAAATATTTTTATGCGCTGTACCACTAATAAAAGTAGTATAACGTGTTAAATTCTTATTGATTACGCTGTACTGGTAGTATAACCCTGTTTTTTTCTCAAAAGAAAACAAAAAATGTGCGATTTTTATTTTTTATTTTAAAAATAAAATAAAAGATTATGTTGTTTCTACTCTTCACTTCGCCTTAAGAATACCGATGAGTGCCCTTACCCGACTCTCAACCATATGCATTGGTAGATTAAAAAAAAATCAAAAATAAAAAACCCTGCCACGAAGGGTATCCAATGAATTAAGATTATTTTGATATTGTAGTAATAATTTTTTAAAAATTTATTTTTGATCTTAACACATCAAAATAATATAAAAATACTATTTAAAAATAAAAAATAAAAGATTTTAATTTTAAAAAAAATAATTTTTAAACACAAAAATAAATGTACACTAATTATAAAAATAAATAAAAACTAGTTATTTGGTTGTGATAACTAGAAATTTTAATTAGTATTCAGAATTTTATATAAAAAGCTGATTATGTAATAGAAAAAATAACATTTATTATATACTTCCTATCAAATATAAGTAGTTTAATGTTTGAATTCACAATAATTCTAAGCTTAAATTTGTATCCTAAACTATTATATTCATGATAAAATGGTCATCAATAGTAAGATAATGATTTAAAATAAAGCCTGGCGTGTGAGACCTGGTCCTCGCTGTAGAAATATAGGTATTAGATCTAAAAAGTTGGTTGTGGAAAATTGGGAATTGGCTCGTTTCCTGGTCATGTTATAAAATAGATTTGTGGTCTACCATACATATTTAAAAAAATTAATTTGAAGTAAAAAAAAAATGAAAAATTTGTGGTCTACCACACACATTCCATGAATCTTGATGAGATTGTAGTGGTCTAGTAAAACTCATGTTAACATCAAGGAAAATATCCTAAACTATTATATTCATGATAAAAGGGTCTTCACATCTTAGGTAGGGATTTTATTTTGATACGAAAATAATTTTTAAAATATAAAAATATTATTTTGATATAAAAAATTATTTTTAAAAATAATTATTTTGATACATTTCTAATGAAAAACACTTTAAAAAACAACCGCCGATATCAAAAATAATTTTTTAAAAATAAAAAAATATTATTTTAATATATTTCTAAATAAAAAACACTTTAATAAACAATCTTAACCACACTCTCTAACATGTTTAAAATGAATATTTCGTGGAATCTGACATGAAGTGTGTTCCTCAATCCATCAATTTCCATGAAGTTTCAATTTTTGTTTTGAGAACAGTATTGTAAAATCATTACTCTTAAATAAAACTCGTTTAATCTCAAGACTTGCAGAAAACCATCAGTACGTTGCCCCTCATTTTTAATTTAATTAAAGAGAAGTATGATTGTTTTTAATCTGATTAGAGAGAAATCTGATTTTATTTTATCAATACGTTGCTCCCTTGTGTTCGATATCTTCATTGAAAATCAATAAATAAAATTGCATCATCGTGTTTGTTGTGCTTTGTCGTCCAATAAAATGTAAAATTATAAAATTATTGTGTTTACTCACTTATTTTTTAATTTTGACATGGTTTTTGAATAAAGTATAAATTTTTATTTGAATTTTAATATTTTATTTTTCAATTATTATGTATCTAATATGAAAATAAAAATACTAATAATAAATTGTTGATGAAAGTTCATTTCTATTTTTTTAAATTTTTAAATAGATTTTAAACTTGATTTTAACTCATTTATGATTTTTTTAATCTTTCAATCATACATAAAATATAAATATAATTTTTTAATAATTTTTTAACTTGTTTTAACAATCATAATTTTTTTAAAACTTTTAATTTAAAACCTGGTATTCACTGAGATAAATAATAGAGACTTTCTCATTATAGGATTGGAGCTGCTCCTCGCATCTTAGGGACTATGTGAACCTATGGCAGTCCAATTCATTCATGGTTTTTGTTGGTTTGAAAATGCCAAATCTTTCCTGCATATAGGATGATGAGAATGACTTGGAGTCAACTGAGAAAATAAGCAACCTTTTTCTCTACGCTTCCTAGAAAGCTGTGGTAATTATATATTAATAGTGTGTTTGGTATTGCGGTTACTGTTGTGGTTGTGATTTGAAAAAAGTTATTTTATAAAAAGTACTTTTAGTTGAGGTTGGTTTGAAAAAATAGATGTTTGGTTAAAACTGTGGTTAAAATTGAGGTTGAAGAAAAAGTAGTTTAATGTGTTTGGTTAAAAAAATACTTTTCAAATTGAGGTTATAAAATAATTAAAAATATTTTTAATTTAAATATTGTAGATTTAACTACTATTATTACATCAAGAAATAAATAATATTGATATCAAAATTTATTTATTATTCCATTAAACTACATGCAATGTCATCACATACGAAATCTATCCAACAATGACTATATTTTTCATGGTTTCTTAAACACGCAACAACAAAAACTGAATTTTTTGTTACGCCATCAAGCGATATCCTTCTAATTTAATGAATAAAATACAGTTAAAATAAAAATAAAAATAAAAACTGAATTTTTTTAACTGGGTCGGACCGGCAAGAACATAATTGGAATTGCGATCAAATTTCACAAATGCTACGTTATCATGTGATATCTTTCTAATTTATATAGTGTTATTAAATAATATTAAATACTAGTTTTTCAAGTAAAACTCAATTTTTTAAAAAAAAATTTACAATTTCATTACGTCCAAAATTTATTTGACAAGAACTACAGTTTTCATGATTTTTTGAGCGTGCAATAAAATTAGGTAACATATTATCTGGAATAAAATTGAGATTACAGTACGAGTAAATTTAATTCACTTTAAACTAAATTTTTTAAAAAACAAAAAAAAATTAGAAGTTCATGTTCACGTGAACAATGCAACAGTGGAGCATGGCTCTACTGTTAAGAGGAAATCACAACGAGAAGCAGCAAAATGCTGCTTCTCCAAACCTATGGTGCAACAGTTAAAATTAATGGGTCCCACCAATAAAAATTATTTTTTTCTTTATTACCAAACACTCAAATATGTGGCTGCGGGTGAACCTCACCCGCAACCACCTTACCAAATAGCATCTAAAACTGATTTTAGTATTGAAACGGTGGTTAGACTCGAGGGAAAGAAAAGTTGCTGAGACTACTTGCTGCCATGGCTTTGGACAAGATTGACACCCCCACGATCATTTTCCCGGAACTTTACTCCTGCATTGATCACCTTTTCAACAATGACGGGCTACTTGATCTTCTTCAATAAATTGGAAAACTTCAATGAGAGGATCCAATTTAATATCCAAACTCCTAGATGTCAATAGAACCAATCCAAATGGATTTTATTTTTATTTTTATTTTTTTGAATAATTACATTATTCAATAAATAATAATAAAATATATAAATATTATCAAACCCACCGTAAACTCAATTTAAAATCATCTCAATATATATATATATACACACACACATTTATAATTTTATTTTTTAATAGATATGCAGCATGCATTTATGTTTTTTTTTTAATATTGAATAATAAATAGTATTTAAATAATGGATATCCAAATAAATATTAAAAAATTGATAAATAAAATATAAATATATAAATTTCTTACTTCATCAATTAAATAAAATATAAATATAGTACAAATCGAGTTATAGACACGCATTGCTTTTTTACCCTGCAGTATGCCTCGGGTCTCATCATTTTAAAAAAATTTAAAAAAATATGTAAAGATATTAGGAAGTTAAGATTTTGATTCATACTTGCTGACAAAACATTTAAAATACATAAATGGTGACATGTTAAGTGATATATTTTTTTTAAAAATATTAAAATGACAGTACATTAGATTAACTCAGACCAATCATGGTTACCTTACAGAACCTCGACATAAAGTATAAGATTGTGATAAAACTATAGAACTCATATTAAAACAAATTAGAAAGCCCAATTATAATTAACCAAAAAAAATTAAAAAAATAACTCGAGCGAACCTAGATCAGTGATTGGTCCAATGTAGTGGCCTGAAACAATTTTTTATATCTATAAAAAAAAGTTAAGGTGACACTATAATTTCTAGAGAAGTAAAAGAATACGAGATCATGTCTTTGAGTCAAATGAGTTTAATAAGTACAATTAATTTAATAATATATATATATATATATATATAAACAAAAAAGAACAATTATAATTTAATAACATGAAAAACTAAGCAAACCTATTAATTTTTCACCGTCATAACTCATGAAATCTCAAACTCGAACTTAAATAAGAAACTTAATTTATAATTAATTTAATATTAAAAGATAAAATAAAAAACTAGTAAAAAATAAGAATTGTCTTAAAAATAGTATTTTTATTTGTAGTAGATGTTATAAAACCGGATGACCTTGATTTTAGAAACACATCAAGGGAAGATTAATTCTGTATACATGTCTGAGTACAATTTATGTTATTCCGTCCTGTGCATTTTACGAGTACAATTTATGTCATTCCCATATCCAAAGTTGAGATGATGAACCGATTCTAGTTTTTTTTCTAGCTGGAGATATTAATTCTGTACGTGCCTTTAGGGAAGATATGTGCTAGCTAGTTAGCGTTTAATTACCTTAACTGTAGGTTCAACAAGATGAGCATGCCGAATAGGCAACTTGATCGAAACATCTTAAAAGTTTGAGGATCAAATTTGATATAATTAGTAAATAATATGATATTTTTAAATTTTTCATAACTTTCCGGTTTATATATAAAAGAAAAACACTTTTCTGAAAACTAAGTCAAACTGGAAAGTATTTTCTGTTAATTAATTTTTTAAATATAAAAAAATTTTAAAACATAATTTTTTAAAAATCAATTTCAGACAAACAGACGCAGCATAGGAGTTTCAAAACTGTTGTCATCTCTCTTTCACCACTACTTTCCTGGAGCTGGACTGGGTGTTACGAACCACGAAGCTGCAAATTCTATAAACGTCTGCGCGGGGTTGTGTGACACGCGGATTAATTCTGTGTGTATATATACACACACACACACATTTATAATTTTATTATTTAATAGATATACACATACATAGTATACATGTATGTTATTTTTTTATTTTATATTGAATAATAAATAGCACTTAAATAATGGATATCTAAATAAATATTAAAATTTTGATAAATAGAATATAAATATATAAATTTCTTACTTGATCAAATAAAGTATAAATATAATAGAAATTGAGTTATAGACACACTAGTTTTTTAGATCACGCTATGCCTCAGGTCGAATCCTTTTAAAAAATATCTAAAATATGTGAAAATATATTAGGAAGTTCTAATTTTTATATATATTGGCCGACAAAACATCTAAAATACATAAATAGTGATACATATTAAGCGACATATTTTTTAAAAAAAATATTAAGACGGTTGCATACTAGATTGACTCGGATTAACCATGGTTGCCCTGCAAAACCCGTGATATAGGGTATGAGATTGTGATAAAATCATGAAACCCATATCAAAACAAATTAGAAACCCCAATTATAATGAACCAAATATTAAAAGTTGAAAATAAATAAAGATAAAAAAATGACTCAAAAGAACCTATATCGATGATTGGTCTAATATCATGGGCTAGAATGAAGTTTTCCGGACATAAGAATAAAAAAGTTAAGGCAATACTAGAATTTCTAAAAAAGTAAAGGAAATTTGAGACTAGGTTTGAGTTTAATAAGTTAATGAAATTATATATAAAGAACATCCTTAATTTAATAACGTGAAAAACTAAGCAAACCCATTAATCTTCCAAAATCATAACACATGAAACCTCAAACTCGGACTCAAACAAGAAATTCAATTCCCAACTAATTTAATGTTAAAAGATAGAATCAGGAAAAAAAATCAGTCAAAAAAACTTGTCAAGATAAAAAAATATAGCAATAAAAAAAAATAAAGATCATCTTAAAAGTGGTATGTTTGCTTGCGGTAAATATTATAAAATCAGATGACCCTGATTTTAGAAACACACCACATGAAATTACAATGAATCAAAAATATGTCTCATTTCAGATTAACACAAATGTTATCGTTAATACCTAATATAAATTGTTTTTAAAATGTTGATAATTACTTACGATCTAATTTTATA
>Ga0325400_1000176_pt1 | contig 42476 bp, 20 predicted proteins | sample PopdelMetagenome_2_FD_205662 | JGI IMG/M metagenome (GOLD analysis project Ga0325400, IMG submission 205662) | Populus deltoides microbial communities from Bellville, Georgia, United States - Xylem-PdKOR-R1 | ecosystem: Host-associated > Plants > Phyllosphere > Stem > Wood/Secondary xylem... | reverse complement strand
CAACATCAGCCCTGAGAGTAAAACTATTTGTTCAGGTTAACAAAATATATATCAAACTCAAGTCTGCTTATTTATATATATATATATATATATATATATATATATATATATATATATATATATATATAAACAAAATATATTACATCTTTGAACTTTTATCTATCACACACATAAAATTTTTATTAAATTTTATTTCATAAGAAATTTTTTTATTACATGTTAAATTTTGTTATATAATTAATGAAATCTTATACAAATTATTCACTCTTCCAAATTTTTGTAAGCTTTATAAACTATAGTTTGTTTGGAAGTTCTTAAATGAGTTTTGCTTAAAACCTAATTTACGAGCTTAATTAAACTAGCTCATGATTCATAATAAATAAAACTTAGCTAAATTTAAACTCAACTCATTTATATAACAAGCTTTAACTATAGACTTAAATAAATTCATTTTATTTCAACATACGAGTTTGGACGAGCTCGGTTCGTTTGTATTTGTAGTCGAAGAATTCATTAATATTGTATTTGTCAGAAAATTATTGGAAAAGAAGGACTCCATAAATGACCAGACGAGGAGCTTTCACGTGACAGACACGCGCAAACCATAAACCGAAGTGAAGTAGCCACGTCGTTATTTCTCCATTATTTGTATATACTCTTTCTGAGCCCAAGTTCAAGTCCCTCCTCCCCTACCTAAAACCCTAATCCCAAAACAGAAGATCGTCTTTGTTTGGCAACCCAGGTAAAATAAAAAATAAAAAAATTCGAATTATTAATTCTTCAATCTTTTTCAGCTATGAAATTGGGGTTGTCTTTTAGTTTTATTTTGCGGGTAATTCCTTGTTACTTCAAAAACACTAACATGCTAACATTTTATTTTATTTTATTAATTTTAGTATTCGACTATAGAATTTACAGGAGGTAGTTTGTAGTTACGATTCATGTCCAGATTTTTCAAATCTGACTACTTGGAACTGTAACTACCTGCTTTTACAAGCGCAAAAGGGATTTCAAGTCGTCGTCTTCTTCTATGTTTCCCATGTTTTTGGCAAATTGGGATTGTGTTGAGGATATGATTCTTCAGATTTTTTTTTTCTTCAGATTTTAAGGTCAAGTGTATGATTCTTTCGTTATTGCCCATGATGTGTAAATGCAGGAAAAAAAAAATGTCAACTGGAGGAGAGAAGGGTTCGACAACCACAAAAACACCTGCTGATTTTCTCAAATCAATTCGTGGGCGGCCTGTTGTGGTTAAGCTCAATTCTGGAGTTGATTATAGAGGTCACTTTCTCTTTCCATGTAGCATATTCTAGTTGTGTTCTATATAAACCTGATCTGTAAATTATTCCTTCTTATGCCTTTCTGCTGGTTTCATCTACAACATGGTGAGATGATGGATTTATCTAAATATAGCTACAGTATAACCTTCTTACTTTCCCATAAATGGGTTTTTTCTTTCACATTTTAATGAAGGTTGCGCACCGGAAATCCATGTGTTGGTTTTTAATATTGAAACTTAACCCGTTCTAGGGACATGGGTTATGCTGTTCGGGTTCTAATATGCTTCATGTCGCGCAGTAGATATGCATCTGAATGCAGAATGAACCGGTGGGCGTTGCCCATCACTGCAACGTATCTGTGAACCAAAAAATTCTACTAGCGGACAAACAGTTTTTCTTTAAAGTCATGTCACAGCCTTGATGAGGGAAGGATTAATTTACAAGGAGCGTTTTTGTATGTATAAATACTTCCTGCTTAGTGCACATGGGTAAGATCAGTGAAATTTCCTAGTTACTCGTAAAGGCTGTCCAGAAATGGGAAGAGTATGAGAAAACACAATGACTAGTTAACCTATAAACCTTTTCAAGGCTGTCCAGAGTTTCCATGACATTCATGGTATGATAAGTCGAATAATCAGATGTCAAAGTGCTATGATATTACTGGAGCTTCAGCTTGATCTCCCTCCCCCACTTTATGGAATGCTCTGATCTCTCTCTTTTTATCCAATGTTATGCTTATTGTCACCAGCATTTTTCTTTGTGCAGGTATTTTAGCTTGTCTTGATGGGTACATGAACATAGCGATGGAACAAACAGAAGAATATGTAAACGGCCAACTGAAAAACAAATACGGTGATGCTTTCATTCGAGGAAATAATGGTACCAACTTAAAATGTATTTCCATTGTAATTTCTTGCCTGTCTGGAAGGATTGCTCGATGATGATCATATTTGAACTCTTTTGATGCAGTTCTGTACATCAGCACATCCAAGAGGACTCTTGCAGATGGTGCATAATCAAAACAATTGCGAGAGCCGCAGCTCCATATGTTGGTGGTTTGATGGTGCAGTGCATTGTAGTGATTCTAGTTACTGGCTTTGGATCAGAAATTAAAGAGTGTCGGTTTAAATTTCCTTGTATCATGTGAGGCGAAGTTTAAATTTCCTTGTATCATGTGAGGCGAAGTTGAACTTTTTTTATTTGTAAGCACATCCTGGGTATCTCCATTAATATGTACCCGCTTTAGTTTACACCTCGAATGTTCATCCAGTTATACACTATTAGTCTGTTTGTCAGAAGGGACTGGGAAAGATGGACGAGAAGGGATTGGACGTATCTTTTGTGTGACAGTAGGAGCATGGACTCAGAAGGATTGAAGGTAATTGTCATTATTCTCTTCCTTGTTAGCGAAACAATTAGATGGATGATTCATCTTTCCTTTGTCCTCACTTGCCTTTCAAATTCACTCCATCCCTCCTTCCGCCGAGCTTCACTCCTAGCTTCACTCCATTAAACTCACACTACTGTCGTCCTATTTTCTTCGAAGTATATGATTTGGATGTTCGTTTGACCAAAAATTGATGATCCACGAACTGGCGGTTATCATTATTATTTTACATGAAAAATGAACATAAGCAACTCGGTCCTTTACTTGATGAAAACGGACTGATTCAACTGGATCCATGGAAGCAGTCGCAGAGTTATTTGCACGGGTCACGAATGAATCAAAGAAAACACCATCTAATGATTACCAAAGGCGGCTACGAAGAATTCGTCAGGCACAAACGCCGATGGCCGATCACAACCAATAGATTAATTTGCCATTATTGCTTCTACTAAATTAAAATGGCAATGACATCTTTCGAAACTGACACACAAGTCTACCTGTGACCAATGACAAATAGCACGGTAATTGTACAGGCAAACAAATAAATTAGCATCTTCAATTGCAAATGTTAATATGTTACACATATTTACACACATGATCCACATTACGAATGTTACACCTGATACTGTAACATATGCAACTCTACTGCGTCGTTAAACTATCAGTTACACCAACTAAATATCGGAGGGAATAATTTAGAGAAGGAATAAATATGACGAAAAGGGAAAAAGGAAAAAGAAAATCCCCAGCTCACTCAGCACGAGCTGAACTAGACCTAAATTGATTTTATCAACTGTTTCTGCCTTTCCTACCCGAGATCAGAAGTCTGATTTCATGAGCTTTGCTCGTGGCTTTACACTGATGCTGTCAAAGGGCTTTAACTGGTCTACATGGATGTAATCCCTTGTTTTAAGAACCTGCAAAAGGGCAAAGATTAAGACCATCAATAATCATCATCGAAGTCAGAGGGAGGATCCACTGCCACACAAACAAGTTGCAAACAACAGATGGATAACTGGAATATCATCCAATACATTTTAGCATATTCTTCATTACTGTTTTATTTCTCAATAAATCTTTCATATATTCAAACAAGCACCCTGTATTAAAATGTCTTGGTCCTTGCACAACTCTGATCTCCATGTTATGTTGCCACTGTTAAAATTTAAAACGAACTGCTTTCCCACTGTCTATACTAACAAGTCCTTGCCACATCAAAATTATGCAAATCCCCTTCAAACCCATTCAACACCTATTTTTCAACTTGAAAGAAATATTTATGTCCTTAACAGATCTTCAAAACACAATATGGCGTTCAACACAACCCAAGTGTGCAACACATACCAAAGTTTCAAAGAACATTCTTGATGCCTCCTTCCGAGTTTTACCAGCCAGAAGGTTGTCCACTGAAATGACCTTCCTTCCATTTCCACCTTCATTATCAAATATAGTCTGAAGGTACTTGGCAACAGCTCTACAAAAGAGAGTATCCGCAATTTATCAGTAATCATTCAACCTAATTTTTAATTAGAAATGCACAAAACATATTAAAGACTGCATTGAAGACAAAAACAAAGAATCTCCACAGCCAGTATTTTTAATATAAAATTACAAGGATTAAAAGGGAGAACATTGTCTAAGCTCATAATGATCCTGATTATCATAACCAGGGAACATCTTGCGATATCTTGACAGCTCTACAACAAATAAATAGTCTGTTCACTCTTTAAAGTGGAGGAGGCGAAGATAGTATTAAATTGTACACTATTAAGTGATAATTATCATAGCAGAGATGACAATGCAAATAATTCAAAGCTTTCAACTAACATCCCAAGTTTGCAATGCCATCGTGTTTCCTCAAATATGCCACTCATATACCAAAACTTGCTAAAAACCATCACCACTCTGTAAAGCAACCCAGAGAAGCTTTGGGGGAAAAAGAACCGCTTTGGATAGAGATTGAAAGATAAGGCAATCTCCGCTACAGTATACTGCTTTACACTACCCTACAGACCCACAGATGAAGTGCCAAAAAAGAAAGGAAGGGGAGGGCAAAATTTCAACACATTAATCAGGCAGATATCATATACCTATCATTTTGACCACATAATATCTAGGCATGATCTCAAATACCATGCACAACAGGAAAGTATGCACGCCCAGCATGCCAATGGAAATCCTTGTCCTAGATCCTATATGAATGCACACCAACAAACAGATTCACACGCATGCACACACAGACAAAACTCTGTTTCCATATCATCCAGCAAGAACCCAGCCCACATGATCCACACACACCTGGTGCGGGAAGACCATCCACTATTGTCAAGAAGGCGAGCATCTTCAGGACCTGGTATGCCATCATCATCATTTCCACCCATCTCATCATCATCTACATTCAAAAATTCTGAAAAGAAAAAAGGCAAACCACCATTAAAAACAGAAACTCCACCAAATAGCACATGCAAGCAGGAGAGAATTCTTCAAAAAGAAAATCAGTTCACTGTCCTAAGCCAAAAAATATTCATGCCATTGACTAACACAGGAAGGCCAAAGAGACTATTGAATCGCAAAACCCAAAAGTGATACCTAAACACCTGCTATAGCCTATTTCAAGCAAAGTTGATGGATGCAGAAAATATCAACAAATTATGAAACTATAGACACAAAGAATCAGCCGTTAATTGGCTTGGATAAAAACAAAACTATGATTCTGTTAGGACCTAAAACACTGTAATGAACCAAATAAGCTCCTTATCAAATCTAAATCATAATTCTGAATTCCTCAAATCTGTGAATCTTTTTTTTTTTTTTGGCATGTTCTCCATGCCTGCATCACTGTCGAGAATGGCTCTTTGCAACTAAATTTGAAATTTAATATTCCTACATAAATGATGTTTGCTGATAATTTACCAAACACTAAAAAATGAGGCAGAGATTTCTTGAACATTAAGTTTTAGATATTTTACTCTACAAAAAGAATGTCAAGCACCAAACATGTTCAAGTATTTACTATATATATGACTGTTCATGATGAAAGAAACGCAATTATCTAGGTTTGCAAATACTTCATTAAAATATGAAAGAGAAGCTGACCTGTATCATTTGCCAATGCAACATCTTGAAGATCCTGCACCATCAGACAATCTATTTAGCCTATGCTGGAATTATTTACAAGAGATTCTAGTCATCCAATAATAATATGAGACTCCATAACCATATTATAATTCCATGCTAGGACAAAGTGATGCCAAATACAAATTGGCTTTTGAAGCAAACTGCGACACATTTAAGGGAAGGCAAAAAATTAAAGCATGCCAAGCTATTACACATGGCTTCTTACTTGTGCGTCATACTTTGTGACTTCCCTGTTTGCTAACTGCTAAACATCTCTTATTGAAAAAATAAAAAAATAAATAAAGAATCAGAAACAGCTAGACAAATTTCCAACAGGGAAAAAAAAAAAAAAAACATATCAAGTTCATTAACAACAGAATAGACTGTGTTCCCTAATATTGTTCGACAAGGGAAAAACTAAGTGTGCAAAAAAAGGTACAAATTTAGACGCACCTGGATGCCAAATCATGTTTTACAGTTACAAAAGCAGGCACAAGAAAAAAAGACAAAAAAAAGAAGAAATGAAAAAAGAAAAACGTAAAAAGCACCTAGATGACAGAGAAATGATTTCTAATAAAGATGCCTTACAAGAGAAAATCAGAACAAAAATGATATCAGGAGTTTAACTTACAGCAGGATGGTCAGCATAAGCCATTTCAGCATCCACAATTCTCTGTGGATCAGCTTCTCGAGAAACAGGATAATCTCCACCATTTAGAGAAGCATTTTTGAAGTCCGTATCAGATCCTACAGGAAATGTAGGGTTCATCATTAATTCTTCATTACATAGATGATTAGAATCTCGGTCCTTGTCAACATGCCCTGAGCTCATGGCTAGGCCCCCATCTTCATTAACATCCCCTAGCTTGTCATTTTCAACATCATCCTGAGTTCGGTCAACATTTACAGAAGTGAGGTTAATGCATCCACCAATCTCTGAAGATATATTTGCAAGCAATGTGTCTGCATCATCAGCAGGTGCAGAACCATCAGCCTGAAAATCTACTCTGATTTCTGCTGGAGCGCCAGCTTTGCTTTCTTCCAACAAAAGTTCCCCTTCCCTTGATTCAGTTTCAACTGCAACAATATTTTGTTTATGATGTTTTAGAACTTCAATGTCATCAAGTGTTTTTCCATCACTCACATCCCTTAAATCAACCTCCCCAAATACTTGAGTATCCATCATATCCGATGGCAGAATTGATGTATCCATCTGCAGAGAACCATCTGTGCCAGTAAAGCCATCCATGAGAGCCAACCCATCCACCATGTCACCAGCATCTCCAGAAATCAGTTCAGTGTGCGATCCATCAAAATGCAGAATAGCAGTGTGGTTTGCAGCATCTGTAACTTCCATGTTCCCTTTATCAACTTCCATTTCAGTTATTTCCCCCAATATTCCATGTTCTGAAGATCTGTAATCAGAAAAATCAACAATAGCACTCATTTGCCCTTGCTTCTCGGTCCAAATGAGATTCTCAGCAGGTTGTCCATCAACATCTTTTCTGCAAATAACAGGCTCAGTGCTTGCTTCCAATTCATTAACTTGAGCAACAGCTGGTCTACTAGAATCCTTTGCCACTACAGAAGCATTGTTATCATCATTGACATCAATCTCTATTCTACTCAAATCAAATGTTTCACCGTGCAAACATGTCAGCTCTGCCGACATACCTGAAAGACCAAAATTTAATCAGCTTGTATCTTCATAAGCAAATGAAATTTGGTTGCATGAATAACAATAAAATCAAATGAAGTATGCATAATTTAAAGACAGGCAAGAAAACCAGAGGTTATAAAAAAAATTCATGTCCACCGAAATTTAGCCTGCATATTCACAAGCTGGGAGTGAATCAAGTGAAACTCATAGCACAAGCTGAAAGACAAAAAAAAGGGGGGGGCAATCATACCACTCATGAAATACAACTAGATTCTGTTGTAACATTCTTCTGTTGAAAATATATAGAGGGGATGTCATGGTTATTCAACTTCGATTGGTACAACATGAAAAGATGTTCCTAAATTGTGTACTGTGGGACTATAAGAGCTCTCAAAGTTAATAGGAGAGTCACATTGATTGTTATAACTAAAGCCAGGACATAATCAGACAGAACAAGTCATTACAATTTAAACCAATAAATAAATTACAGCAACCAAGCATGCTGAAGATTTTGCAAAATGCACTCACCGGTCAATACTGGTTCACTGAAAATTTCTTCATCTAAGGATTGTCTCTGAATCATTAAAATCTCAGTGCGTGTGCACGGAGCTTTCTTTCGTATGCGACGTATGTCTTCAGTATTAGTTAACTGTTGGCGTATAGTACTTGACAGGGGGGAAATGGAAAACCATCAGCAGTATTTAACAGATGATAAGAATTCTAGGACACCCAAATATTTAGTGCATGATTGAAATTTATATTCTTAAACTCATTGATTATGCAAGTCAGGGTCAGAAAAATACTTGGGTGCTGAAAGACTGAACCACCAAGCACCATTTCTCAAAACAAATTATAGCATATACTGCCACTGAAGCCCGGTAGACAAAAGCACAAAGCTATATTAAGCCTAATGGGTAACCCATCTTCATGCAACTATATCAAAGGGAGTCAGAGTTGTTCAACAAAGCTAAAGGGATCATTGAACTGCAAAGACAATGAGCTTATGCAACAGGTAGATAGAAGAGACTCTTTCAAGAAACAGCAGAAGCAACATACTTAATTTAAGTGTATAAATTGTATGGGTCAACAAGGATGGGGGAAAGGGCTTGTAAAAGACAATAGCTAGCAGAATTTTCCTATTTTATTAGTTCAATAGTTTGACATGCAAGAGAGGCTTGCTTTACTGCCAGACTCTTAAACCAAGTATAGATATTTACTACTACAAATAGCAGTTGACAACAGGTAACTTATGAAAACAAGAGTGAAATGAAAAAAAAAGTCATACTCGCCATGCAAGACCATTGAATCATCCATAAGCACCTTCCTCTTCATGGCACTAGGACGAGATGCAGACCGGGCACGTTTCATTGATGCCACTTCAGGTGCAGGTGGAGTAGTTTTCACTTTCAGAACTGAAGATCTTCTTCCAACTGAAAAAACAATATGCAAGGTCAAACATACCCACATATTTATAAAAGTCACCTTTTCTCAAAGCAAGTCCAATGAACCTTTTTTCTTGTTATATATGCACAGCTCATGAGTCATGTTACAGCATGGCATTCTAAGAGGCATCAAGAACCATATACCTAATATAGAAGATAGCAAGTCATCATCATCAGGAATGGAATCCACGGTCCTCTTTGATCTAGAGACACCAAAAGAATCAACTGAATTTAAACTCTGCACAGTTAGTGAACTTTCTGTAAAACTACGCTTTTTTCCAGTAATGTTGGTTCCAGCACTGCTTCTGTCACCCCCATCTACAATTTCTTCGACTGGAGTTGACTCAACCAGCAAATCATTTGGCTTATCAAGAAGGCCTTGAGGTACAGAAAGCAACTTTTCAGGTGTAGGCAATTCAGAAGTCAAGGAACTATTCAAGTTCTCCAACTGATTATCACTAGGGAATGTATTGTCTGGTTGCTCGTCTTGCTTCCCACCATCTGCTTGAATTTCTACAGGTAAATTGAGTTCAGATATCTGATTTTCCATTGATTGTATAACATCAGTCACATGGCATTTTTCACCTGCAAGGGTAAGAGATCCATTAAACATTAAAAAGTATAGCTTGTAACATGTACAGAAGATTCAAACAACACCTTGCACAACAATTTACTCAAAGTTCATTCATATAGCTTGTAGAACAAACCTTGCACCTTAGTGGAAATTCCAGAAGCATGGAATGCTTCCTCCCCACTGGACATCTCCAATGAACATGGTGCAAGACCTTGTGTTTCAGGTGGAAGCTGAAAATCATCATTATTAATCCCATGAAATGATGAATCAGGTCCACTCATGTAGGAATTGCATGCACGGAGCACACCATTGTGTGTCTTTTCTCCATCAACATCTTTGCTCAAAGAATCAGGATCCTCTGGCCCTTGGTGAGCTTGAGCATCACCCTCTGGGGCACCAGCCAATTCCAATGGACAGCCAGTATTCGCATCTACAGCTTTTCCGAGTGAGCTCAAGTCTTCCACAGCATTAGCAATTTCAAGATTATCTGGTTCATGTAACCTGACTCCTGTGGATTCTCTGCACTCCCCATTGATTTTATCGACAGAGGGCACAGTGACCTCACCATTGCAGACAACGTTATTTATCACTTCTACATTGTCTGATTCATCTAATGCACAAACCGCCCCATCTGCTGCTAAACAATCTATATTCACTGTGGTAGATAGTAACTCTCCTGGTGACTCTGCTTGATTGATTTCCAAATCACCAGAAAGGCAGCCATTCTCCTCAGCAGGTATGCACACAACAGTATCACAGTTTAAATGATTGCCCAAAGACAAATTCATTGTGTCATCCCTGTGATGATTTGGCTTACTGGAAGCATTTCCAGTGCGCTCTATGCCATCGGTCAAATTGTTATCTTCTGATTTTAAATGATCATCACAGGCTAGACCATCCTGAACACTGGACAAGTTTGACTCTTCTACTAACCCAGGAGTGGAAGGAGCCTGAGCATAGTCCAGAGATTCAGAATTTGAAGCTTGACTTACCATCTGCTCACAAGGGTAAACCATTTTCATCAGCTAAAATTATCCTCCCACTTCCAAGAAAAATGATAAATTCAACAAATTACATTAACAAAAATCAATGGACCACATTAAGAGGAAAAAAAAGTATTGGGTGAAGGGAATAAGTGACTACTAGAGGTAAGAGAACATATTTCGGATTTCCATATCAACCTTGTTTCTAGTACCATTCACTGGCATGGCTTCTGCAGTTCCAATCACGTCATGATCTTCCTCTACTTTTGGTTCCAATGGCTCAGCAGACGTCTGAAGACTCAGCCTGCAAAAAGGGGGTTGATATTATGAATCAATCACCAGGTTAACTATCCACACATATTCTATGAACTTATATTTTCAAACTTTGCACATTGTAAATGATTCCATGAATCAACAATCACTAATTACCCACAATAATAATAATAGCCTTGTGATGGACTATTTATTATGGAGTGGATGTTGAGCCAGGCATACATTACATGCAAGCTATCTATTTCCTTTATCTTAACCAAATGCAACCATTAAAACCTCATTAAAACCACAACATCATATGCTTATACTCTAGACTACAAACACTAAATTCAGCAATATGCATATAAAAGAGCAATTTTTAGATAAAAGGTTAGTATCCTATCTGTGACAGTTTGCCTTGAGGGGTGTCTATGCAAACTAAAGTACACACAAATGATACACTCATCCAGCAACAGAGCAATTTATTAATATCTCCATTTATGTGCATTGTGCTCTCACCAAATTAACTGCAGCTATAATGACATTACTATTGGGCACAAAGACTTGACCAAAGATAACAAAACATAGTCCATGTATAAATAATATGAATACGAATTATGCTCAATCACGTACTTGAAAATGAATTCTAATTTGCATTTATTAATATAACACTCAAAATATTAGCATTTGGTAACTGCAATCTGAAAAAACATCTATCTATGGGACAAGCACAAGGCTGTCTTTCAAATAGTATCTCCCCGCCATCCAAAAAATGAATAAAACAAATTGGAGTTTGAAAGTATGTGAACAAATGAACACACAATCACATGAAAGGTTTGAAAAGGAATCAGATAGCAAAGTTGTAGAAATCCATACTCTGAAACTTCATCAGACCTTGGAGCTGCAACCTTGTCTAGGAACAGGTCCTGTTTATAAGCAAACCATGAAAGAAAATTTAGAAATCACATAATACAATAAAGCGAGCTAGTGGAGTATGAAACAGATTTATCCAACACCATAAAAAAAATGGATGATAGGAGGTATTGAGAAAATCTCATGCATAGATGCAGAGTGGTGCACCCATGCATGTGGCACATATGAGGGTTCCTAATTTAAAAATATGGTTGAACATATCTACAATCACTAAATACCAGTAAAACTGTAAAACCATATTGACCAAATTGCAATTCAATGTAGATTCCAAGCCATCTTGCAAAGATATATAGACGCAAGCAGAAGAAAATTACCTCTTCAAGGTCCAAATCAACATGAGAAGTGTCACCGTCACCAAACCGCTCTGAAAGCAACCCCAAAATATATCAGAAATCCATTAAGTGCATAGCCATCTCTATAAAATTAAATGCAATATTCCCATGACTTGCAAAGGCATACACTAACCATCCAATCCAAATTGTGATGTGGAGTAAACAACACCATCCATTGTGTCTTGGAGGGTAATCTGCTCCCTTGCACTAATGTGATGATCAACATAGTTGCTGCAATAAAGTGCTGTGTCAATATCCAGATAAAAAGGGCATAGGTTCCTAGCAGGAAATTGACATATTATGATTCAGACCTATATTCAATCAATAGACAGGGAAAATGAACACTTTGAAATTCTCCAGAATCTTCTACAATCATCAGAAGTTTGCAGCAATACATTACCATACAAGTACCAAAAAAAAAAAATCAAGCCATATAATTAGTCCAGCAGAACAGGCCATGCAGTAACTTGAAAAACTTAGATTGTCAGGCATCTAACAATTACTGGATAAAGACCAGTGCATATAATGGTTGGACCCTTTTAAGAATGAACCCACAAGCAAAAAAATCAGCTCCAGATCTTCGCCAGATCAGCATGTATCTGGAGCTCTTTTGAACTACAAAAGTAAACCATGATCTATAACAGATTAGCTTCAGTAATCAACATTATTTGGATGTTTTGGAACTAACCCTTGAAAAATATCATTGTCTGGAAGCTCAAAATCATCAAGATCAAAAGTCTCTGGCAAGGTGATGGAGTGATATGGGGCAGTTGATTCTTCTGGTGGTAAATCAACAGCAGTGGAGCGGAAAGCTTGCTTTACCTTGAGCAAAGCCTCACTGCAATCATCAAAAAGGTAACTCACCTTTCTAGAATATATCCTCACCACACCAAGCAGAAGATGGCTAGACAATCTCAGTGCAATTGGTACGTCGGGAAAAAGAATTGAATCTGCTCAAAAACAGAAGATACATGAGCCAAGAAAGAGTGAATAATCAAAAAAACAGGAAGCAGTGAGAAGCCAAATCGAAATTTATCAAATCCATTCAAATGAATCTCCGACTATGATGGTACCAGAAGATAAGCATGAACATGGAATGAAGGATAATGAACAACTAAGCATCAATGTGCCATATATGAGACAATCAACGGACAACAAATACAAACCGCATCAAAGAGTACACAAATGCTCCAACTCATATAACTGCTCTGAATTTCAATGTTTACTTGTAACAGATGGACACAACTTAACTTTCGACACGCATCTACCACTAGCCTAGGATTAAAATATACTCAATGCTTGCAGGTTCACATAATTCTCTAGTGCTATAGAATTGATACATTTATTCAATCAGCATAAATTACAGCGGCACTTTCTATTTGAATACAAAAGGCCCGACAATTAACAATCATCCCAGATCAAGGAAAGAACTAACCATGCTGGTTCCTCTACATCAAACACCATTCTTATTTTCCAAGTGAGTTACCCTATCCAAAGTATGCTCAATGTAATAGGAATTGAACAAAAAAGATAATTTTCACCGATAACGAAGGATCCCATTGGCTCGTAACAGCTTGTTAGCAAATCCGTTCAAGAAGAGGATGATAAATCAACTATTTTACTTCCCGTGGATCATAATTACCACGGGGGAGATCCTTTTAGTAATGTTTACGTTTCCATGTATATCAACGATGATAAATCAAATCAATTATGTACTACGTTCAAGAAGAGGAACATGTTATTGTTGATTCATTGCAATGTGGCAATGAAGCTTCAGGCTAAAATTTCTGCTTTTGTTCATGGTGGTTTTGGTTTGGTTTCTTTTGGAAAGCTGGCAACACAAAGTTGTATCCATGAAAAAAGAGGTAGCTTTGGAGTTTTCTTCCTCGTACTCTATTTTGATTGATTTGAATGAAGAGCAATAATAGTAATTGAAGTGGAGGATGGCCCCTTTCTCAGTCAGAAGAATTTTTAAGCAGTGCAATGGAACTAGGACAGAAATAATACTACATTTTCCTTCATTAATTTCTGCTTTTAGATAGCAAGTAGATTGGAAGGTTTTGGTTTCCTTCAAGCATATTACATGTGTTCAAGAGGTGGTGTCCCAAAAAACATCTTGCTTAACTAGTTAGTAAAACAAAAAACAAAAGGCAAAGCCAGTTCTAGCAATAATTGCAATTTAATGTCAATGGTCACAAAGCGATAGAAATATAAAGACGGCAGGAGATCGACTAATAACCTAATAAGACAGATGACCAGATCACGAATAATCTGAGTAAATAAAATTATTACTGCTACAACAACTAAAGAAAACTTTGGTAAATGAGAGATAACGTCATTTTCATTTTACTCGTAGATACAGGCAACTCAAAATATCACTATATGCTCCAACTGTCCGGAAAAAAATACAGGTACATCCCAGAAGGAAATTAAATATAGCAAAACAACAAACCCCGTGGAACAGTGGTGTTCCACTTCATCAGTCATTAGAGCGTCGTGGTATCATTTCTTTCTCGAAAGAAATCAAACAAATTGAAAGTAAATATTGTACAAAGGTAGATAAAAACTAACCTACAGAGACACCAATATCAGTATCAGCGACCTGATTCTTCCGAAGCTTCCTCTCCAGATGAGCAGCTATCCAAATTGTACCCAAAGGCCCTTTCTTGGCCAAAATAAACTGTGAATAAAACATTTCTTACTTCTGAGTTATTAAACTCCACCCACTTCAGTTCTCATACAACAGTCTACACCCTAAATCTTCAATACTATCTTATCCACTACCCAATTTAACTTCTAAACCAAACCAAAGCATTTCAAAGCCCACGAATTTGCTTAATTTACAACAGAAACCCTAATTTTCAATACAGCACTTCGTTCGCTCTAAATTCTCCACAAAAAGCTCTGAACTTTCAATTATCGATTATACGCCCCAGCAATCAAAGTGAATAAGAACACTTCGAATTTAGCAACTTAGTATGATAAACGACCAGAACCCTAACTTCAATACCAGAATGACCCCTAAAAACCCTAAATTTATACTTGCGCCATGAAATTGAACACGGTTAGCAAAACAAAACCCCCAATTTTGCATCCAAAAACAGAAACCCTAATTCGACTTTCTAGCTACCACACGATCTCAGAAACTTCCAAACACAACAAAACAGCTCCATGTCCACGAAATTCGAACGATTCACCAATCAGAAGCTTCAAAAAATTGCAAAAGAACCCGAAACCCTAGCTTCCCCGAATCGACAACGTCTTCGAGGTGTAATTGGTTTGGAGGGGAAGTTGACGTGAAGAGAGACTGAGTTTGAGCGAGTTGAGAAAGGTCGAGTCAAGGATCGAACAGAGAGAAAATCTAAAAAACAGAGGGAGAGATGTAGGAAAATAAAATCTTTTTGGGAGGAGTAAAGTAAAATAAAAGGGCTCTTACTCTTTGCTCTTGTATTTTTTAGATTACTACTATTATTTATCATTTATTTTAATTTGTTAACGTTGTTGGGTGGCTCGTGTGTTTGTTTACTTTTCTTGCGCTACTGCTGTTGATTGGGTGCTCCCAGCTGTGTTTGGCTTTGATAGAGCGTTTTCAGCCGTCCGATTTGCAAAGTGGTTTTTGAATGTTTGATCAGGGGGCTCCAGATCTAATTGTTACCGCTCTTCTTTTTTGCTTTCATGGCGCCTTCCCTTCCAATGCAGAGAGTATTTGAAAAGGTTATAAAACTTATTTTTTAAAGTTGTTTTTTATTTAAATAATATTTTTTTATTTTTAAAATTTATTTTTAACATTAAATTAATTTTTAAAAAATAATTTAAAGCAAAAAAATAAAATTTTAACGAAAAAAACATGATAAAACTCGCTTTCAAATACCCTTGAAAATATTTACCAGACATTATTTTTAAGAAAACTATTTACCTACATTAACAAATTAAAATTTAAAAAAACCAAGAACGAGTGTTTTATTATAAATCTTTTTATAAAATATTATTCATTACAGTAATGTTTTCTTTTTTACCTTTACATAGTTTTTTATAACCAATATATCTTTTCAATATCAATTTTATTATTCAATGTAAAATATATTATGAATTAGGCTTTATACTTTTTTAATTTATGTTTTATAAAATTATCCTAATCTTACTACTTGAATTGTAAGTTTGACAATTTAATCCGATTTACTCGAGTTTTTATTCTATTTTTCTAGTTGACTTTTTTTTTCAAGATTTGATTAATTATGAATTAAATTCGTGATTTTTTTATTTACTTTTTATGAAGCTATTTTTATCTCATGACTCGGGTTAAGGGTTTGGCAAACTAACTCGAGTTGACTCAAGTTGTTTTTTGCATTTTTTTTATTGGTTTTTTTTCACTTTTATCTTTTAACATTGGATTTATTATGAAATGATTTTCATAATTTATTTTAATTTACTTTCTTTTTTATTGTCTCTGTCTTTTGACCTGAGATACGAGATTAACAAATTAACTAGAGTTTACTCGAGTCATTATTTTTTGTCATTTTTTTAATGGATTTTTTTCAGTTTCATAATGCAGCTTCTGGTTTATTGTAAATTAGTTTTTGTAATTTGTTATGATTTATTTTCAGCTAAATTATCATTGTCCCATGGCTCTGCATGCATGCGGGTTAACAAGTTGGTTGAGGTTTACTTTGATCGATTTAATATGTTATTATCTTAATATTTATATAAAAAAATATTATCTTAAATATTTATTTTTAATAAATCTATATTTTTATTAGTTATCTAAATTATTTTTAGACCCTTTGAATTGATTGGTGAATTCCCACACGGTTTTTTTTCTACTATAAAAGCATTTGCATTGCTTGAATAATTTTTTATGTTAATTTTTTTTTTCCGACTCGTGATACATTGCTAGTTAATAAATATTATTCACTAGAGTAGAATCGTGATGAATTTCTCTTGGCTAAAAAAAGGATATCGAGCAGGGAATTAGGATTTAAGGGCGTAATGATTATTTTACCATTAATCAATGTTATTTTAATATTGTTTTGGAGTAGATTGGTTTTTTTGAATTTTCTATAACAATTAAACTACTTAAATATATCCCGAAACAAAACAGGGCGGCTTAAGCCCAGGCAGGTGCTTTCATATCTTTTTGTATTTTTATTAAAGTTAAATTACTCAATTACCTCTCGTTTCAAAATTAACAAAGTTATTTTTTAGGGGTATTTTAGTATTTTTCATTGTAATTTTTAATGTTGATGTGAAGTTAATTTGGGTATTTTTATATTTTAATATGAAAAAAAAAACTCTATCAATGAATATAAGATTATTTGGTTATTAAAATGATGTTGGGGAGTGTGACCGTGGTTGTTTTTTTTTAAATTCTCATGTTGGAATATATTAAAATAATATTTTTTTATTTTTTAAAAATTATTTTGTATTAAAATGATTTAAAATATATAAAAATAATTAGTTCACGCTGGGTTGATTTAACATGCTTTTACTAATTAGAGTTTATTTATTGTTACTTTCAAATCAATGAACCCTTCACGCTGGGTTGATTTCAGTTCTATATTATCATGCAAGCTTCTATTTATTGCTATTTGTTAGGTTTATCTCCCTCGACAGCATTTCTTTTTCATGGAAATCATGCTTGCATCCACTGTAATTTTAAAAGTCGGTTAGAAAATCTTCCACGTACATTCACTCATTTAATTACATAATTAATATTCCAATTTTTTCTTCATAAAAATCAAGCTTGCATTTATTATAACAACAAAGCACTGCCAGAATTTATTTATATATATAAAAAAAAACGATAAAAGTTCAAACAAGAAATATTTTGTTGTTGTTTACCGGAGGAAATTGGGATGGAAAGTTCTCATCGGTAATTTCTGTTGAAAACAGCGAGGGAATAAACAAAATGGTGGCGTTTGATCGGTGGTTTCAGAACTTGAAACTCCTCTCTTCAACCACATTTATTCTTCTTGCTTGATTTCAATTCAAGCCCTAACCCCATTTATTTGAAATTTTAACAGCTCATTTCAATTTAAACCTCTAAAATCCGAGAACCCAACTCGCCACCGCCGGCGCAAGCTTTATCCCCTGGTTCCATTTCTTATCGTGCTTCACCCCTCCACATAAGTATATTCACTAATTTGTGTTAGTGTTTTTGTTTATAGTTTTTTGTATTTTGCTTGTATATTTAAGTGTTTTGATTTTTTAAGTGATAGTTTTGTTGTATTAGCGTGTGATTTGCATTTTAGAATTTGTTTGTGAATTGAGATATATATTTAATTTGTCAGTTCATGAATTTAAATGTGATCTTGTAATCCAAGTATGCTAAAATTAAAGAAATTATAAGTAATTTAACGAGTACAAGTTATTTTATGGTTAAGATAAAAATTCAAGAAAAATTGATTGCATGCGGGATTGATAATAATTAAAGTGACAACTCAAGTTAAACAGCTTGAGTTTAAAAATAAATAAATAAATAATAACAATTAAAGTATTAATTGATGTCGTTGTTTATTGACAATAAAAAGATATTAAAATTTATAATGCTTACGATATAGAAAGTCATGATAATAGTTATGATGATAATATTTATAGCAGTGGCTATAATAATTAATAATATCAATGGTTTTGATAGTAGTTGTTATGACAATGGTGACATTAATAGTGGCTATAACATGTTAATTGGTGATAAGAGTGGTTAGGTGGTGCCAATAACTAATGGTTGTGGTGGCAGGACGATGATTATTATTTTGATGACAGAAATGAATGAGAGCTACGATGATAAATTGATAAAATAATAACTATACTAATAAAAAAATAACAATGGTAGTAATAATAGTAAAATAGTGATGATTATTATTATGGTAATAATATTGGCTATAGTTAAAGTGGTTAGTAAATGATGTATCGATTGGTTAATTATAATTGTTTTTTATTAAATAACTAAACTTGTGTTTAGTGTTAAGTTTTAATTTTTAAATAATTTTTCTATTTTTTTTGATGTGATGTAATGTTATTTGTTTTTTATTGAGTTAATCTATTGTATTGGTTATTTATATATTTTTTTAAATTATTCATGGGTGGAATTCTATTTAGTTCATTAATGTTCACTATCTATATTAATTTGGTATTTAAATATTCAAACTATGAAATGAAAACTCGCAGATCTACATAATTTATTCTGCATTGTTTAGATGAAAAGTTAATAACAAGTCTTGGATCGTTGCTGGTTTTTCAAATTCATGAGATTTTGTTTGTCACGTCTATGGGTTTATCGTGAGCAGCTGTCGGCTCAGAGATCATGGATTAAAAAAAAAATACTAATGGAATATTATGTCAGTATAAAAAATTGCCGCCGGGATAAAAACTCTGACGAGAATATTATGTCAGTATTTCATCGGCAACTTCCAATACTGACAAGATTTTCTGAACACTGGCATAATATTTAGTTGGCACTAGAAATATGGCCCGTAATACATTGCAGGATAATATTTTTATATAAAAAATATTAAAAAAATTAAAATCTAATAGTGTTAGTTTTTTCTACAAAGTTATATCTAAGAGTATTGAATCTGTCTGTTATTCCTGACCCAAGTTATATTTATAATATTATTAAACTTGCATGACCCAAGTTTAAGTGAGTTTTGTTGCAATATCAAACCTGGAGCCTTGGATATCAGTCTGGCTGCAAGGTCTTGTTATAAAAGTGTGATAATTAAAAAGAATAAAATTTAATATTACATAATAAAATTTTAAAAAAATTAATTGAAAAGAAAAAAACAATAAAGCAAACCATTATTCCGATGAATAATGCTTTGCAATGAGGGGTACAATAAAATCCCCTTATGAGATCACAATAATCTAATGAACAATAAACAAAACAAATCATAAAGTTTAATTCTTAATCAAATCGATATCAAAAGATGAAATTGAAAGAAAAAAACTACTTAAGAAAAAGAAAAAAATTAAATGAATTGGTTTAACCCGTCAAATCTGTGATTCGTGTTATGAAATTGGAAGAAAAAAGATTGATGTCTTTTAGTTATAGTTAATTATAGTATTTAAAGAAGAAATTGAAAGAAAAAAACAGTAAAGAAAAAGAAAACAAATTTGAATCAACTGGGTTAGCCCACCAAATCAGGTTAACTCGTCAAACTTAGGATTCGTGTCACAAGAGTGTGATAGCTAAATAGAAAAAAATTAACATTAATAAACTAGAGTGAAAAAAAAAGATTAATTAAAAAGAAAAAAACAAAGGAAAAAAAACCTATAGGAAGAAAAAAAACTAATGATGAAAAAGAAAAAAATCTGAATTAACTGGGTTAACCCGTCAAATCTAGAATTTGTGTCATGAAAGTTTGATAACTAAATAGAAAAAAAAATTTACGGGTTAACCCAGAATTAGCTGGGTTAACCCGTCAAATTCAAAATCCGTATCATGAAAGTTTGATAACTAAATAGAAAAAATTTAATACTAACAAACTAAATTAAACGAAAAAATTAATTAAAAAGAAAAATCAGAAAAAAATATGGATTAACCCGTCAAACCCGAAATCCGTGTCATGAAAGTTTGACAACTAAAGAGAAAAAAATTTAACATTAACAAAATAAATCAAACAAAAAAATATTCATTAAAAAGACAAAAAAAAAACTTAACAGAAAAAAATAACAACTCAGCATTTTATCGTGAACTGCACTAAAAAAAATTAATTAAAAAGAAAAAAACTTTGGGTTAACCTGTCAAACCCGAAACCTGTCAAACCCGAAACCTGTATCATTAAAATTAGATAACTAAATAGAAAAAAATTTATCATTAACAAAAAAAAAAATTAAACAAAAAAATATTTATTAAAAAAAACTTATAAAAAAGTAAAAAAAAAAATAGTTTAGCATTTTACTATACACGTATTGTACTACTAAACAGTTTTAGCTATTGTTATAATTGTCCAGTTTTGTAGTTGTGAAACCTTCAACACGTGTTTACTTACTGGAAAAACCTTTTTTCACATGTAAATAAAATATCAAATTAAAAGTTTGTTCTTCTGTTATTAACGAAGTTGCTTTCAGGTACACTCAATGTTAGAGAAATTGTTTAAAATAAAAACAAATAAGGATTTATAAGCCTCAAATTTTTATTTTTAAGGTATTTATTTATTCCACGTAAAGATAACATCTTTGAAAACCCCTCTAAAACCATGAAAATAGAGGACAAAAGAAAGAAAAATATTTTTTTCCGTATAAATATTCTTTATGCAGTAATAAGTTTTATTAGTCTTGAAAACATTTCAGTGAAATATTATGTATTTTAATATTATAGATGTTAATAAAACTATATGATTGTTGATACAATAATTATATTTTAAATTAAACCGAATAATTGTTATTTAATTTTATTCTAACAATAATAAATATCAAAATTAATTATGAGAATTAAAAAAATTAATTTAGAAATGAATTAAAGAAATCAAAATTAATTATTACTATTCAATTTTATTCCAATAATTATAAATATCAAAATTAATTACAAGAATTGAAGTGTCGAGTATTATCTTTTAATATTATAAATATTCATACAATAATATCAAGAAGCCCGTTATAAGATCCCATTTATTATAGCTTTCACTTAACTTATTATACAATAAAAACATATATTTATATTTCTTTTAATATAAAATAAATATTTTATTTATTTATTTATAAACTACACCAACACTCAATGCAATAGCCAAATCTTCATCCCTGCATAAATTATATTTACGTACACTAAACATATTAATCACATTTTTTGTAACCAAAAACAAACGTCATCTGGCTCCAACAAATAACGACATTGTTCATGACTTTCACTACGTGAAAAGATTTACTATTTAATTACATTAAAATATTATTTATATATATTGAAAGTGTTTTTCTTAAGCGTGTAGTGTTTCTCAAGATTGATTTATTTATCTTGCTTGGATGTTAAACATTAAAAAAATATTGGTTTAATTATAAAGTACTAGATAAATAGCTTACGGTGTAAACACGCCTGGCTAAATTTTTAATAATATAAAAAATAATATTTCAGTAACACTTTATTTTTAAATAAGTTAGAAAAATCTAATTAACTTATATGAGTTTAATAAGACAATGTGTGCACGAGTGGCTACTGTTTAGGCTGTACAGTCGTGTGAGCAAGCAACCACACCTCGGGCCTGTTTGTTTCTGCGTTTCAAAAGCGCTTTTGATAAAATTTGAAAATTTTTTATTTTTTTATTAACTTCAAATTAATATGTTTTTAGTGTTTTCAAATCATTTTGATGTGCTGATGTCAAAAATAATTTTTAAAAAATTAAAAAATATCATTAGCATGTATTTTGGCACGAAAAGCTATTTGAAAAGCAACCGCAACCACACTGCCAAACACACTTGAAGAACCAATGTGTGTTTGTGGACTGCGTATGTCTCTTTCTCTGTGCCTGTTTAAGAGTGTATTTAGAAGTGTGATTATGATTATTTTTCAAAATATTTTTCACTCAAAAAAGTGTGCTAGCAATTTTTTTTATTTTTTAAAAATTATTTTTAAAATCAGTACATCAAAATAATTTGAAAACATCAAAAACATATTACTTCAAAAAAATATTCAAGTTTTTTCAGAACTACTTTTAAAAAACACTTCCAAACAGGTTCTAAGAAGTCATAAATTATCGAGTTATTATGTCCGACTCATGAGTCGCTGGGTTAATTCAAATTATTTGTTTTTATTAAAACAGATTAGATTTTATTTTATTTTATATTGATCTTACCAAGTTTTAATTATGATTGACTGAAATAATCATACAATTAAAATTTTATTTTGATCGACTAGGTTTTACTGGCCAACGTCTTGTTTGGCTCAAATAAAAACCTTAACTTAGATCAGGCTCTAAATTTCAAATCCCCTGAATTAATCCACTAATTACTCTGGGTTGAGCGTTATATCCATGATCATGATAGTAGATTTACGCACCAATGAAGGCACCCTTCAAATATGTATATGAAATTTCTCTTCGTTATGATAACATCTCTGTGGTAATAATTGTATTAGAACTTTAACCCAATGATAATATATTTTTTTTCCCAGCAAAATTATAAGTTGAGTGGTAGGGATGAGTAAAAAAACTAAAAACTGATTAAATTTGAAAAACTGGAAAAAAATTTGAAAAAATCAAACTGTGAAAAAAACCGATTAGAATTTAAAAAAAACCGAACCGAACCCGAACCGAACAAATTCAAGTCAAACTGGTTTGAATCAGTTTTTGTTCTATAAAACCTAAACCAATCAGTTTAAACCGGTTTTGGTTTTTTTACTAATTTTAATTTAATTATTTTTTAATAAAAACCAAACAAAAAATGATGAATACAACTTCTCTCTAGCAAGATCTTCAATGACAAAAGCCATTTAAAAAAAATGAAGTTGTTAATATTGTATTTTAAATAGTGTAAATATATATACTTTTTTTTCTCTCACGTGCACTCCAATGAAAAATGCTACATGGAATATTTAAACTCATCTCTTTTATCATGTTCAAGTTCCGAACTTTAATATTCATTTATAATAAACCAACGACTAGATTTCCTCCCTTGAATTAATAGTTTTTTTCCCAGAATATGCAGGAACAAAATTTCCTGAGAGACCCCAATAAATATTTTTACAGTGCTCTCCAACATGTTTAGTTGAATAAAAGTTTAAACTTGTAACCTGCATAACTTGTGTTAGGAACGGTAGATTATAGGTGGTGGCAACAGGGGCGGCGCTGGTGAAAGCGATCACACCAGTTAAATAATGGTTGCTGTCAGCAACTTCACGCTCCACTGATAGTGAGAGTCTATAAGCACTTGCATTGATAGAAAACAAGTACCGAGAAAAGATTTTTACCCGTAAAGGCGGGTGCTCGGTTCCCATAACGAGGAGGCAGTGGGTACAGTAACCTCAGTAAAAGCGAGGATGCATCGTTGATGGATCTCCATTGTTACCCTTAGCTTGATTGCTTGACTTCAAGGAGTGAAATATAATCCATCCGCAAACATTATTGAGCTACATTAAATGGAATCACAAAGTAAATGTATTTTCATAAAATATTTAAATTAAAAAACAGAAATATAAAAACTATATCAAATTAATTATATATTTCAAATATAAAACAATAATGCACACGGATTTATTATGATATTTTTAGTAAATTTCTTATCAATTTACCTACTTAAATTAGAATTTAAGTGCATTACAACTATTTCAATTCAAATAATACAATGATAAACTTATTCACAAGACAGTACAGTTCGGCCCAAGGAAAGATGCATGGATGTAGAACCCAGCCGCCCGGCCCAAGGAAAGACATATCCAAATACTTTCGGGAACCTGTTAACGAATGAAAACAGCCCGGCCCATCCCATCCCAGTATACCTAAAAACCAGCAGTATTTTATAGAAGCAAAAAAGAAGGTGGAATATTAGCCAGGTTACTGAAGAAAGTCCTCAAAGAACCAGAACTAACATTAACAACAACATGACGTGGAGGATGAAATATGTATTTAATATGTATTTTTTATACTAATAATATATACAGCGCTGTATAACATCTTTTTTCTTTTATTTTATTCTATAAATTTTGTGTGTTAATTTATATTACAAATTTATTAGACACAACCAGATAAATAATTCATGTTGTGATATTAAATATTGATTTCTTAATTTTTTTAAATTATATTTTTATTTATCGACTTTTCTATAAAATTTATTTACAAATGGTTTGTAATTAATTTATTTAATTTAATGTGTGTATAAGTTTCTCAATTTAATGTAAAACAAAGCATTGAAAGATTTTACATGTTTAATTTTTTTTATCACAAGTTAGTGTTTCAATTTGATCCTTATTCTTAAAATATTTAAAATTTCCCCCAAAGTCTTTTTATAAAAATTTTATTACCTATAACTTAACGTTTTAATTCAAGTTAAATAGTATATTATTTTTATAAAACTAACTTATTTAATTAGTTGAGTTTATAAATTGAATTTCTCTCCATTCAAAACGCGCTTACAATATTTTAGGAGACAAATAATACAGACCTGCAAGACAGCATGAGCACTAGCCTAGCCATATCATATTTCGAGTCCCGACCGGCGACCGGAGCTGCAGAAGGCAATTCTTGGTCCCTTGGAAAACAAAAGCGAAACAGAGATCTGTAAATGAAAACCCTGGAACAGGTCCCCTGTTCTCAGCGGTCAGCATTACTTGGAGCTAGTCAACACAGGAAAGCGAGATAATATCTAGGTAGATCAGCGGCCCGTGGTATCCAGGACTGCCGTTTGGTTGTTTAATCCATGGGCTCTCCTGTTCAGCAGTCGGCCGTGAAAGGGAGATTAAAATTCTAACCATTAAAAAAGCACATGTCAATCAAGGGAGATTAGGACGGCTATCCGCGAAATGCATGCTATATTGTTGCAAGCTATACATGTCATGTCCACTGCTACCATTGTTCGACTACAGAGCGAAACAAAATAGTAATTGTATTATTAATATGAGATGTGTATACATATTTGGTTTTCTTTCACGGATGCCATTCTGAAGGAGATCTGATTGATATATGCATTTCAATTACCCACAAAGGATCTTTCCTTTCCTTTAGTTTAATTACTCTCAACGTGTCATGGATACTGAAGCCGGTGTCGTCCTCAGTGTCTAGACAAAACGGAATACATTCCCGATGACCAATAGGACAGCTACGCAACCAGAAATGAAGTTCGGCAGGGGAAAAAAAAAGTGGGGGGGGGGGGGCGCATTTTGGTTCATGTTTTCTATGATTTTCCTTCCTCAGCTGCTGCATCAGCATCTTTCATTTCACTGCCTAATCTGACGATATCTTCCACCAGAATCTTTCCTTCTGTTGCAAGGAAAATACAGAAAATAGTACATCATACTCGGAGTTAAAAGGTATGACGAATGTGTGTGTGTGTGTTTGGGTTGGGGGGGGGGGATTGATTTTCCATCTACATGTTGGATGCTGCATAAAAACAACCCCCAACAAATAACATGCGATAACCAAACCAAAATTGCATACATAACACTACAATCAAATCATATTATAGCGGCATCTAAACACTATTCATCCAGTGAAGATGATAGCAAGAGATTCAATGAGAAATGATGGAATTCATCGCTAACCTCTGTCTTTGGAAAGATTGCTTATGAGCTCTTGGATCCCCTCCTTTCCTAGGTGGTCCTTGAGGTACATAGCAGCAGATGCAACCTCCTCAGGAGTCACTTTCCCATCATAATCCCTGACATCAAAATGAAAGATTTGTTGGATAAATAGACACATGGTAATCCTCAAAAGCCACTACAGAGTTCAGACCAAAGTTACTGAGCTAGGGCACTTTTTTTTTCTTTCTTTTAAGCTTGCGATGGAGAATTGCAGTTTTACTGCATGCAAACAACTCTGGATGCAAGAAGACAAAATGAGCTAAAAGAAAGAGGTTTGCCAAATAATTCAGTGAAGCATAATTATCTTGCAGGGACGGTAGGGGCAGCAACATTTCCTAACAGTGGCAGGGATACCAGCAAATTCAGATCATATATATCAAGCTTATAGAAACATGAACATCAAATAAAATCTACTGCTACAAACCAGTAACAACATTCCAAGAATTATTTTCTTACTACTTCAACTGAAAAACCTAAGGTTTTCAAATTGAGCCACAAAATTGCCAGATTAATTCCAAACTATCACAAATGCTGTTTGCTCCCTTATCATCTTGCTCAGTTTAAGTCACCGAGACAATCTTCACATATTGAGCGAACAAGTAAGCAGTGCCAAGTTGTGAACCTTTTAGTCGTTTACGAAAGCAAAATATTTCGATTGTGGTTTTGTTTACCACCCAGGATATCAAAATGACAAATATGCCTCTTTTCTTTTGGGGGCATTAAGACTTCACAACGAGCTTTTGACAGATTCACAATATTCAGTGGACTCTGTAAGATGTAGTGAAATGTATGTCACTAGCCTTAATGTTTCTGGACATCTGCAGTTGCAGATATCTAGCTGATATTCAGAAAAAAAGTTCTTTAGGCTACACCTGAAGAAATTTCTATGTGCAAGAGATAATACTATGCAATTTCCAGAGTGACAACGTAAAACCACCACAGCCCCCATAGTTTCCAAGATAACAAAAAAACAAACCTATCAAGCAGGCGCCATCGATCTCCAATTTTGGCATCAACATCATCAATTTCTTTTTCAAGCTTTTGGAGCATGGCATCTACCTGAAATGTGTGCAAATCAAAGCAACATCTGAGTTACAACATCCGAGTTACATTCCAGTCCAGAACCTCAAAGAGTATGCACTAGTATTCTACAAGAAGAAGACTTCAAATGTAAATAAAAAAGGAAAAAGATGCTAACAGAACAGAAGATTCTAAATAACTTACTCTATTGATCAGGGCTGAAGAAATTTTGTCAGAGATAGCTGTCTCAGCAGCATGATCACTCTCCTCTCTGGCAGCTCTGTATGCCTTCTTAGCTTCTTCCTCACCTTCGGTGCCTTCTTTATCCACCATATTGTTATACAAGTCTATCTGGAAATGGACATAACAGATGAGTGAGGTAGAGGAAACGCAGCTTACCAAAGCCCAAATCTACAAACTCCAACAGTGTAGCTCTTCATCACGAGAATGCCCTAGATGGAGATCCCCAAATAATTGATTTATCAAAGTTTACTAAAAGGGTCAGATACTCGCTTAACATATACGAAGTCTCGTATAAACTGATGAGAGCTCTATTACCATTCTATCAAATCCAAACCAATATTTACCTCTGGCGAGAATGCACACAAAGAATCTACCCTCGGCAGACAGCTTCCACTAAGACCATCAATCAACAGAAGAAAAAAAAAACAAACAGAAAAAAGAGCACTTTTTTAACAGCATTGCCGGTTTAATCTCCCAGGAACAAGAATCTTATCCTGAAAAGGAACTAATGCAGTATATTTCCAGTCTATCTAAAATGGATAGAGGTTCCACTGCCTGGGCAATCTAGGAGGTTTGAACCATACCCCTACAAATTCTCACAAGGTTCAAAACGAATAAATTAAATGTGCAAATAATGCCAGGAACATAAAGGTGAATGTCATATAGAACATTGATATCATACAGCAGATAAACAGGGAAAAATCACCAAAAAGCTCATGTGATGACGAGGTTAAAAAGGAAAAAAACAAGAACAGGGAGATTCCACCAAATTAGCGAGTCATGTAACATCCAGATTGTCAAAAGGAATAGAGAAAAGTGTTGTCATTCTCTTTTAGGCCCTGAAAATCAGATGCATAGGATCACAAATAAGGAATAAGTTAGTTGTTCCTACCTCCTTTTTGACAAGGCGCAGGAACTCTCCACGCTCCCTGCTCACAGACTGGAAAAAGAAGCAGTGAAGAAAGTAGACAGTAAATTATATGACATAAAAATGTATAACAGAAAACAAACAATCCTGGTCCTTACAGATGCAGAAGCTAATACAGCCAATGCACGGCTGAGTTCACAAAGCTGCTCATGTTTCTCCAGTGTTTTTGCTTTTGCCTGTTCTCGTGCATCTCTAGCTGTTGGAATACTCATCTCTTCCAAAGCCACATCCTTTTGACTAATAACAGATTCCTTCATCTTGGCCTGCTCCTCCTCCTCCTCCTCCTCCTCCTCCTGTATAATCAGTTTATTTAGAACAACTAGAAAAAAGCAAAGCATTTAAACAAAGCACAATAAATCTAGCAACATAAGGCTACTATATGAACTGCACAGCCAGAACAGATACTCAAGACAATCAAATTAACATTAATGTGTTCCGAAGAATACAGTGAACAGGGTCATCGCCTAGTGTAACAGTAATAGCCTTGATCTGGCAGCTAAGGTACGCAATTTTTTATTTGAAAGCAGACATTACATGCAACATTACTGATGGGTGGAGCTGTCTCTGAATTCCCTTCCCTTTAGGAATGTGTAGTGAGATATGATATTCAAACACTGTATCTTATAAATCTAAGCTAAACATAGAAAAAAAAGGTATACAGGACACCGCAGAAGCTATAGGGGTGAAAAGAAAAAAGAAACAGAGTGAAAATCATGACAAAGAAGCATTAAAGAATACATCAAAATAAAGCTGATAGGAAATGAAATCTATCAGCATAGCTCTCGTGCACACACATATATGAAGCACACATATCATGCATGTATGTGTAGAATTTTATCAGACTGCAGAAAAATCATTCGGAAAGGGCTGTAACTCCAACAGTAAATGCGAGAGCAAGTGCAGAACAAATAATCAACCTTGATCAGTTCTTCTTGCATTTCTAGGTACTCCAACTTTCTTCTCCTTTCTGAAACTGAATCTTCAGATGGCAGGGCTGTAACTCCAACAGTATCCACAACCTCGTCCGGAAGAGATGAGAGTGTAGCCTGGACAGCTTCCTCAGGCCTAACTTTTCCAGAAATAGAGAAGGCTCTGTAGAGAGTAAGGATGATAAAATTTTAGATTGCAACCATGCTTCTTGAGATAAGTATGAAAAAATATAAAGCATTAAGTTACCTAGACAATATCAACAGAGAGGATGGGACAGAGCGATTGAGAGACAAATCCAGCCAATCATGCAACTGCAGAGAGAGATAATTATCTACTTTAGAAAGTGGTGAAAAGCATATTCAGGGGAACAAAATCGAGACAGTTTTTGTTTATCATGTATACCAGGAACTTAACTTCAGGTCATTGCATGACATCTGAGTTTTCATAGCCAGGTGGGTGAATTAAACAAAGAAGAAAGGTGATGCCAATTAATACTAAAATAAATACCAAATGCTTCAGTTCTTATTGAAAAACTTAAAGAAATAGGTATGATGAAATCTTTTCCTTGTTTACAACAGTACTGAGGCACATTAATTGCGCAGAAACTAGCTTGGCTCAAATCTTTTACTTAGTTATATACAGCTGACACTGAAAGCATAAGCATGGTCCAGGGTGCATGTAATTATGAATTTTGACATTTTTCTTTTCTCAAGTGTACACCATCATCACAGAAGTTCTTCTTCCACATACGTAAAAGCTACAAAATATCAATTTTTGACAAACCTGTTGCCGCATTTCCTCCACAGAAAGCAATCCAAGCAAGCCTCGGTCTCTACATGCTTGACGGAGTTCAGCTTCAGAAAGGGACTCCACACCCTCAGCTTGAATCATCTTATCATCACTCTTGATCCTGCCAGATTCAACAACTTCAAAAGTTTTATGAAGCAAGAATTTAATCAATGATTCAGAGTTTCATGAAAGTTCTTGTCCCCTCATTTTGGAAAGTTCCAAGTACTCAAATGGGCACTAACTTGTCTGCAAAATATTTTAAAGATTTTAACATGTATGTATCCATTTCATAGGCATTGAAAGTCAGATCTGATGGACATGCTTCAACAGTTTTTTCAAATCATTATATATAACCACTGAATTTCTAAATCAACTAGGAAATAACAAACCCATTAAGCTATGAACTGGCTAATCAGGAAAAACCGAACATTCTTCGCAGGTCACGCCATAAGTCTTAACACAATAATTGTGAAAAAGAACAGCTTTCCTAAAAATACCAAAAAAAATAAAATAACAAGAGATATCCTACTCTTGCAGTCTTCTCCGAAGCATATAACGTAGATATGCATCTGTTCCATATGGGCTGATACCCATATACTTACACATGTTTACTAACCGAGGCCTGCATATAACAACCAAAGCAGTACCTTGTTAAATCAAGGAAGTCTTAAAAAAAGAAAGGACAGGATACTTTCAGAAATAGTGCTGTGACAACAGAGATGAGGACCTGCTAATGTTATCCAAAGTAAGCTCATCATTGAACAACTTGGCAAAGCCTAAGATTTCTTCATTGGAAACACGGGAACCTGTTCTAACCTGTTTGGATGGCAGAATGACAACAGACATTAGTTTGCCATGCAAGAGTAGCACATAAAGTAGATGTCTTTCTATTGCTTGGAGGAGGACAGAGAAAAAAAAAACCTTGTTCATAAACTCATCAAGATCTTCCGCTGTCTGCTTTGCTTCTCCACTTCGAGAGGTCTGGACTTCTTTTGCCATTTCTTTCACCGTGTCTTGAAGAAACTTTGCGTATTCAATTCTTGCATTTAGTTTTCTTTTTAATGCCTCCTACAAGTCAAGCATTGTGCTTAAATGGTTTGAAAATTAAAGGTGGACAGTTAATATATTTGAACAAGTATTAAGGTAGGACCACTGACTCTTTCCCTACAAAACCATTTGATACAGTGATCAATGGAACCAAAAAGCTCAAAAAGTGTATCTCTACCTGTTCCTTCATCCTGTCCTGGAAGGTTGATGGCAACATGTTTGGAAATAGTTTTAGGAATACTGGCAGCAAAAACTCCATGAATGGAACTATGATGAAAACAGCGAAAGGGACCAGCCTAAATATGTCGGCAGTAGTGCGTGTTAATTGTTGTCTTTCCCTTCTTGAAAGACCCTTCCCATTGGCAAGTTTCACCAGTAACCTCGAACCAATCCTAACATCAGCCCAAAGTAGTTTTGTACCCAACCAATAGTGCTGCAATGTAGACTTAAATTCATCCTTCCAATGATGAAGCTTCTTAGCCCAGTCTTCCCTAAATAAAGAATAGGGTGTCAATAAGCAATTGACAACTTAGTGTAAATGAAAAGAAACGAGAAGCATAACTTTTAACCTGCTCATAGAAGCAATGGCTCTCAAAGCAGGGCCAATACCCAAAAGCTTAGCCCATATTTTCTGCATTACTGTTTTAGCACTCTTTTGGGACTCTCGCACCTGCTTAGCCTTAGCCTTGGCTTTAACCTCAGTCAAATCTTCAACAGCTTCATCACACTCCTCCGGCGAAGCTTCCTTCACCTGTTTGGTAGACTGCTGTTCATTTCTATCGTTACCATGCCCATATTCAGGTTTACCAGCAGTTGCTATTGAAGCATAACGTAAAGACTGTGAATAATACCCAATCCTCAAGGAAGAAACAAAATCTCCATTTCTAATTCCATGACCTAAACCAAAAGAATTACGCCTAAGAAACCCTGCTGCTGATGACAAACCGCCGTCAATTCTACTATCAGTATTCGCAAACGGATGACTAGTAACCCATCTCGATTCTTGCGAGTCATTTAATTGAGGCAGTCCTCGCCCATACTTGAAACTCGAAAAAACCCGAATCAAGTAATTCGATTCACTCAAGGAATCAAAGAGGGATCCCTTTCTCCGCGAGATTGCTCTCGAAGCCATTGTTATTAAAACAAATTTCTGTCTCTAAGCATAAACAAACAGTAACATATCCGATTCACCACCTGAATTAGCCAGCCTGTAGTTCACAAAATTAATATTAATACTAGTTAAAAATAAAAAATAATTAAAACCTAATCACATATCACTTACTTTCTCCAACAAAATTAGCTCAGGAAACAATAAAAATAAATAAATAAATAAATCATAACAATTATTTGGTTTATAAAGCATGAAATTAACCTAGAAAAATAGTTGAGATTAAAGAAACCTAGCAACACCTCAATGTTTCAATTCATACGAGCAAGGCACGCACTTAAACAAACTCATAAGTGATTAATGACAAGAGAATTTGACGATGATCAGGTAATTGATCATGAGGATTTGATTAATAATCATAATAGAATTAGAAAGAGGAGGAGATGGTTTGACAATTACCCTGCAAATCTGAGAAAATGGAGTGGCGAGAGAAAGTGGAGGGCGAGTCAGTTCGCGAGCGAGCACGGAGTAATGAGGAAGGAAGGAGCAGTGAATGCTGCCTGGGCTCGGGGGCGCTTGTCTTTCTTTGACAAATAGAAAGATATTCGGGTATATTACCGTGTGAGAGTGGAGCCCGTTTGTTTTCTATTCGTTCGATTAGTGTCTGCTGGGATGTTCTAGACTGGACCGAACCGTTGGATCAGGGATTCAGAGCGGTCCAAGATCTTGGCGATGATTTAATTAATTAAAGGGGGATTATGTATGATGGGACTTGGGAGTAATAATTTCCAAAAAAATATGTAATTTATTTAATTAATAATAAAAAGGTCCATTTTACATGTGACGTTGTCTTTAAAAAAAAAAAAACAATTACGAAAAAATCACAATAACTTTCTCACGAAATTGTTACTGACATTCTGAAATTTTAAGATTTGATAGATGTATTAATATTACAAAAATCCTTTTTTATTTATAATATTTATACAATAAAAAAATATGGTAAAAGTATTTAAGGACATTGTGAATATAAAACAGGTTTTTTAAAATATCTACAAACTCTGACACGGTCTCTGTAATTTGTTTTTCTGTTATCTTGCAAGAGTTGCTATAATTTTTTGTTTTTTAATTGAGAATAAAATTATATTTTTGGATAAATATTGATTTAAATTAAAAAAGATTTTTTGTTAAAAAATTAAATAGACTTTGATCATCTCTAACGATGTTCTTAACCAACAGCACTGTGCTGCTATCAGATTAATTAATTTTATAAACTACAAGAACTATATTATAATTAACTCTACATTTTCTTAAACACTAATTGTTTGACTAATGATTTTTTGTTAAACATAGTAATTAATACATTCCGTATCACACGTGAATATCTATCCAATAAAGAAGTAGCAGCTCCTTACCTAAGGTTATTTTATCATTCACGGATGATAAGTTCAAAGAAAAGGGACAGCGTGCTATGACCATTTCCTCTCTACTGCAGTAGCTCTTGAACACTAGTGCGCTCTAGCCATCTTCCTTTATAGAACATATTTATCTGTCCTGAAACTAGCCGCCTACAGTGAGTGCAACCAGTCATGGCGGCTTCTGTCCCACAGTGCTCCACTCGCATTACAACTCAAACCCCATGTTCCAAACTGGATTCTGTTGGTGGGTTTTCAAGGAAAAGCTCTGGTTTTGTACATTTTTTAAGGCCCTCTGTTTGGAAGAGTAACAATGCTGTTAAGGTCTCCTGTTCCATTAGCAAAGACAATGGAAGTGCAGTGTCTGTTGCTGATTCTGTGCCTACTGTGACTCGCTCCAGGCCAGTCTTTATCTCTTATCAAGCTCCATTTTTTTGCTCTTTCAATTTTTGCCTCTCTCTCTTGTTTTGGCCTTGTTTTGCTCATTCATGTCAAGATAGTTTTTTTTTTTTGGGGGGTCTATGTCCGTGTTACGGTGGTTATATAAAGATGTTTTCTTTTCAGTTGGGTTTCATTTAGTATTGAAAAGGTTGTTGTTTTCCCCTTGTTTTGTCGCTTCATTTGTGGGATCTAGTGGGTTCATGTTCTCCGTATGGTTGAAAATGGGAATTTAATCAATATTAATCTTCTTATTGTTTTTAGTGCATTATGTTGTTCATTATTGCTTGGCTGCCATTGTATTTTTTTTAATTGGAATTTGATTTGCGTATTTTGGCTGGTCAGAAATACCTCCACACTAGTCCAATTCAGTTCTTTTCAATCGAAAAAAATTGGAGCTTAATGGCTTGGCAGCTATTATAACAATCTTGGTTAGATAATTCAAAATGGAATCTTGATCATGAATTTAATAAGTCTATTGCTTTCTTTTGACTTTTCAGGTTGCAACGGCACACGATTTCAGTGTTTGTAGGTGATGAAAGTGGAATAATAAACCGGATTGCTGGGGTTTTTGCTAGAAGAGGCTACAACATTGAATCCCTTGCTGTTGGTTTGAACAAGGATAAGGCTCTCTTTACCATAGTTGTCTGTGGAACTGAAAAAGTTTTGCGGCAAGTTGTAGAACAGCTTAACAAGCTCGTGAATGTCATTAAGGTGCAGACCCATCGTACTAGATTCTAAATATCTTTTCTTTACAAGGAATACATGAACAGAAACCCAAAAAGAATTGCGTGCCTACCCCCCTGCATTCAATCTGCCCTTACAGACATTTTCTACCTTTTTCCCCTTAACTCGCATGGTAATTCATTTGGATTCATCAGGTGGATGATATCTCCAGGGAACCACAAGTAGAACGTGAATTGATGCTCATAAAATTCAATGCAGATCCAAGTACTCGTGCTGAGGTAATAATGTGGTATTTAGTTTTAGACTAAAAATTGTAGATTATGCAAACTCTGTTTGATGTATTATTTCTTTGATGACCACTCCAATGTAAGCAAGCTAAGTTATTGAACTAACGAGTTCTCTCTGAAGCATCTAGCCCTCCATTGTGTTACAGTTCACATATTATCAGTCATTGTGCATTCAAGTTGCTGATCTCTTTTTATTTGCTTCAAACTTCAGGTCATGTGGTTAGTGGACATTTTCAGAGCAAAAATTGTTGATATCTCAGAGAATTCACTTACTATTGAGGTGACCTTGATCAGATGCTTATTATTCTTTCTGCAACTTTTTTCTTTGTTTTATATCCTATAGCTATGATGCTTAATGTTGACTTAAGCTAGTGATTAGAGTTGGAAATTAGATGGTGTTGGTCACGCTATATACCTAGATGTTTAGGCATTTACACAAGGTAAATTTGTTAAGGCGTTGATGGGGATTTCAATCCTATCATATCTAATTTGAAAAATCTGTCTGATATAAAATTCTAGCACTTTAGACGGGCACTGGTAAATTTTTCAAAGACTTTGTGTGACAGATATCTTCTGTGCAAGAAATTTAGAAGATCATGGTTTGAAACAGTTCACTGTTATGAAAACTTCGTGTGACATGCATTCTGTGCACAGAATTTTAAAGTTCAAGGATAGAAACAATTCACAGCTAAGAAAAACTTTGTGCTGCTCTATAGCTACTCCGGAGTCCAAACCTATGTAGCTTGTAGTGCTGTTCCATGTAATTTTGCAACCTGTTCTTAGCCAGAGAAGATTGTGGTTTGACTGGTTACTGTCAAACAAATGGAATGCAAATCACACAACAATTCCTTTATGTGGCTTCTCTGAGGGAAAGCTAATTTCTACGTGAAATGTACTCTAGTTTATGTTTTTAGGACTGTGATTGTTATATTATCGTCTTGTCTTAGGTCACCGGTGACCCTGGGAAGATGGCTGCTATTCAAAGGAACCTAAGCAAGTTTGGAATTAAAGAACTTGCAAGAACTGGAAAGGTTGAATGGCTCTTTTCTTTGTGTGTTTGACTGAGCACATGCATGGTCTCTTTCTCTCTTTCCTGCATAACTTCAAATCTGAAATTGTCTCTAAGCATCTTCAATCTTCAGAGTTCTGTTCTAAAAAATATATTTACCCGTGTAATTGTGTGCTAGGTTTTTTCACACGTTCACAAAATAAAGATTTAAGTTTCACATTGATTATCTCAAGATACTTTTGTTGTGTATGATGTCGTGTGTACTGAAGTTTGAATTTCATTCTATTTCCAGATTGCTTTGAGACGGGAAAGAATGGGCGAGACTGCTCCATTTTGGAATTTTTCTGCAGCTTCGTATCCTGATCTTGAGAGGGTTCCATCTGGGGTAGTTCTTGCCAGGAATTCTACTAAAACTGTTGCAGGGAATGCAAACCTATCACTTAATGGCAGCAACTCTTCATCCTCAAAGGTATAACTTCGTAATTCCAGTTACCAGGATAGATATTCATATGGTGGTTTACCTTTCTATTATCGTCTTTGACATATAGTGCAGAGCGAAATTTTGTTTGCGCAACAATAAGCCATTACTGCTGTTTTTGGGTTGTTAATAATATGTTACGGGACCCATAACAATTTTTTTTGGTGTAAGAATTTGGAAGTTGTTATCAGACAATATTTCATGTTAGAGCATACCAGGCTTAGGATGGTAAGTATGTTGTTAATCTGAAGACAATTATTTATTTAATGGTTTCTTAACTTTCAAACAAGTGATAACTGATATCACGAGATCCCACTGAACTTGTTCATGATTACATATTGCTTGAAGACAGCATGAACTTTTAATCTACTCTGTTCAGACTGCACCTACATGTGTTCTGAGAAGGTTCTTTGGATTGCTTTTTAAATGACTATGATGATGCTCACATGTAAGTTTGGTGGCCACTGTTTGGATAGATGATATAGTAAGTTATTTTTAAGTTTGTGAGCTTTCTGATGAGCAAGATTTTAAGTGGTTTTATTGGTTTTGGCTTTCTCATACTTTCAAAGCAAAAGAGGTAGTGCCCTTCTTTTGGCACCATAACTGATACGCGTTTGTCTTTGCAATGAAATCTTATGCATATAGAGTTTCCAAACCAATACTTTCAATTTAAATGGAGAGAATATCTGCATCACATTTTTCCTGCATTCCTCCATTGGTTTCTGTATGTTGCGAGTTTCTTATTGGATCATTAGTGTGCCAGACTGAATATCTGTTTATTAGTCTTTTTTTCTCTCTTTAATTGAAGGGTGATGTCTATCCTGTGGAGCCTTATGATGACTTCTTGATGAATCCAGTTCTTGATGCTCATTGGGGTGTTCTTTACGATGAAGATGTAAGACTAGACACTCATTTGCCTCTCAAAATGAAGTTTTGTTCTTAATTGTTAAACTGAAATTTGTCACTAAGAATTGTGACGTATATGGATAACTTAAGTGATGATGATGAAGTCCAACATATTAGTTCGTACTTGATGCAAAATTTTAAAAAGGTCATCTTGACACTGAACATAATTTGGATTCGGATTTTTTTTACCTTATACCTTTATTTTCAATTTCTTATCATAGTAAACAGTTAAAGTGCTTTTCTTCTGGTTGATCCATTTTCTGCATCACTGAATATAGGTGCTGATGTCAACTTGATTTGACATTTAAAATGAGAAAATTATTGCCCTTCTTGATTGGTAACTTGTTTTCGGAACAGTGGTTTAATTTATGCATGATAATTGGTGAAGATGGCTTATGATAACTACATTCTAGTAGACCTTTCATCTCATATTTACTGAATTTTGTTAGTTTATCTGATTCAATGTTTCAGTCAAATGGACTTAGGTCACACACTTTATCTATGCTTGTGAATAACTGTCCCGGAGTACTCAACATTGTCACTGGGGTTATATCTCGAAGAGGCTATAACATTCAGGTAAGTATGGTCAGCATTTATCAGTCTGGTCATCCTAATTTTGATTATTTATGATGCGTTTCCTATTTCTTTCAACTTCAACCTCTCAGAGTCTTGCTGTGGGGCCTGCTGAAGAAGAGGGACTTTCTCGCATTACTACTGTTATCCCTGGAACAGACGAGTCAATTGGCAAGTTGGTCCAGCAACTTCACAAGTTAATAGATCTACATGAGGTAAGGGGTGGTCAACTTAACATGAGAAAAAAAATCCTACTTTCAGGCTTCTCATTCAGCAACTACATGGTCTCCATAAAATGGTAAAGAAATGAAAATGAACACTGAGTGGCCTGGAAATCACATGGAAGTTGGAAGTGCTATTATGTTACTTGGCAACAAGTATTTTCTGCAGAAAGTGTTTGGTAGAACATGGGAGCCAGATTCATTTCACTCTTATATATGAAACTAGATTTAGTGTCTAAAGTAGCTGTATCAAATATTTAAAAGGATGCGATGGTGTCAGGAAGAATCTTGTTTTTGTTCAAAAAATTAGTTCACTTCAATAAATCTTTTTTTAAAGAATTTCATAATCTTGAAGAACAAAGTTTTATACGCTGTTAACACCTACTGTTAATGTAATTATTTCACAAGAATATAATTTTCCTCTCACCTCCATAGAGACATTTGCTAAATTTAGTAAAAAATTAGAAGCCCAATAGAAAATCTGTTTTTTCTTATCTTTTCCAGATTCAGTAACAAAATCCTTACATTGTTGAACAATGACCTTTTCTGATTGTCAAACTTTGAAGTAATGATCTGTTCTTGCAATAGTTTTTGTTATCTTTTGAATGAATTCTGTCTAAATTACGAAATGGATGACAAAGAAGGTGGTGTTTTGTTCAGGTTCGGGATATCACTCACTCACCATTTGCAGAACGAGAATTAATGCTGATTAAGATAGCTGCAAATAGTGCTGCTAGGAGGGATGTCCTTGATATTGCTAGAATATTTCGGGCCAAAGCTGTTGATGTCTCTGATCACACAATTACTCTCGAGGTAATTTCTTCCCATTGAGGTATTGCAAGAGTGCTGTGTTTCTTCAAGAAAAATTTTTGAACTTACTGGAACGATCATTAGCCATATCAGGATAGGATTTGGCAGCTCCTACCTGTTGTCTAGTTTTAAAAAATTATATACACAAGTAGAGTCTGCCTCAATCTAGGTTGATGTAGATCACAAGTACTTCGGAGCATCTCAACTTATTTTACTTTTGGTTTTTGTGTGGAATGTTTGACAAACATATTTTAGGCAAGGTTTAGCGGGCAAACTGAAATATCAGTTGGTTGGTCACTTAAGGTCTTTTGATGAAGGTAGTGGAATTGGTGGATATGTGGCACTTGAAAGGATAAAGATGGCACAGCAGAAATTTAACTGGACTCGTGTTTGGGGTTTATGCAATGGTCTTAACTTGCACGTGTCAGAGTATAGCACCCTCATATACCATCTTACTTCATTCTAGTATTTTAGCAAATTGAGGTACCTTTGCATGAGAATTTTTTCTGTCTTTTTGAAAATCTACTTATTTCCATGGAGACTTAGACTACCTTGTGGTTTGGGGTACAGAGGCTGAGCTGGCTAAATAGCTATGTAGGGTTTACCTGCTCCTTGTCTGAATTGCTGGGTCAGGGTTCCTTGCCATAAAAAAATGTAAGATCTCTGGAAGATTGAAAAAGATTGTTGTTCTTGGCTTCTTGGATTTTTGACTATTTGGGAAGTTTTTGCAAAATATTGTTATTGAGTCTCCCTGCAGCACTGCAATCCCCTAAATCAAATCTTCAATGCTGTTTATTTAGAGTTTTACTTGGCTGGCTATTCTTTTCAACCTTTTTTAGTCATAGCTAAAGATATCTGAAGGAGTGTGAACTTGGGGTGCCGAGATTGCTTGAACAATCTGCTAAAATCAATCAACTATCAACTTGATATGCCACATTACTCTGGTTACTTGCACTTTGCACAATCTGCTAAAATCAATCAACTATCAACTTGATATGCCACATTACTATGGTTACTTGCACTTTGCAAAAAAATAATCTAGAAACTGAGAGATCATTTCTTTTTGCATTAAAATCAAGTTAGAGTGTTGCACTAGGATGCTGGTAATTGCACGCTATTCAGGAGCTCCACATTTATTTCTATGACAGTGTTACCCTCTCTTAATGGGTTTTCTCCATCTCATGTTATTTGTCCTTCTTGTTACTAATGCTCTAGCCATTTGAATCTATTGCAGCTTACAGGTGATTTTAATAAGATGGTTGCACTGCAGAGAATATTGGAGCCATATGGGATTTGTGAGGTCTGTCTTCTGATTCTTAGCTTTAAATGTTTTTGCCTGAATGGTGCAGGACTTGGTTAATTTCACAAGTCACTGAAACTCATAGATTTATTTTCACGATCAATATGGTAGTTCCATATGGCCTCTTCATAATTGTTTACACAAAATGTTTTCGATCTGTGGATTTTAAGTTACCATTAATTCAACGTGGTAACAACTAAGGTGTCTAAGGAATGTTTTGAGCAAAGATGACTTCTATCATTGAGGGTGGTTTACTCTGCAATTGTTTCAGATTTGAAGACATTAGTAATAGAATTTAACTGCTTGCCAGAATTCAGTTTCGTTCATAAAATTATTGGCCATAACAGTTTTCTTATCTTGTTTCCATCTTTCTTGAAGGTGGCACGGACCGGGAGAGTAGCATTGGTGCGAGAGTCAGGCGTGGATTCCACGTACCTACGTGGATTTCCTCTTCCACTGTAACTTTTAAGAGTTAAGACTCTTAATAGCTTCTTATCAACTCTAGATTATCTCACTAGGCTTCTTTTCCCGCTCTGCTATGTGGTTTCCTTTTCCATTGCCCTTTTTCCAGATAGGGAATGGAAGGAAACAAAACCGAAGTTTCCCACACTCTGGGGCTGTTTAATTGCGGATCAACATGCATGTCGGGTTCAGGTAGAGATGGTGCTTTAGGTAGAGGAACGGGCAAAATCTTTGTTCTTGTTCATCGTCCATTCATACTGTTGATCCTTTGTACCAATGAGTTAAGAGGAGTGTCCTGTCAACACTTGAATCAGTAATTACTATGTAGTGCCTTCTTATTTTCTTGCCACGATTCGATTAACAATTACAGATAGAAAAATGATGATATACTAAAAAAAGGGACAAATAGGGAACAGGCGTATACAGAGGGCAAATGCATAGTTGTGCGTGCTAAATACAAAACCATAACAGCTGGAAAATGCTATGCATCTTCATGTCACTTTTTATCTATAGGACGTTAAACTGTATGTCCATGAGGCAATTGTAAATTCCAAGAGAAGTAATCCACCCCCCATCCCCTCCCTCTTCGAGGAGAACCTTTCATGTATAATTGGTGTTTCATATATAGAACTCTCAAAAGGGCGATAAAAGGGGCCGTTAACGCGCGCGCTGATCAAGGATGAATGCAGATCCCTCAAATGCTGTAATTATATATCACGAGCAGCGTGATTAATTGATTGTAGTTACACGGCCTTTGAAACATGATGGCTGCCAACTAGTTAGAGTTTTCTCTTTTTAGGGTCAGCTAGCATCTTTAGATTAGCTCTTGTACAGTGCTATTGAGTCATCTCTGTTTCGGTTGAAAAACAGGTTTCACACTCTTTTGGGATTAGGGTGTTGAAGAGACGTTAACTTCTCATCACCTGGTTTGAGTTTTGAACTCTAGTGACCAAGGATGGAGCACACCATCTTCTCCATTTTGATGACCTTAAAAACCTGACTTTGTCTTCAATTTGTTCAAGTCCCGTGGGTTTTGTCAAACCCAGATACCAAAAAGCGTCAGAAGAAGGCCAGGAATACTTTCGTACACTCCTGACGCAAATCTTGTGCCCAAGTTCCAGTTTTTCTACTCTAAAGGTGCGATCTTTCCGCTGTGTATATAAGAATCCTCATGTTAATCAGAAGCTTAAAGAAGCATATAATTCCTAATGACAACTTCATTAGAGATTTGCAACCATCGCTGTTCTTAAGCGTGGTCCCATTTTTTATACAGGGATCTTCAATACACTGCGGAACCTAACATCAAGGATTTGCTAGATAATGGACTGCCTGAATCAAATATTATTTTGGTGCTCATGCCTCAATTAGTCGTTGTAACTCCGGATACGTTAAAACAGACGGGTGGTCCTGAAGAAGTAAAAGAAAAGGGTTTGTTCCTTCGAAGTCTCGTTTTGTCACAGCACTGTTGATTAGGATTATATTGATCCAATCTACATGGGAAAGGAAGCTGAAACTGTATATAAAGAGAATGAAAGTGTAATTGATTCTCTGTTTGTATTATATTGTAATCAAAGAACAATGTTTACACAGATTATATACAAGACGATCCACTATATCAGGAGAGATTCTCGGCTACAATATTGCAGA
>Ga0325400_1000174_pt1 | contig 42630 bp, 40 predicted proteins | sample PopdelMetagenome_2_FD_205662 | JGI IMG/M metagenome (GOLD analysis project Ga0325400, IMG submission 205662) | Populus deltoides microbial communities from Bellville, Georgia, United States - Xylem-PdKOR-R1 | ecosystem: Host-associated > Plants > Phyllosphere > Stem > Wood/Secondary xylem... | reverse complement strand
CCCAGCTCTACGGCGAGTTCAAGTCGTTCTTCCCCAACAACGCGGTCGAATATTTCGTCAGCTACTACGACTATTACCAGCCCGAGGCATACGTCCCCCGCTCCGACACGTACATCGAGAAGGAGTCCTCGGTGAACGAGGGCATCGACCGGATGCGCCATTCCGCCACCCGCTCGCTACTCGAACGCGACGACGTCATCATCGTCGCCTCGGTCAGCTGCATCTACGGCATCGGCTCGGTCGAGACCTATTCGGCGATGGTGTTCGACCTCAAGAAGGGCCAGACCGCCGACCAGCGCGAGATCGTCCGAAAGCTCGTCGCGCTCCAGTACAAGCGCAACGACGCCGCGTTCGCGCGCGGCAACTTCCGGGTCAAGGGCGACAACCTCGAACTCTTCCCCTCGCATTACGAGGACTCGGCCTGGCGGATCAGCTTCTTCGGCGACGACATCGAGAGCATCACCGAGTTCGACCCGCTCACCGGCAACAAGATCGCGTCGCTGGGCAGCATCCGCATCTACGCCAACAGCCACTACGTCACCCCCGGCCCGACGATGAAGCAGGCGACCGAGGCGATCCGCCACGAGCTGGCCGAGCGGCTGAAGGAGCTGGAGGCGGAGGGCAAGCTGCTCGAACACCAGCGCCTCGAACAGCGCACCAACTTCGACCTCGAGATGATCGCCGCCACCGGCAGCTGCAACGGCATCGAGAACTACAGCCGCTTCCTGACCGGCCGCCTGCCGGGCGAACCGCCGCCGACGCTGTTCGAATACCTGCCCGAGAACGCGATGCTGTTCATCGACGAATCGCATCAGACCGTGCCGCAGGTCGGCGCGATGGCGCGTGGCGACCATCGTCGCAAGATCACGCTCGCCGAATACGGTTTCCGCCTGCCCTCGTGCATCGACAACCGACCGTTGCGCTTCAACGAGTGGGACGCGATGCGCCCGCAGACCGTCAGCGTCTCGGCCACCCCGGCGGCGTGGGAGATGGAGCAGGCCGGCGGCGTCTTCGCCGAACAGGTGATCCGCCCCACCGGCCTGATCGACCCGCCGGTCGAGATCAAGCCGGTCGAGGAACAGGTCCAGGACCTGATCCAGGAGTGCAAGGCGACCGCCGCCAAGGGCTATCGCACCCTCGTCACCACCCTGACCAAGCGGATGGCCGAGGACCTGACCGAATACATGCACGAGGCGGGCATTAAGGTCCGCTACATGCATTCCGACGTCGAGACGCTCGAGCGCATCGAGCTGATCCGCGACCTCCGCCTCGGGGTCTATGACGTGCTGATCGGCATCAACCTGCTGCGCGAGGGGCTCGACATCCCCGAATGCGGGCTCGTCGCGATCCTCGACGCCGACAAGGAGGGGTTCCTCCGCTCCGAAACCTCGCTGATCCAGACCATCGGCCGCGCCGCCCGCAACGTCGACGGCCGCGTCATCCTCTATGCCGATCGCATCACCGGCTCGATGGAGCGTGCGATGAACGAGACCGCCCGCCGGCGCGAAAAGCAGGCCGAATACAACCTCGAACACGGCATCACGCCGACCACCATCCGCCGCAATATCGGCGACATCATCGCCCATGTGTCGCAGGGCGATCAGGTGACCGTGCCGATCGACGAGGACCGCCCGCACATGGTCGGCCACAACCTGCGCGCGTATATCGAGGACCTCGAAAAGCAGATGCGCAAGGCCGCCGCCGACCTCGAATTCGAGACCGCCGGCCGCCTCCGCGACGAGATCCGCCAGCTCGAAAACGAAGAACTCGGCCTGCCGGTCCACGAACAGAAGGCCCCGATCATGGGCCGCTCGAACGAGGGCAAGCCCGGCACCCGCAAGACCCGCTTCGGCAAGCAGCAGCAGGTCCGGGCCGGACGGCGGCGGGTCTGACGACCTCTGCCCGTCACCCGGCCTGGAGCCGGGGTCCCGCTTCTTCTGCCTCCGGAAGAAAAGCGGCGGGACCCCGGATCAAATCCGGGGTTCCGACAGGTATCAATCCTTCATCCCGGCCGGCACCGTGCCGCCGTTCTTCGCCAGCTCGCGCATCACCGCCTTGTGGAGCCAGATATTCATCTCCGCCGACCCGTCAGTCGCGCCGGTATAGCCCAGCTCGGTCGCCAGCTCCTTGCGGTTGCCCAGGCTCGAATCGAGGTCGAGCAGCTTCATCAGGTCGACGATCGAGGTCCGCCAGTTGAGGTCCGGATTGCCCTTTGCCTGCGCGATCCCGGTCAGCACCTGCTCGACATCGACCGGCTGCGCGGGTGCGGACGCCTGCGCCGGGGCGGAGGTCTGCGGGGCGACGGTGGTCTGCGGATGCTGGGCGGGCGCTGCGCCCGGCGCCGGCTGCAAGGTGGCCGGGGTCTCGGGATGCTTGCCGCCGATATAACCCTTGCCCAGCGGGCCGCCGTGCGCGCCGAAGATCGCGTCCTTGATCTTGCCGAAGATGCTCATGCCTAAACTCCTTGAGGAACAGCCGGCAAACGCCCGTGATCGCTGGAGGATGCACCCGTTCGCCGCACCGGTACCGGCTACGCGACGTCCTCGGTCGCCACCCCGTAATAGCTCGCGACCCGGTCGGCATAGGCCTGGTCGAACACCGGCGGGTTGTTGGCCCAGCTCGGGCCCCCTTCCAGCAGCCGCCGGTCGATCGTGACGACGTACAGGTCGCGCACCGGATCGAACTGGAGCAGTCCGAACGGCAGCGGGTAGAAGCTCTTGCCCATCCCCAGGAACCCGCCCAGCGACAGCACCGCGTGGGTCACCTTGCCCGTCGTCTTGTGGACCATGAAAGAATAGACCGAACCCACCGTGTCGCCGTCGCGGCTGTCCACCTTCATCGTGTGGGTCAGGTTGGACTGGACCAGCAGGAGGGTGGGCGTGTCGGGATGGGCCATGGGGTGATCTCCTTCACTCCGCCGAACCCGCGCAAGCCACGGCCGGTTCCGCGAACGGGTTGAGCGCCGCGCGCGCCTCGCCTAGCGCCGCACCATGCCCGCCACCGCCCGCCTCGCCGCCCCGCTCTGCCTCCTCATCGCCGGCTGCGTCCCCGCCGCCGCGCCGCCGGTCGCCCGGCCCGCCCCGCCGCCCGCGGTCGCGTCCCAGCCCCTGCCCCGGCCGACCCGCGCCGCCGACTGGCGGGACTGGCCGCAGACGCCGGGAACCTGGCATTACCGCAACGACGGCCCGACCCGCAGCGTCGCGAGCTTCGGCCCGTCACCTGCGACCGAGATCGTCCGGCTGGTGTGCGATCGTGCCAGCCGGACGATCCAGCTTCAGGCGGTCGGCGGCGTCGCGGGATCGTCGCTCACCGTCCGCACCTCCAGCACGACGCGGACGCTGCCGCTCGCGCCCGGCGCGATCCCCACCGCCTCGCTCGCCGCCGCCGACCCGCTCCTCGACGCGATGGCGTTCAGCCGCGGGCACTTCACCGTCGAGCCCGCCGGCACCGCCCCGCTCGTGCTGCCCGCCTGGGCGGAAGTTGGCCGGGTGGTGGAGGATTGCCGCGGCTGACACCTCGATTGCATCGCGGCGCATCACGGCCCTTGCAAGGCGCACCGATACCGCACACATTGCGGAGGCGGGCAGCGATGGCCGCATTTGCTATCAACAAGCGAAAGGAGGTGATCCGATGTCTCATGGTTCAGCAAGGGGGTCGGTTCAGTTCGTTCGGGGGACTCGCGTCTGATCGATGGTCGCCGTGCCGATGACGGCGCGGCATCGTCGACGGAGGCGTCATGGTCTCCCGGGCTGGAGCTCTCCGGCCGCTGACCATGTCGAGGGGTTGTCGGGCGTCTTGCGAGACGCTCGGCAACCTCTTTTCATATGCGCAGCACAAAGGGCCGGCGAAGCCGGACCCGTCCGACGGCGCGGCCTGGCCGCGGCACCCCTTCTCTAAATCACCGCTCCGCCTGATCCACATGACGTCCCTGTGACATTCACGCCACAGTTTCTGGCCCAATCGCCCCGGCCTTGATCGAGGTTCGAAACTTTCCCGCCGAAATCCTGTTTGGACGATCCCCGGTACAGAGCGGTCGCACGACGCCCGCCGCCGGAGCAAACAATCAGGAAGAGACCCCATGCGTAAGCTGTTGCTTGCGGCCGCGTTCCCGGCTGCCCTTTTCGCCGTTCCCGCCATGGCCCAGGATGCGGGTGCCCCCGCTCCCGCCGATCAGGCGACGACCGACTCCGCTCCCGCAGAGGCACCCGATGGTACCCGCGCGTTCGGGATCGAGCCCTATTTCGGCATCATGGGCGGCTGGGAGCAGTTCGACAGCGAGCCGAACAAGGCGGGCATCCCCACCGCGATCCCGGGCCGCAACTTCCGCAACAACGAGCTGAACGGCAGCCTCGTCCAGGGCGTCGTCGGCGTCAACGTGCCGCTCGGCCCGGTGTTCGTCGGAGCAGAGGGCGAGGTGTCCAAGGGCGTCTCGGGCGACATCGACTGGGAATATGGCGTCGGCGGCCGCTTCGGCCTGCGTGCGGGCGAGAGCGGCCTGTTCTACGGCAAGGTCGGCTATCGCTGGGTGAACTTCGACCGGTTCGGCAAGAACAGCCCGGACTATGACGCGATCACCTATGGCGTCGGGTTCGAGGTCGGGCCGAAGTCGATCGGCCTGCCGGGCATCACCGGCCAGAGCGGCGTGCGCCTGCGCGGCGAGGTTTCGACCTTCGGCAGCGCCCACAGCTTCCGCCCGATGCTGGGCCTCGTCACCCACTTCTGATCCAAACAGGGGCGGCCTTCGGGTCGCCTCAACAGCGAACGGCCCCGCTCGCCAACGCGAGCGGGGCCGTTCTTATTCAACCCATCGGCGGGGACCCATCTCCGGCCGTCCCGCCAGGACGAGCGGCCGGAGATGAATCCCCGCCTGCGCGGAGATGACACCCTGCTTAACGCCCCGTCACCCGCCATACCACGTTCGCCAGGTCGTCCGCGATCAGCAGCGCTCCCGTCCGGTCCACCGCCAGTCCCACCGCCCGCCCGCGCGCGCGGTTATCGCCGTCGAGGAACCCGGTCACTACGTCCTGCGCCTTGCCGCTCGGCCGCCCGCCGCGGAACGGCACCCACACGACCTTGTAGCCGTTGAAGTGCCCCCGATCCCAGCTGCCATGCTCGCCGATGAACGCGCCGCCGCGATACGCTGCGGGCAGGCTCGCGCCGCGGTAGAACACCATCCCCAGCGGCGCGACGTGCGAGCTCAGGCTATAGTCGGGCATCACCGCCTTCGCGACCATGTCCGGCCGCTCGGGTTTGACGCGCGGGTCGACGTGCTGCCCCCAATATGTCCAGGGCCAGCCGTAGAACGCCCCCGGCCGTACCGACGTCAGGTAATCCGGCACCAGGTCCGGCCCCAGCTCGTCCCGCTCGTTGACCACCGCCCACAGCTGCCCCGTTTCCGGGTTGAACTGGAGCCCGTTGGGATTGCGGATGCCGGTGGCATAGGGCCGATGCGCCCCCGTGGCGCGATCGACCTCCCAGATCATCGCGCGGTCCTTTTCCGCCTCCAGCCCGCGCTCGGTGATGTTGCTGTTCGATCCGATCCCGACATACAGCTTGGTCCCGTCGGGGCTCGCCACCAGGTCCTTGGTCCAATGGTGGTTGATCGGCCCGCCGGGCAGCTCGGTCAGCAGCGTGCCCGGCGCGGTGATCCGCGTCTGCCCGGTCTGATAGGGATAGCGCACGATCCCGCTGGTGTTCGCGACGTACAGGTCGCCCCCGACCAGCGCCATCCCGAACGGCGCATCCAGCCCGTCGAGGAACACCGTCCGCACCTCCGGCCGCCCGTCGCCGTCCGCATCGCGCAGCAGCGTGATCCGGTTCGCGCCGGCCACCTTGCTGTGCCCGAACCCCTGGATGAAATTGACCAGGATGTCCTTGGGCCGCGCGATCGGCTCCTCGGGTCCCTTGGGCTCGGCGGCGAGCACGTCGCCGTTGGGCAGAACGAACAGCCGGCGAACGTTCTTCATCCCCGTCGCGAACGCTGTCACCCGCATCCCCTGCGGCACCGCAGGGGTGGCGTTGCCCCAGGGCGTCGGCCGCGCGATGTGCATCGGCGGCAGCAGGTACTGGTTCTGCGCCGGCAGCGACGGGTTGGGCCCGACCTGGTCGTGCGCATTCCCACCCGCGCCGCTGCACGCCGAAAGCGAGGCCAGCCCCGCCAGAAGAACTGCCCGCCGCATCACCGTACCTCCCCGCGCGCCTGGAGCGTGTACCCGGTCCAGCTCGTCACCAGCGCCAGCACCGTCACGATCGCCGACAGCACCAGCCCGGCCGGCACCACGGACGTCCACGCGTCGCGGCTGTGGAGGAACGCGTTGACCAGCGCGAATACCAGCATCACCACGGTCAGCACGCCATGCCACCATGGCCGCGCGCGCCGCACCCGGCCGCGATGGGCCAGCGCGTCGACAATCCCCGCCACCACCGCGAACGCCGCCATCAGCAGCCCGCCGGTGATGAGCCAGATCGAGAAGTTGGCCCACTGCATCTCGGCGGTGCGCGCATAGATGATGTCTGTCGCCAGCGCCCCGGTGAAGAAGGCGAGCGGATAGGCGGACAGGATGGCATGGATCGGGTGGGTGGCCGGCGCTCGGGCCGGATAGGCAGTGGCCATTGGATGCCTTTCTGACGAAACATTGCTGCTACGCCCGGCGTTGCCCCCGTGTTCCGGCGACTGATCCGTATCATCCCGTGTTCCAAATCGGCGTCAGGCGGATGCACCCGGATCCGGCGCACTGTTTTCCGGACGACTTCGGCCGGACGGCTTCACGGTCGTGGTAAAACGCGCCTTTACCCTGCCGCTCGACGATTTCGTAACCATCGCGGGTCTAGCCCAGCGGGTCATGGAGCCATCCGCCGATCCCAGGGGCCTTGCCGCCCTGCCCGCGCTGCTCGGGCTGGTCGAGACGGAGGATGCCGCCGCCTATCGCGCCCGCCTCGCCCAGGTCGCCGCCACCTGGCCGCTGGCGATCGCGCTTCAGGCGATCGTCGCGGGCGCGCTCAACTGGGCGCTGGCGGGGGCGCACACCCATTCGGCGGGCGCGGTCGCGGCGGCCACCGCGATGCTGGCCCTGAGCGGCGGGGTCCAGCTGCTGCTCGCGCGTTCGATCGGCGGCCGTTCCGCCCCTCATCATCAGGTGCGGATGCTGGCGACGGGTGCGGCGGCGATCGCGGGACTGCTGTTCTGGCTGTTGTGGACCAGCGCGATCCTGCCCGACGGCGCCACCCGCCTCGCCTGCTTCGTCGCGGTAGCCGGCGCGATGAGCCTCACCGCCGTCGTCCTCCATGCCGTCCGCGCCGCGACCCTGGGATTTGCCGCCGGCATCGCCCTCACCCTGCCGTTGCTCGCCGGGCCGGGGCTCGCCACGGTGGCGGTACTGCTCTGCTTCGCCTGCCTCGTCGCGACCCTTTTGCGGCTCGGCCGGCTCGACCTCGCCGCCGCCACCGAGCGCGAGCAGGAGGCGCGCGAGGGCCGTCTCGCCGCCAAGATGGTCGCGGAGTTCGAGGGGCATGGCACCGGCTGGTTCTGGGAGTCGGACCGTCTGGGCCGCCTCACCTACCTCTCGGCAAAGGTCGCCGCCGATCTCGGCGGCGGCGCGGTCGGATGCACGCTGGTCGACGTGTTCCGGATGGACTCGGCCGCGCCCGGCACCGAACGGACGCTCGCCTTCCACATCTCGTCGCGCACCTCGTTCGCCGACTATTCGGTCTGCGCCGCCAACGATGCGACCGGCCAGCGCTGGTGGTCGATCTCGGGCCGCCCGGTGGTCGACGAGCTCGGCCGGTTCCAGGGGTTCATCGGCTCGGGCTCCGACCTCACGGAGAAGCGCCGGTCGGAGGCGGAGATCACCCGCCTCGCGCTGTTCGACGGGCTCACCGGGCTCGCCAATCGCCAGCGGATGCGGTTGTCGCTCGACAAGACGCTCCACCAGATCGCCGGCGGCGCCTATCGTCCCGCCAGCCTGTTCCTGATGGACCTCGACCGGTTCAAGGCGGTCAACGACACGCTCGGCCATCAGGCCGGCGACGCGTTGCTCAAGCAGGTGGCGCAGCGGCTGACCCGCGGGGTCGGCGACGCGGGGCTTGTCGGGCGTCTCGGCGGCGACGAGTTCCAGGTCCTCCTCCCCGGCCTCGACAACCGCGACACCCTGTCCACCCTCGCCCGCGACCTCATCAAGTCGCTGTCCCAGCCCTATGTGGTCGGCGGCGCGTCCGTCACCATCGGCTGCTCGATCGGCATCGCCATCGCGCCCCGGCATGGCGACGACGCCGAGACGCTGATCCGTAACGCCGACCTCGCGCTCTACGCCGCCAAGGCGGACGGGCGCGGCGTCCACCGCTTCTTCTCCGACGAAATGCTGGCGGGGGCGCAGGCCGCCAAGCAGCTGGAGGACGACCTGCGCACCGCGCTCCACGCGGGCGAGTTCCACCTCTGCTACCAGCCCGTCGTGTCGTGTCGCGACGCGCGGATCACCGGCTACGAGGCGCTGGTCCGCTGGGACCACCCGACCCGCGGCTCGATCAGCCCCGCCGACTTCATCCCCGCCGCCGAGGATTGCGGGCTGATCGGCGCGCTCGGCGAGTGGGTCCTGCGCACAGCCTGCGCGGAGGCGGCCGGCTGGCCCGGGGGCACCCGCGTCGCGGTCAACGTCTCGCCGATCCAGTTCGCCAACCCGCAACTGCCCACGATCGTCGCATCCGCGCTCGCCCGCTCGGGGCTCCAGGCGAACCGGCTGGAGCTGGAGATCACCGAGGGCGTGTTCCTCGACGACACCGCCGCCACCGATGCGATGTTCCGCTCGCTCAAGGGCCTCGGCGTCCGCCTGGCGCTCGACGATTTCGGCACCGGCTATTCGTCGCTCGGCTATCTGCGCACCGCCCCCTTCGACAAGATCAAGATCGACCAGAGCTTCGTGAAGGGCGCCGCCCAGCCCGGCAGCCGCAACGCCGCGATCATCAAGGCGATCGTGACGCTGGCCGACACACTCGGGATGGAGACCACCGCCGAAGGGGTGGAGGTCCAGGACGAGATCGACCTCGTCGCCGGGATCGGTTGCTCCCACATCCAGGGCTATGTCTACGGCCGCCCGATGCGGGGCGAGGAGGCGCGCGCCCAGCTCGCCGCCGCCGGCGGCCAGGCGACCGCGTCGGGCTTCCGCGTCAGCCGGTCCCCTCGCACCCGCATGCTCCGCTCCGCCCGCATCCAGATCGGCGACGCGCAGGGATCGGTCCGGATCAGGGACATCTCCGCGACCGGCGCGATGATCGACGGCATCGCGATCGATGGCGACATCGCCGACCTCGATGTGCTGATCGAGGTGGTCGAGGACCAGATGTTCGCCGCCAAGGTCCGCTGGGCCGACGGCGACCGCGCCGGGCTCCAGTTCGCCGAACGCTTCAACCTCGAACGCCTCAACCCCGCCCCCGCCCACCGCGGTTGGCGACGCGCGCTATAGCACCGCGCCGCTTCCCGATCCCGTCAGCCCCACCCGCGAAACTGTATCCGGATCGGTTCGGCTGATCCAGGTCATTGCTCCGCGACAAGGCGTTTGCCTTTGACGCGGCAAAGGCTGGCACCGGATAGTGGCGGCACGAACGGAAAGGCGATGACGGCGGAACGGGGCACTCCGGCACGATTGGCGATCGACCATCCCGACCCGGTGCAGGTCGCACGCCAGCTGCTCGCGACCCGGCTGGCGCTCCGCCGGGACTTCGCGGCGGTGATTGGCGACGGATCGGACCTGCTGCTCGCCGCCTTCATCCTCCAGACCGAAGGCGCGTGCGTGACCGCGGTCGCGCTGGAGGCGCTGCTCGGCGGCCCGAAGCGGATCGTCCGCCGCTGGCTCGCCGCGCTGGCGAGCGAGGGGCTGGTCCGGCCGATCGACGACTAGAACGTGGCGGATGCCGAGCCCGTGCGCCTCGCCCCCGAGACGCACGGGCGACTCGAACGGGCGCTGCTCCGGGCCTCCGCCGAACCGCTCCCGCTGTCGCCGGAAACCTGAAGCCCCCTACCGGTCACGCCGATCTCGCTCTCTCCTTCCGCGGCGCTCGTCAGCTCGATCGTTCGCAGAGGTGCCCGCCGACAGCCGCCCTCACCCGCGGCAAATATTTTTCGCTACGTGAATCCTGCTTGCCTTTCGCGCACGCCGCAGAACTCCACGCGTCGCGGTGCCGGGCTTGACGAACATCCACCATCGCGCGACCAACGACGCCGCGCCGACCTCCGGAACAGCTTGCGCCCGGCGGTCGTTTGCCACAATCAGTAGTGGTTGGTGACGTAACGGACCCAACCGATGGTGGTGATGGCTGTCACGGCCGATATATCCACCTCGAATCACCCCGGACGCATTCCGCGCCTTTGATCCCTTTTCGTTCTCGTATGAACGCGGTAGGATCGGGGCACCGGCAAGCAGGCGACCGGGCCGGATGGGCAACAGAAACGGATGGCGACCATGGACTTCCTGGATAACGACGCGGGCGGGCAGACCGACCTGATCGAGGCGATCGCCGCCACCTCCTCGTCGCGCGCGCCGGCGCCCGCCCCGGTTCCTGCGGCACCCCCCGCTGTGCCCGCCCAGGATCAGGGCTCCAGCCGCATCGCCCCGCGCCGGTTCGAGCTCACCCTCGACCCCAGCCGCGATTTGCTCCTGACCGATTTCGGCAAGGATACGCTCAACGACCGCTATCTGCTGCCCGGCGAGTCGTACCAAGACCTGTTCGCCCGCGTCGCTAGCGCCTATGCCGACGACCAGGCGCATGCCCAGCGGATCTACGACTACATCTCCCGCCTGTGGTTCATGCCCGCCACCCCCGTGCTGTCCAACGGCGGTACCGGGCGCGGCCTCCCCATCAGCTGCTACCTCAACTCGGTCCCCGACAGCCTCAACGGCATCGTCGACACCTGGAACGAGAATGTCTGGCTCGCCTCGCGCGGCGGCGGCATCGGTACCTATTGGGGCAACGTCCGCGGCATCGGCGAGCCGGTCGGTCTGAACGGCAAGACCAGCGGCATCATCCCCTTCGTCCGCGTGATGGACTCGCTGACGCTGGCGATCAGCCAGGGCTCGCTCCGTCGCGGCTCGGCCGCCTGCTACCTCGACATCTCGCATCCCGAGATCGAGGAGTTCCTCGAGATCCGCAAGCCCAGCGGCGACTTCAACCGCAAGGCGCTGAACCTCCACCACGGCGTCCTCATCCCCGACGCCTTCATGGAAGCGGTCCGCGATGGTGCGGAGTGGGAACTTAAGAGCCCCAAGGACCAGTCGGTCCGCGGCACCGTCGACGCCCGCTCGCTGTTCCAGAAGCTGGTCGAAACCCGCCTCGCCACCGGCGAGCCGTACATCGTGTTCGCCGACCATGTGAACTCGACCATGCCCAAGCATCACCGCGACCTGGGGCTCAAGGTCTCAACCTCGAATCTCTGCTCGGAGATCACGCTGCCCACCGGCACCGATCACCTCGGCAACGATCGCACCGCGGTCTGCTGCCTGTCCTCGCTCAACCTCGAGACGTGGGACCAGTGGAAGGACGACAAGCGCTTCGTCGAGGACGTGATGCGCTTCCTCGACAACGTCCTCCAGGATTACATCGACCGCCACGAGCCCGGCATGGAGCGCGCCGCCTATTCCGCGGGCCGCGAGCGCTCGGTGGGCCTCGGCGTGATGGGCTTCCACTCCTTCCTCCAGGCACGCGGCCTCCCCTTCGAAGGCGCGATGGCCAAGTCATGGAACCTCAGGATCTTCAAGCACATCCGCGCGCAGGTCGACGAGGCGTCGATGCAGCTTGCGGTCGAGCGCGGCCCCTGCCCCGACGCCGCCGACATGGGGGTGATGGAGCGGTTCAGCTGCAAGATGGCGATCGCCCCCACTGCGTCGATCAGCATCATCTGCGGCGGCACCTCCGCGTGCATCGAGCCGATCCCCGCCAACATCTACACCCACAAGACGCTCTCGGGCAGCTTTGCGGTCAAGAACCCGTATCTGGAGCGCATCCTCAACGCCAAGTCCAAGAACTCGGAAAGCGTGTGGAGCTCGATCCTCGAACATGGCGGTTCGGTCCAGCACCTCGACTATCTGTCGCAGGAGGAAAAGGACACCTTCAAGACCAGCTTCGAGATCGACCAGCGCTGGCTCCTCGAACTCGCCGGCGACCGCACCCCCTATATCGACCAGGCCCAGTCGCTTAACCTGTTCATCCCCGCCGACGTCGAAAAGTGGGACCTCCTGATGCTCCACTTCCGCGCCTGGGAGCTCGGCATCAAGTCGCTCTACTATCTCCGCTCCAAGTCCGTCCAACGCGCCGGCTTCGCAGGCCAGGAGGGCAACGCCGGGGTTGAGGCCGACAACACCATCGACACCCCCAAATTTTCGATTGGCGAGACGACCGACTACGACGAATGCCTCGCCTGTCAGTAAGGTGAGCAAGGAAGCGGCCTGCGGTCCCTCTCCCCTTGCGGGAGAGGGAGGGAGCGGCGCGAAGCGTCGCGGAAGGGTGAGGCGGAAGCCCGCCCGCTCGCCATCGGACACCGTCCGCCGCTCCCGCGAACTCCGCCAGGCGATGGGTGAGCCCGAACGCAAGCTCTGGCAGGCTCTCCGCCCATCCTTCCCGGGAGCTCGCTTTCGCCGCCAAACCTCGTTCGGCCGCTACCACGCCAACTTCTGCTCGCACGGCCACCGACTGATCGTCGAAGTCGACGGTAATGACCACGCCATCAAGCAGAAGCAAGACGCCGCCCGCACCCGCTTCCTCGAACACCAAGGCTATCGCGTGATCCGCTTCACCAACGACGACGTGATGGAGAACGCGGACGGCGTTTGCGCAGCGATCGCGCTCCACATGCAAAAGGGCCGCCCATGACGGACGGCCCTCTCACCCTTCCGCGGCCTGCGGCCGCTCCTTCCCTCTCCCACAAGGGGATAGGGAAGCGGAACTCACTCGCTTTCTTCGAACTGCACCGCCTCGGCGCCGTTCGCGCTCAGCCGCACCTTGCCGTCCTCGACATCCGCGACCAGCCCGATCGAGATGTAGTGATGCTTGGCCCCCTGCCCGTCCTCGGTCTGGGGGCTGTCGTTCTTGGTCAGCTTGATGCGGTCGCCCTCGACATGGTCGACGGTGCCGACATGGGTGCCGTCCGCGCCGATCACCTCGGCATGCTCCTGGATCTGGGAAACGTCGACCATCGTTGTTCTCCTGCGTTGGGGTCGGCCGGGAAACGACCCGATGGGAGAATGGATGCATGACCTATGGTGTCGTCATCATGTACATCGTGGCTGCGGTGCTGCTCGTCGCGGGGGTCGTCCTGCTCGTCCGCCTCGGCTCGGCGACCATCACCGAGCGCAAGACCTATGCCTATCGCATGATCGGCATCATGCTCACCTCCGCCGGCGCGGTGCTCGCCATGTCGGCCACCGCGATGTGGAACTGGAGCGCGATGCCGTGACCGTTTCGACCCCCTTCTGCCATTCTCCGGAGTAACCCCGCATGTCCCTCCTCCACGCCCGCACCCAGTACAAGCCCTTCGAATACCCCTGGGCCTTCGAATTCTGGAAGCGCCAGCAGCAGCTCCACTGGCTCCCCGAAGAGGTGCCGCTGGGCGAGGACTGCCGCGACTGGGCGCAGAAGCTCTCGGACCACGAGCGCAACCTGCTCACCCAGATCTTCCGCTTCTTCACCCAGGCCGATGTCGAGGTGCAGGACTGCTACCACGAGAAGTACGGCCGCGTGTTCAAGCCGACCGAAATCAAGATGATGCTGACCGCGTTCAGCAACATGGAAACGGTCCACATCGCCGCCTACAGCCACCTGCTCGACACCATCGGCATGCCCGAGAGCGAATACGGCGCTTTCCTCGACTATGCCGAGATGAAGGACAAGCATGACTACATGCAGAACTTCGGCGTCGACAGCGACGAAGATATCGCCCGCACCCTCGCGATGTTCGGCGGCTTCACCGAAGGGGTGCAGCTGTTCGCGTCGTTCGCGATGCTGATGAACTTCCCGCGCTTCAACAAGATGAAGGGGATGGGCCAGATCGTCAGCTGGTCGGTGCGCGACGAGAGCCTCCATTGCGAAGGCATCATCCGCATGTTCCACGCCTTCTGCGCCGAGCGCCAGTGCCTGACCAAGGCGGTCAAGGACGACATCGCCGACGTCTGCCAGACGACCATCCGGCTGGAGGACAACTTCATCGACCTGGCGTTCGAGATGGGCCCGGTCGAGGGCATGAAGCCCCGCGATATCAAGAAGTACATCCGCTACATCGCCGACTGGCGCATGGGCCAGCTCGGCCTGAAGCCGATCTACATGATCGACGAACACCCCATCCCCTGGCTCACACCGCTGCTCAACGGCGTCGAGCACGCCAACTTCTTCGAAACCCGCGCGACCGAATATTCGAAGGCGGCGACGAAGGGCCAGTGGCACGACGTCTGGGACAGCTTCGACAAGCGCCAGAAGGCGAAGGTCGCACTGCCTGCGGCGAACGAGGACGCGGCGAGCGGCGAGGACATGTTCTCGCGGGCTGGCGTGGCGGCGGAGTAAATCCCTGCGAGTGGGGTAGCGCCGGCCAACCCCACTCCCGGCCGCACGCCTTGCGCTATCGCCCTGCCCGGTCATGTCGCCAGCCGATCAATTCGACTTGTCATCCTGATCTTATCGCGGCAGCTTGTCCGTGACGAGGGGGACGAGAAGATGGATCTGGCGACGCGTCTGGTGGAACTGCAAAAGCGGACACTCGAACACCGTGAAGTGCTGCTGACCGAGGAAGCAGCTAAGAATGCGCTGGTCATGCCTTTTCTACAGGCGCTCGGCTATGACGTGTTCAACCCCAGCGAAGTCGTTCCAGAATTTACGGCGGATGTGGGTACCAAGAAGGGTGAAAAGGTCGATTATGCCATTTGCAGGGGCGGCAAAGTCGAAGTTCTTGTCGAGTGCAAGCCGGCTTCCGCTGAACTCAACGTCAAGCATGCGAGCCAACTCTTTCGCTACTTTACCGCTACCGATGCCAGACTGGCGCTGCTAACGAACGGTGTCACATACCAATTCTTTTCCGATGTTGAAAAGCCCAACATCATGGATGAAAAGCCGTTCTTTACGTTCTCGATGGACTCCATCAAGCCTACGGACGTTAGAACGCTCGACAAGTTCGCGAAAGCCACGTTCGACATCGAGAAGATCGTTCAAGAGGCCGGACAACTCAAGACGCAATCACTCCTGCGCAAGGAATTAGAAAAGGAGTTCGCCGAGCCCTCCGATGGATTCATCGAGCTTTTGGCGCGTCGCGTTCATGAAGGCCGATTGACTGCCCCGATCAAGGAAGCGTTCGGGAAGATGTTGGTGGCGTCGATCGCGTCCATGGTGCGTGACCTTGTAAACGAGCGCCTCTCATCTGCTCTCAATGCTGCAACGCCTGCGCTGGTAGAGGCCGATGCTCCAGGCGGTGATGCTCCCGAGGACGGGATCGTGACGACGGAGGAGGAAATCTCAGGATTTCACATCATCCAAGCTATCGCATCCCGCTTCGTAAGCCCCAAGCGCGTCGTCATGAGAGACGCCAAATCGTATTGCGCCGTTCTGTTGGACGACAACAACCGCAAAACTATCGCCCGCATGCATTTCAATGGTATCACATCGAAGTACCTCGGGACGTTTTCCGGCAAGGAGGAGACTCGCCACCTCCTTCCTGAATTGACCGCTATCTATCAGCTGTCCACCGAGATCGAAGCGCGCCTGCGCGAGTTGGACGACAGCATACCGAGATAGCAGGCAAAGCGTATACCATAGCATCGACCCCGCTGCTTTTAAGCATCATCTGAACCCGTTGCGGGAGCGATGACGTATCGCGTGATGCGTGGGCGGAGTGGAACGTATCCGCTCGGAATTCAGCGTTATGGGCCGTGTTCGACTAGGCGAACTGCTATTACCGCGATGCAGAGACAAAATTGGCCGAGCAACCGTTGCCGCGGCACGAACAATCCCTCTGTCCTACATCCCCCATCCCGTATAACTGGTCCGGCTCCAACCAACAGGAGCACCGACATGACGTACGTAAATCCGGAGCCCACCGGCCGCATGGTCGACGTCGGCGGCCATAGGGAATGGCGCTACGACGACGAGGACCAGCCTTACGCCTCGACGCTGATCGTCCCCGCCGACCACCCGTTTGCCGGCTACGTCTCCACCGCCATCCGCCCCCGCCGCGACGGGTGGACCGCGGCGCGGCAGCGGGCGTTTCTCGAACGGCTGGCGGAGGACGGCCATGTCGAGGCCGCTGCCGCCGCGGTCGGGCTCACCGCCCGCTCCGCCTTTCGCCTCCGCGCGCATCCCAAGGCGCAAGCGTTCGCCCGCGGCTGGGATGCGGCGGTGATGATCGCGAGCCAGCATCTGCTTGGCCACGCCTTCCAGCGCGCGCTGACCGGCAGCCGGCGCGAAATCCGCCGCGATGGCAAGGTGATCGCCGAACAGACCGTGCCATCGGACCGGATGCTGATGTTCCTGCTCCGCCATCTCAGGCCCGACCTGTTCGCCACCGACCTGACCAGCGTCCAGCGGCGCGTCAGGATCGCGGACATACAGGGCGGGCTCGCCGAAGCGCTCGAGGGCCTGGCCGATGTCGCGGAGGATGCCGAACACCCTTCACCCCGCGACCTTCAGTGACCTTCCGCGGGGTCGGGGCGGCTAGACATCCCCCGACCTCGCGACCTTCGCTGACCTTCCGCGGCGATCGCCCCCTACTTCGCCGGCGCACACCCCTTGCCCGTGTTGCGGCAGAACGCGGCCAGCGCGTCCTTCTTGAAGTCCGTCCCCGCCATCGCCGCCACTGCGGCGGCGATCGCGGCGGGCTGGGCGCGGCGCAGCGCCCGGGCGGCGGGGCCGGTCTGCCAACCGACCACCGCGCGAAGTTCGCCTTCCGTCATCGCCCCGGCATAGGCGCGCGCCTCCGCCTCGAACAATCGCTCCACCCCCGCCCGCGCCACCCGGTGCGCGGTCGCCCGCAGCGCCGCCTGCTCAGGGGAAGACAGCTCGGGATGCGCGGCGACCAGCTCGTCGATTTCCTTGGCCTCGATCATCGGCAGCAGCGAGCCGAGCGTCCCCGTCTCCGCCACCTGCCGCCCCAACGCCACCGCGCGCTCGCTGGGCGGCGGAGCAGCGGGGCCCGCGGCCTGGAGCAGGACGAGCAGGGCGGTCAGCATGGGCACGGCCTCCGGGATCGCGCCAGCATGCCCCCGCCCCGCCCCGGCCGCAACCCGCCCCGGCCCCGACCGCTCAGCCGGCGTCGGGCGGAGTCAGGTCGCCGTCGTCGGGGCCCAGCAACGGATCGGGCGGGGTATCGACGGCCGCGTCATCCTCCACACCGTCCTCCCCCAGGCCATCCTCGTCGAACGGCTGGAGCGGGTAGGACCCGGGCTCGACCGGCTCGTCGTCGTCCGAGCCGAAGATGTTGGTGAGCGGTGCCATCGCGACCCCCTGTCAGCTGCAACTCCCGCCTCAACCGCCGCGCCCGCCCCTGCGTTCCCCAAGCTGCGCGTTCCCATGACGTCGGACGGGTCGGGCGGCGTCCACCCGCCGGCCGGGTCAGGCGGGCGCTCTCGCCCACGTCCCCATGACGTCGGACGGGCTCGGCACGGCCGACCCGCCGGCCGGGTCAGGCAGCCGCTACCGCGCCCGCCTGACCGGCGCATGAAAGTCCGCCGGCTTGCCCGCCACCCAGCGCAGATACCGCGCGATCGCCGGATGCGCGCGCAGCACCGCCGGATTGGCATAGTCGCGCGCTAGCTCGGCGTTACTCAGTGTCGCATGGATCGTCCGGTGACAGATCGGGTGGACCGGCGCGGTCACCCGCCCGCCCTCACTCTTGGGGATCAAGTGGTGCCACTCGACCTTCGCCCCCAGCGGCCGCTCGCACAGCGCGCAGTTCGGAGCCGCGGCCGCGCGCTCGGCCAGCGCCGCCGCCGCCGCCAGTCCCGCCTTGCGCTTCACCCGGCCCGCCATGTCCCCTATATGGGGTGCGCGCCATCGGGGAAAACCCGGGCGATCACCACGAGCCGCAAAGGCCAAGCCTGTCCGCGGGAGAGCGCGGCCTCTCCCCCGACCGAGTCACACCATCCATGGCCACCCTTTCCGTCCCCGAGCCGACCGAATCCCGCGGCGCGCCGATCGGCTTTGCCGAGTTCGTCGCGCTCGCCGCCGCGCTGATGGCGATGGGGGCGCTCGGGATCGATGCGATGCTCCCCGCATTGCCCGCGATCGGCCGCTCGCTCGACATCGCCGACGCCAACCAGCGCCAGTTCATCGTCTCCGCCTTCCTGGGCGGGCTCGGCGTCGGCCAGATCATCCACGGGCCGCTCGCCGACCGTTTCGGCCGCCGCACCGTGCTGCTCTGGGCGCTCGCCGCCTATGTCGCGTGCAACATCGCCGCCGCATTGTCGGCCAGCTTCACCCTGTTGCTCGCCGCGCGGCTGGCGGGTGGGATGACGGTCGCCGCCACGCGGGTTGCCACGATCGCGATGGTGCGCGACTGCTATCATGGCCGGGCGATGGCGCGGGTCATGTCGATGGCGTTCATGGTGTTCATGCTCGCCCCTATTGTCGCCCCCGCGTTCGGGCAGGCGGTGCTGCTGGTCGGCGGCTGGCGGCTGATCTTCTGGGTCATCGCGGGCCTCAGTACGCTCGTCATCGCGTGGCTGTGGAGCCGCATCCCGGAAACGTTGGCGGTCGCCGATCGCCGCCCGATCAGCCCGCGCTCGCTGTTCGCCGCGTGGCGCCGAACTGCCGGCGACCGCTTCTCGCTGGGCTACACGCTGGCGAGCACCTGCCTGATGGGCGCGCTCTACGGCTACCTCAACTCGATCCAGCAGATCATGGCCGACGTGTTCGGCCGCCCCGGCCTGCTCGGTGCGGTGTTCGCGGGCAGCGCGGGGGCGATGGCGGTCGCCAACCTCATGAACGCCCGCGTCGTCATGCGCGTCGGCACCCGCCGGCTCAGCCATGGCGCGCTGGTGCTGTTGATCGTCGTGTCGCTCGTCCATCTCGGCGTCGCGCTGGCGGGGCGCGACAGCCTGTGGGGCTTCGCCGCGCTCCAGGCGGCGACGCTGGCGTGCTTCGGCCTGTCCACCTCCAACTTCTCGGCGATGGCGATGGAGCGGATGGGCGAGATCGCCGGCACCGCGTCGAGCGTCCAGGGCTTCACCTCGATCACCGGCGGGGTCGTCATCGGCGCGGTGATCGGCCAGGCGTTCGACGGCACCACCGCGCCGCTCGCCGCCGGCTTCGCTGTGGCGGGGGTCGGCGCGCTGGTTCTGGTGCTGGTCACCGAGCGCGGTCGCCTGTTCCGCCCGCAATGAGGGAACCGCCCCGTCCGCCTGACGATTGTTGCGGGCGAAGGAGATCGGACGATGGGTGGACATCAGGTGACGGGCCAGGGCACGGGCGACGACGGCTGGGACGAGGAAGGCTATGACGAGAGCCAGCGCGCCGAGATCCTGGAGGCGACCCGCGACGGTCCGACCGACGGCGTGATCCTGACCAACCTCGATCCCGACCTGGGCGACGAGGACGAGGAGGACGAGAACATCGACGACCTCGACATGGATTCCGAAGAGGTCGGCGAAACCGACTCGACGGTCACCATGGACGAGGACGACATGGACGAGGACGACCTCCAGGACGACTTCGACGAAGACAGCGTCGCCGACGACGAACTCGACGACAAGGACGACGCGGCGCTGAGGCCCTGACGACCCAGCCCCGCCGGCCATCCCGGCGGGGCTCTTGCGACCGGCGCAATCCTTGGTACGTTGTAACATCAACGTGAAGGAGACGTGCCGTGGCCTTACCTCGTTCGCTCCCCCGCTGCTCGGTCGACGAGCCCTTGTCCGAGCTGAACATCACGCCTCTGATCGACGTGTTGCTCGTGCTGCTGGTGATGTTCATCATCACCATCCCGGCCATGACCCACAAGGTGCCGATGGATCTGCCGACCGGCACGCTCCCGCCCGGCACGCCGCCGGTGGTCCACCGCCTCGCGATCGCGGCGGACGGTGTCATCCGCCTTGACGGCGGCATCGTTGCCGAGGGCGCGCTGCCCGCCCGGTTACGCCCGCTGGTCGCCGATCCCGCCGCATCGCTAGTGATCGATGCCGATGGCGCGGCCCGCTACGAGGTGTTCGACCGGACGCTCGCGACCATCCGCCGCGCCGGAATCGGTCGGCTGGGCTTTGCCGACAATGCCCGCTTCGCCGACTTCTGACCGGCCTGTCCAATCGGTCGCGGCGGGCCTATATCGGCGACCCCGCCTCCGATTGGACCCGATCATGCTCGATACCCCCCTGGCGCAGGTGCCGACCCTTTCGCTCGCCGAGCAGGACGCGGATCCCGACGGCTTCGCCGCGGCGTTCGGCGGGTCCTTCGAGCGGTTCGGCTTCGCGATCGTCGCCGACCACGGCATCCCGCAGGCCCTGATCGACCGCGCCTGGGCCGCGACCGAAGACCTGTTCGCGCTGCCCGAGGACGAGAAGCGCCGCTACCACCTCGCCGGCTCGGGCGGTGCGCGCGGCTACACGCCCTTCAAGACCGAGATCGCCAAGGACGCGCGTCACGTCGACCTCAAGGAGTTCTGGCACGTCGGCCGCGAACTGCCGCAGGGGCACCGCTTCGCCGACACGATGGCCGCCAACGTCTGGCCCGACCGGCCCGAAGGGTTCCGCGACACCTTCATCGAGCTGTTCGCCGCCTTCGACCGCGCCGGCGACCGCCTGCTGTCCGCGATCGCCCGCCACCTCGGGCTCCAGCCGGACTGGTTCGACCGCGCCGCCACCGACGGCAACTCGGTCCTGCGGCTGCTCCATTATCCGCCGATCCCCGCCGACGCGGAAGGCGTCCGCGCCGGCGCGCACGAGGACATCAACCTCATCACCCTGCTGCTCGGGGCGGAGGAGGCCGGGCTCGAACTGCTCGACAAGAGCAACGGCCGCTGGCTCGCGATCAAGCCGCCCCAGGGCGCGATGGTGGTCAACGTCGGCGACATGCTCCAGCGGCTGACCAATCGCGTCCTGCCCTCGACCACCCACCGCGTCGTCAACCCGCCGCCTGCGCGCCGTGGCCATTCGCGCTACTCGATGCCCTTCTTCCTCCACCCCGCGCCCGACTTCCTGATCGAGACGCTGCCGGGCACGGTGACGGCGGACAACCCCGACCGCTACCCGACCCCGATCACCGCGCACGACTATCTGCACGAACGGCTGGTGGAGATTGGGCTCATCAAGCCGTAAGCCGCACGCGTGTAGCGAAGCTACACGCGAGACTGCCAAGGCCGGCTGGGCCCGGCACCGCCGGGCTTCGACGACACGGGATTTACTCCCGTGTCCGCCTTGCCCTTTTGCAAGAGATGTACCCGCGCGAGGTCCTTTGGACGGCCAAGCTCTTGCAGCATCGCTATCAGTTCCGCCCGCTCCGGCATGAACAGCGCCTGCCCCTTCACCTCGATCCGATCACGCGTCCGTGGCGAGACTGCACGCCAGCCATCCGGACCATTGATCGCGAAATCCGCCATCCACTCGACGGCTAGCGGCGTCGCCAAGCCCGATCCCGCCCCGATCGATAGCGGTCACTGGGCGCACCCGGCTGTGGAGGCAGGCCAAGCCGCTCGAACAGCGTCACCGCATCGCCCGCGCCGATCAGCACGTCCACGTCTGCAACCATCGTCGCCGCGCCATGCAGCGCCACCGCCGCCCCGGTGATGACCCACCACGGCTCCGCGGCGTCCACCATCTCCGCACCCACCCGCGCCAAGGTCGCCCTCAGCGCCGCCGGCAGCGCGGGTGAGCTCACCCCCACCCTTCCACCAGGAACCGCTCCGCCACCGCGCAATGCATCGCCACCCCGCGCGCCATGACGCTTTCCTCGATCGTCATTCGCACATTGTGGAGCGGCGGGTTGGTCGCCGGGTCGCTCCCCTCGGGTGCGACGCCGATGAATGCCATCGCACCGGGCACCTCGCGCAGGACATAGCTGAAATCCTCGCCCCCCATCATCGGCGCCTTCATCGTCTGATACGCGCCCTCCCCGCCCAGCCGGGTCGCCGCCGCCCGCATCGCCTCCACCGCTCGCGAGTCGTTCATCGTCACCGGATAGCCGTCGTCGATCCACGCCTCCGCAGTCGCGCCATGCGCGCTCGCGATGTTGGTGACGATCCGGTCGAACGCCTCGAACATCAGCGCCCGCGTCTCTTCCGACAGCGTCCGCAGCGTCCCCAGCAGCTCGGCGGTATCGGGCACGATGTTGTGCGCGCCCCCGTCCGCCCGGATCGTGGTGATCGACAGCACCGCCGGGTCCGCCACCGGCACCCGACGCGCGATGAAGGTCTGGAGAGCCGTCACGATCTCGCACGCGATCGGCACCGGATCGATGTTCTCATGAGGCATCGCCGCATGGCCGCCGCGCCCGGTGATCCGCGCGTGGATCGTGTTGGCCGACGCAAGCAGCGGCCCGACCCTGCTCACCACCACCCCCGCCGGCATGTTGGGACTGATATGCAGCGCAAACGCCGCATCGGCCGGTGCCAGCCCGAGCAGCCCGTCCTCCATCATGAACCGCGCGCCGTGGTGCCCCTCCTCGCCCGGCTGGAACATGAACACCACTGTCCCCGGCAGCGTTTCGGCCCTCGCGCACAACGCCCGGGCCGCACCCACCAGCATCGCGGTATGCGAGTCGTGCCCGCACGCATGCATCGCGCCCGGCGTCCGGCTCGCGAAGGGGAGACCGGTTTCCTCCGTCATCGGCAGCGCGTCCATGTCGCCGCGCAGCAGCACCGTGCGCCCGTTATCGCCCCCCTGTCCCCGCAGAATCGCGACGAAGCCGGTGGTCGAGCGGCTGTCGTGGATCTCCAGCGGCAACCCCGCCAGCGCCGCCTTCGCCTTTTCCGTCGTCCGTGGACAGTGCAGCCCGATTTCCGGATCGGCATGGATCGCCCGCCGAAGCGCCACCACCTCGTCCAGCCCGGCCTCGCCCACCGCCGACCAGTCGGCGTCGCTCGTGAAATCCAGGCTCATGCGTGTCGCTCCTTCAACCCCGTTCTAGGACGGAACACACAGAGTTTGAAGCGCACGTGCCCAAGCCGACCTGCTCCGGGCCGACCCATACGACGAGGGCCGCCGCTCCCACCGGGAACGGCGGCCCTTCACGCCGGCACGAACGCCGGGATCAGCCCTTGATCTTGATCGGCAGGAACCGCGCCGGCCCGCGCCCGCGCTGCGCCAGCACCAGCACCTGTGGCCGCCCCGCCGCCTTGGCCGCCGCCACCGCCGCGGTCAGCTCCGCCGCGGTGCGAACCGGGGTGCCGTTGATCGCCGACACCACGTCGCCGCGCTGGAGCTTGCCCGCCGCATCGCTCGCCGGATCGACCTGCGCGACCACCACGCCCTGCGCGGTCGAGTCGACGTTGATCGCCCGCGCGATCGCCGGAGTCAGCGGCTGCACCGCCAGACCCAGCGTATTGCTCGCCGGGGTCGCGGCGGTGGTGGCATCGTCGCCGTCATCGTCGCCCATCGGGAACGCGTCCGGGCCGCTGCCGGTCAGCGCCGCCAGCTGCTGTTCGGACGGGCGGGCGTCGACCGTCACGTTGGCCGTACCCGGCTTGCCGTTGCGGACATAGTCCAGCCGCGCCGACTGCCCCGGCCGCACGTTCGACACGAGGTAGGACAGCGTCGTGTCCGGCGTCACCGCGGTGCCGTTGACCCGGGTCACCACGTCGCCCGCGCGCAGGCCGCCACGCGCCGCCGGACCGCCCGGCGTCGTGCCCGCGAGCAGTTCGCCCTGGTTCTTGGGCACGCCCAGCGCCGCGGCGGTATCGTCGTCGATCGTCCCGCCCTGCAACGTCACGCCCAGGTAGCCGCGCTGGATCTTCTGCCCCTTCATCAGCGTGTCGATGATCGGCTTGGCCTCTTCGGCCGGGATCGCGAAGCCGATGCCGATATTGCCGCCCGACTGGCTGAAGATCTGGCTGTTGATGCCGATCACGTCGCCGTTCAGGTTGAACATCGGCCCGCCCGAATTGCCCTGGTTGATCGAGGCGTCGGTCTGGATAAACCGGTCGTACGCGCCGCCCTGCCCGGTGACGCGATGCACCGCGCTGACGATGCCCGCGGTCACCGTACCGCCCAGCCCGAAGGGCTGGCCGATCGCAACCACCCAGTCACCCACCCGCGCCCGCGCCGAGTCGCCGAACTTGACGTACGGCAGGTTGGCCTGGTCGATCTTGAGCAGCGCCAGGTCGGACGCCTCGTCGCGCCCGATCAGCCGAGCGGTGTATTCCTTGCGGTCGTTCAGCGTGACGGTGATCGACTCGACGGTCGCTCCCCGCGCCGGCGCGACGACGTGGTTGTTGGTCACCACATAGCCGTCGGCGGAGATCAGGAAGCCCGACCCCAGCGACTGGCCCTCGCGCGGGCGCTGCTGCTGCCCGCCTTGACCCTGCCCGCCGAAGAAGTTCTCGAACGGGGTGCCGGCGAATGGGTTCGCCTGCTGCGGCGGGGCCTTGATCGACTGCTTGGTAGAGATGTTGACCACGGCCGGCTGGAGCTTGGCGACCATGTCGGCAAAGCTCATCGGCGCGCCCGCCCGCGGGGCCGCCGCCGCGATCGCGCCCGGCTCGTTCTGGGCGGTCTGGGCCAGGCTCGGCTGCAACGCCAGCGTTGCGGTCGCGCCGCCGAGCAGAAGCGCACTGATGGTGGCATAGGCGTAGCGCACTGGGAACGGGTCCTCTCGATTACGGTCGTAGTCCGACCGAAGATGCCTGCCGGAGCAGGGCTGAACGCTACTTGAATATGAACGATCCGGCCGCGTTCAAGCCATGACGTCCGATTCAGCTCCGTTCGCCCTGAGCTTGTCGAAGGGCCGTTCTCCTTACGTTGGAGAACAACGAGACTTCGACGAGCTCAGCCCGAGCGGAACTAGGAACTCTACCGCGCCCGCCCGTCGAACTGCCGAAGATAGCTGTTGTTCGGCGACAACACGAAGTCGGTCCGGGCCCCGTCCCCCTGCGCATCGGCATTGAACGTCCGCCGGTAGGATTCCATCGCGCGATAGAAATCGTAGAACTCCGGGTCCTTGCCGAAACTCTCCGCATAGATGCGCGCCGCCTGCGCGTCCGCGTCGGCCTGGACGATCTGCGCGCGCTTGGCACCCTCCGCGCGGATCTCGGTCGCTTCCTGCTGGCGCTGGGTCTCCATCCGCTTCAGCGCGCTGTCGAGCGGGCGGCCTTCGGGCAGATCGGCGTGCTTGATCCGCACGTCGACGATCTCGACCCCGTACTTCGCCGCATCCCGTTGGAAACCCGCCTGGATCGCGTCCATCGCCTGACCCCGTTCGGGGGACAGCAGCGCCGCGAACGTCCGCTGCCCGAGCGCATTGCGCAGCGCCGAACCGAAGATCGGCGCAAGCTGGTTCGCCAGCCCGTCCTCGCTCCCCGCGCTCGCGATCATCAGCCGCGGGTCGACGATCCGATACCGCGCAAAGGCGTCGACGTTCAGCCGCCGCTGGTCGGTCGACAGCACCAGCGTGTTCTCGAGGTCGAGGTCGAGCACCCGCTTGTCGACGAACACCACCCGGTCGATGAACGGCACCCGCGCGATCAGCCCCGCGCCGTCCGCCAGCCTGCCGCCGGGCTGGTAGCGGTTGATGATCCGGATCGGGTTCTCCAGCCGATAAACGACCGCCTGGCTCTGCTCGGGCACCACCGCCAGCGTCGCCGCCAGCAGGATCACCAGCACCAGCGCAGCGATCCCCGCGACGACCGGATTGCGCCACATTGCGTTCATCGCCCCGCCCCCGCCTGCGCGGCAGACTGGGCCGGTTCCGCCGCGGCGCGCGCGCGATCGAGCGGCAGGTACGGCACCACGCCCGGTGCCTCGACCACCGTCTTGTTCGACTTCGCCAGCACCGCCTCCATGGTCTCGTAATACATGCGTCTCCGCGTCACCTCGGGGGCGAGCGCATACTGGGCGTAAACCCGGTCGAACGCCGCCGCCGCGCCCTGCGCCTGCGCCACCTTCTGGCTGGCATAGGACTGCGCCTTGTTGACGTTGCCCGTCGCGTCCTGCTGCGCCGCGATCACGTCGTTGAACGCATCGACGATCTGCACCGGCGCGGTCGCCTGGCGGATCGACACGCCCTGGATGCGCACCCCCGAGCGATAACTGTTGAGGATCACCTGCGACAGGTCGAGGACGCGGTTCTCGATCGCGACCCGCCCGTCGCCTACCGCCTGCTGGAAGCTGGTGGTCGCCAGCACCGCGCGCATCGCGCTCTCCACCGTCGCGCGCACCGTCGCCTGCGGCTCTTTCAACTGATAGACATAGGCCACCGGGTCCGCGATGTTCCAGCGGACCGAATAGCTCAGGTCGACGATGTTCTGGTCGCCGGTCAGCGTCAGGTTCTGCCCGTCGCCCTGCGGAAAGTTATCGGTGCGGAACCGCTGGACGTCCACCTTCTGCACCCGCGCGATCGGGGCGGGCAGGGTCAGGCGGATGCCCGGCTCCAGCACCCCGGCATAACGGCCAAGGTACGACACGACGCCGCGCTGCCCACGCTCGATCTGGTGCACCGACGTGACCAGCAGCCACGCGAGGATCAGGATCGCCGCCCCGATCGCCCACAGCGTCCGCGCGTTCGGCCCGCCCGGCAACCCCGGAAAGCCGCCGCCCCCGCCGCCACCGCCGCGCGCCCGGCGCAGGAACTCGTCAAGCGCCGACGGGCCCTGCGGCGCGCCCCGCCGTCCGCCCGGCGGCACCGCCCACGGATTGCGCGGGCCACTACCGCCGCCCGACCCACTACCGCCGCCGTCACCCGCGCCGCCGCCGCCCCACGGCCCCTTGGGCGTCTCGGCGTGAAGAATATGGGGCAGGATGGCGGAGCGCGTCAGCCAGCGCGGCACGATCGTCATGCCCTCTCTTATAAGTGCGCGCCCGCGGAAAAACAGTGGCAAGCATCCCTAACGGCCCTATCTGCCCCCCATGCAGCAACACGATGTTATCGCGGCGGTGGCGCGCGTGGCGGGCGACCGGGCGACCGTCCGCCTCGACGGCGCCCGTGCAGGCGTAGTGCTCGACGCGACCGGGCTCGACGCCCCCGCCCGCGACGCGATGGAGGCCGCGATCCGCGACGCGATCCGCCTCCCCGGCATCGCCGAGGTCCGGGTCGTCGTCACCGCCGAGCGTCGCACCCGCCGCCTCGTCGCCGTCGCGAGCGGCAAGGGCGGGGTCGGCAAGTCCACCCTCGCCGCCAACCTCGCCATCGCGCTGTCCCGCGCCGGTGCCCACGTCGGCCTCGTCGATGCCGACATCTACGGCCCCTCGCAACCCCGCCTGCTCGGCGTCGAGGGCACCCGCCCGGAGGCGCTCGACAAGACGCTGATCCCCGTCGCCACGCCCGTCGGCGTGCCGCTGCTGTCGATGGGCCAGCTGGTCGAGCCCGGCCGCGCGATCGCGTGGCGCGGGCCGATGACCGCCGGCGCGCTCGGCCAACTCGTCGACGCCGACTGGGGCGCGGCCGAGACGCTGGTCGTCGATCTTCCCCCCGGCACCGGCGATGTCCAGCTGACCATGGTCCAGAAGCACCGCCCCGCCGGCGCGGTGATCGTCTCGACGCCTCAGGACCTCGCGCTGATCGACGCCCGCCGCGCGATCGACCTGTTCGACAAGGCGGGCGTGCCGATCATCGGCCTCGTCGAGAACATGGCCGGCTATGCCTGCCCGTCGTGCGGCGAGGTCTCCGACCCCTTCGGCCGCGGCGGGGCGGAGGCGGCGGCGAACGACGCCGGCATCCCCTTCCTCGGCCGCGTGCCCCTGACGATCGCGATCCGCACCGCGTCGGACGCCGGCCAGCCCCCCGCCGCCGATCCCGCCGACCGCATCTTCGCCCCCATCGCCGCGCAGGTCGCCGACTGGCTCGCCACCCATCCCTAGTGCGTCACCCCGGCCTCGTGCCGGGGTCCACAGCGCCACAAGGCTTGGCCGTGGCGGCGCCTGCCCCGCGGTGGATGCCGGAACAAGTCCGGCATGACGGCACTATACAGTCGAGCCATTCCGGAGCCACCATGCCCCTCACCGCCGACGCCGACATCAAGGCCCTGCTCGACAACGCCCGCACGATCGCGCTGGTCGGCGCGTCCGACCGCCCCAGCCGGCCCAGCTACGGCGTTATGGCGTTCCTTCAGCGCCACGGCTACCGCGTCATCCCCGTCAACCCGCAGATCACCGGCGAGCACGTCCACGGCGAGTTCGTCTTCCGCGACCTCCACCAGCTCGGCGACCCGATCGACATCGTCGACATCTTCCGCCGCCCCGAAGCCGCCGGCGAGGCGGTGGATCAGGCCATCGCGATCGGCGCAAAGGCGGTGTGGCTCCAGCTCGGCGTCATCAACCACGAAGCCGCCGCCCGCGCCGAAGCCGCCGGCCTCCAGGTCGTGATGGACCGCTGCCCCGCCATCGATATCCCGCGCCTGGGCGTCGCGCCCATCCGCTGATCCGCCCCATCCGCTCGGGCTGAGCTTGTCGAAGCCCCGTCCGTCACCGTTATGCCCGGTATCCCCCGCTTTACCGGCCGTCCCGCTTGCGGCAAAGAACAGGCACTCCCGCGAAGAACACGCCGATGCTGCCGCTCCTCCTCGCCCTGCAAGCCGCGACGGCCGCCCCGCCCGCGCCCCCCGAACGCTTCTCGATCCTCGCGCCCCAGCCCTGCCGCGCGCAGCCGCAGCAGACCGGCCCCGACATCGTCGTCTGCGCCACCGCCGAAACCAGCGCCCGCTTCCCCGAGGGCGTGCCCCGCGATCCCCCCAACCGTCCGCTGCCCTCCAACCCCGACCTCAGCGGCACCGGCGCGCTCGCCGCGGCCGAGCCCGTCTGCGCCGCCCGTCAGGCCGGCTGCCAGACCGGCGTCGACGTGTTCGGCGCCGGCACCGCCGCGATCCGCCTCGTCCAGAAACTCGTCGCCCCGAACAGCTGCTGCGAGGACGGCGAGGCGACCAACCCCGTCAAGCTGATCGGCGACGCCGCCGGCGGCCTCGGCCGCGCGTTCCGCAAGAAGCCCGACACCTCCGACCGCATCCCCATCGACCTGTCGGAGCCCGCGCCCACCCCCGCCCGCGCCACGCCCTGATCCGGCGCTTGGCGAATGACGCCCGCGCTGCCTATGCCTGCCCGATGAGCATCGATCCCCGCGCACCATCCATCGTACATCCTGACGCTTCACTGCCGGGATCGCGTCGGCATCGTCGCCGCCGTCAGCGGACATCTCGCCGGCGTCGGCGGGTTCATCCTCGACAGCCAGCAATATGCCGATCCCGATGCCGACCGCTTCTTCATGCGCGTCGAGTTCCGCGATACCGGCGCGCCCGCCCGGACCGCCGAACAGCTTCGCGCCGGGTTCGCCCCCGTCGCGCTAGGTTTCGGCATGACCTGGGGCCTCGTGTCCGCGACCGACCGGCCCCGGCTGCTGATCGCGGTGTCGAAAGGGAGCCACTGCCTCAACGACCTGCTGCATCGCTGGCATACCGGCAACCTGCCAGTCGACATCGTCGGGGTCGTCTCCAACCATCCCGACCTCGCCGCGTTCACACGGTGGCACGACGTCCCCTACCATCACCTTCCGGTCCGCGCAGACACCCGGGCCGAACAGGAGGCGCAACTGCTCGCGCTGGTGGAGGACACCCGCGCCGACTACCTCATCCTCGCCCGCTACATGCAGGTGCTGTCGCCGACGATGGCCGAGCGGCTGGCCGGACGGTGCATCAACATCCATCACAGCTTCCTGCCCGGCTTCAAGGGCGCGCAGCCCTATCGCCGCGCGCATGATCGCGGGGTCAAGCTCATCGGCGCTACCGCCCATTTCGTCACGGGCGACCTCGACGAAGGACCGATCATCGAACAGGATGTCGAACGCGTCGATCACCGCGCGAGCGAGGCGGACCTGATCCGGATCGGCCGGGACATTGAGGCCAGGGTGCTCGCCCGCGCGGTCCGCTGGACCGCCGAACGCCGCGTCCTGCTCAACGGCATCCGCACCGTCGTCTTTCGCTGACCTTCCTCACCCCAAGATCGGCATCCACAACGGCTGCCCCACCAGGCTCTGCGACCCGCGCAGCCGTTCCAACGCCGCCGCGACGCACCGCTCCGGCCCGTCATGGGTGACGATCGTCACCAGTACGCCGCCCCCCCCGGTCTCGGGCGCATCGGCGTCCACCGCCTGCCCGCGCTGGATCAGGCTCTCGATCGAGACGCCCGCATCGCGCATCGCCGCCGCGATCTCGGCCAGCACCCCCACCTTGTCCTCGACCGCGAAGCGCAGGAACGCGCGCCCGCGCCGCTCGCCGCTGTCCGCCGCCCGCGCCTCCGCCAGTGCAACGGCGGGCATCGCGAAGGCCGATCCGAACTCGCCGCGCGCGATGTCGATCAGGTCCGCCACCACCGCGCTCGCGGTCGGCCCCGCGCCCGCGCCCGCGCCCTGGAAGAACAGCCGCCCGACGAAGTCCCCCTCCGCCACCACCGCGTTGGTCGATCCCGTCACATGCGCCAGCGGATGGTCGAGCGGCACCAGATGCGGATGCACCCGCTGGAACAGCCGCCCGTCCGCCTCCTCCGCCACGCCCACCAGCCGCACCCGGCACCCGAGCGCCGCGGCCTCCGCGATGTCCGCCGCGATCACCCTGCGGATGCCGTGCGCCTCGACCGCGCCGAACGCCGGCCGCGTCCCGAACGCGACGCTCGCCAGGATCGCCAGCTTGTGCGCCGCATCCACGCCGTCGATGTCGAAGCTCGGGTCCGCCTCGGCATAGCCCAGTGCCTGCGCCTCCCCCAGCACCTCGGCGAAGTCGCGGCCTCCCCCCTGCTCCTTTGGCGCCTCCATCTTGCTCAGGATGAAGTTGCAGGTGCCGTTGAGGATGCCATAGACCCGCCCGATCCGGTTCGCCGCCGCGCCCTCGCGCAGGCCCTTGATGACCGGCACGCCGCCCGCCACCGCCGCCTCGAACTTCAGCGGCACCCCCGCCACCTCGGCCTGCCGCGCGAGCTCCAGACCATGGTGGGCGATCATCGCCTTGTTGGCGGTCACCACGCCCTTGCCCGCCGCCAGCGCGGCTCGTGTCAGCACCAGCGCCGGTCCGTCCGACCCGCCGACCAGCTCGACCACCACGTCGACGTCCTCGCGCGCGGCCAGCGCCGTCGCATCATCCTCCCAGGCGACACGCGCCAGGTCGACGCCGCGATCGCGCGCCCGGTCCCGCGCCGACACCGCCACCACCTCGATCGGCTGGCCCGCACGCCGCGCGATCAGTTCGGCGTTCGCGTCGAGCAGCCGCACCACTCCCGCGCCCACCGTTCCCAACCCCGCCAGCGCCACCCGCAACCCGTCCGCCATCGCCCGCCTCCCATTACGCGCCGCGACGTAGCGGACGGGGCAAGCCGCTGTCGAGCCGTGGCTGGTCGAGCATGATCACCAGCCTTCAATCACCGCCCGTCACCCCGGCCCTGTGCCGGGGTCCACCGAGCCGCGATCCTCAGCGCCTGATTGGCGAATCATGCCCTCGCGGCAACGTGGACGCCGGCACAAGCCTGTCCCGAGCTTCGCCGAAGGAGCCGGGGCGACGGGAGGAAGCGCGTTACCGTTGGTCCGGCATTTTGCCCCTGTCCTACAATCGCCCGACATGCCAACCTGCCGGTATGCACCATCTCTCCTACTCCCGCGCGCCCGCCGATCCGGCCGCCGCGGCCCTCCACGCAAACGTGCGTTATCGCCTCCACTTCCTCCACTTGATGCCGGCGACCGGGGCTGACCGATGACCGATGCCCGCCTCGCCGCCGCCCGCTCGGGCGCCGAACTCACCCTGCGCGGCATCGTCCTCGGCACCCTGCTCACCTTCCTGTTCACCGCCGCGAACCTCTATCTCGGGCTCAAGATCGGCCTCACCTTCGCCACCTCGATCCCCGCCGCGGTGATCTCGATGGCGCTGCTCCGCGGGTTTCGGGACTCGACGATCTGGGAGAACAACATCGTCCAGACGATCGCGTCCGCCGCCGGCACGCTCGCCTCGATCGGCTTCGTCCTGCCCGGACTCATCATGACCGGCTGGTGGATCGGCTTCGATTTCTGGACCACCTTCTGGGTCTGCGCGACCGGCGGCCTGCTCGGCGTGCTGTTCTCCGTCCCGCTCCGCCGCGCGCTCGTCACCGGTTCGGACCTTCCCTATCCGGAAGGGGTCGCCGCCGCCGCCGTGCTCCGCGTCGGCACCGCCACCGATCGGGGCGCGGCCGAGAGCCGTCTGGGCCTGCGCGTCATCGTCACCGGCTCGCTCGCCTCGGCCGGCTACGCCCTCCTCGCCGGCACCGGCCTCGTCGCCGCCGAGGTCGGCCGCTGGTTCCGCCTCGGCCCGGTCGGCACCGGGGTCAGCGCGACCTTGTCGTTCGCGCTGATCGGCGCCGGGCACCTCGTCGGGTTCGCGGTCGGCATGGCGATCTTCACCGGCCTCGTGCTCGGCTACGGCATTGTCACCCCCGTCATGACCTGGCTGACCGATCGCCCCGACGCCGCCGAGGCGGTGTGGCGCGGCGACGTTCGCTTCTTCGGCGCGGGCGTGATCGGGGTCGCGGCCTTGTGGACGCTCGGCCGGCTCGTCGTGCCGATCGTCCGCGGCCTCGCCGACAGCGCCGCCGCCTCGCGCGCCCGCAAGGCGCAAGGGGCCGCGCTGCCGATCGAGGAACAGGACCTGCCTTTCGGCATCCTCGGCGCGGGGCTGCTCGCGCTGCTCGTGCCGGTGGGCATCCTCCTCCACGGCTTCGTCGTCGCCGGCCCGCTCGCACCCTATGCCGCCGCGCTGACCGGGGCGGGGATCGTCTACGTCCTCGTCGCCGGCGCGATCGTCGCGGCGGTGTGCGGCTACATGGCCGGGCTGATCGGCGCGTCGAACAGCCCGGTGTCGGGGCTCGGGATCCTCGGCATCGTCGGCGCGGGGCTGCTCCTCGCCGGCTTTGTCCAGCCCTATGTCGCGCCCGCCGCCACTCCGCACCTCGTCGCGCTGGCGCTGTTCATGACCGCGATCATCTTCTCGATCGCCACCATCGCCAACGACAACCTCCAGGATCTGAAGACCGGCCAGCTCGTCGGCGCGACCCCGTGGAAGCAGCAGGTCGCGCTGATGATCGGCGTCGTCGCGGGCTCGGCGGTGATCCCGTTCGTGCTCGACCTGCTCAACCGGGCCTATGGCTTCGCCCCGCTGGCCGGCGCACCCCCCGCCAACCCGCTCGGCGCGCCCCAGGCGACGCTGATCGCGACGCTCGCGACCGGCGTGCTCGGCGCCGGACTCGACTGGCCGGTGATCGGTGCGGGGGCCGCTACGGGTGCCGTACTGATCGCGCTCGACGCCGCGCTCGGCCGCGCCGGCCGCATGCGGCTGCCCCCGCTCGCGGTGGGGCTGGGCGTCTACCTGCCGATGGGGGCCACCCTGCCGGTGGTGATCGGCGCGGTGATCGGCCGCCTCTACGAACGACGCACCCGCACCGAAGCCGCCGAGCGCACCGGCGTCCTCCTCGCCTCGGGCTTCATCGTCGGCGACGGCCTGGTTGGCGTCATGCTCGCCGGGCTGATCGTCGCGACCGGCAGCGGCACGCCGCTCGCGCTGCCGTTGGGCGAGTTCGAAACCCCCGCGCTGCTGCTCGGCCTCCTGGTCTTCGCCGGCCTGCTCTGGGCGCTCTACCGCTGGACCGAACGACGGGTCCGCTCGCTCACCTGATCCTCCCCTGCAAGGGGAGGGGAACCGCGAAGCGGTAGAGGGGTGCCGTCGGTGCAGAGCGGATCCCGCACTCGCCACCGGCAACACCGTCAGGCTGCGCCTGTCACCTCCCCCGCCGGGGGAGAGTCAACTCACCGCATAGCGTCGAGCAAAGAACCGATGCTCACGAACGCGAACCCCACCGACGAATCCGCGATCCCGTATGGCAGGAACAGCGAGTCCCCGTGCCGGATCGCCCCGCACGAATACACCACGTTGGGCACATACCCCTCGCGATCCTGATCCTTCGCCGACAGGATCGGCTGAGCGGTCCGCCCCAGCACCTTGCTCGGATCGTCCTTGTCGAGCAGCGCCGCGCCGATCGCGTATTTCCGCATCGCGCCGACGCCATGGGTCAGCAACAGCCAGCCCTCGTCGGTCTCGATCGGCGGCCCGCAATTGCCGATCTGCACCAGCTCCCACGGGTATAGCGGGGCCAAGATCTTCTCCCCCTCCTCCCAATGAGTCAGGTCGTCGGACTTGAGCAGGTACAGGTTCTCCCCGTCCTGCCGCCCGATCGCCATGTACTGGCCATCGACCTTCCTCGGGAACAGCGCGATGCCCTTGTTGCGCGCCGCCGGCCCGGTCATCGGCACCAGGTCGAACGCGCGGAAATCCCGCGTCCGCATCAGCTCCGACTGGATCACCGAACCGTTATAGGCGGTATACGTCCCCAGCCATTCCCAGCTGCCGTCGTCATGCTGGAAGTGGACCAGCCGCAGGTCCTCCAGCCCCTTGGACTGCGCCTGGGTAATCGGAAAGATCACCGTGCCCGACAGCGTGCTGTCGCGATGGCGGTACACCGTCACCGGCCCCTCGGGCATCTCCTCCTCGCCCGCGCCGACCGCATCGGTGGCGGTGGCGAAGGGCGGCTCGGGCGCGAGCTTGAGCTGCTGCTGGTCGGTGATGATCCCCTCGCGAAACGCGACGGAGCTGATATGCCCCTCGCCCACCGAGCGCAGCGACATCAGGATGCGCAAGCTGCCCGCTGGCATCCCCGACTGGTCGAAATGCGGCACCGCGCTGGGGTTCATCAGCGCGGCGGCGGCATAGCTGTATTCGTGACAGAAATACGCCCCGATCAGCTGGCGCTTCTCGTCGCCGATCTCGGCATCGTCCAGCCCCAGCATGTCGGCGATCTGGGCATAGCGGCTCATGAACACGCGCCGGGTCTGCCAGTGACGTGCCTCGAAATCCTTGAGCACCACCTCGAGCTGCTCGCGCGCCTCCGTTGGGGTCATCTCCAGCACCTCGCCCACCAGCCGCTCGGTGCGGCTGGGGGCGCCGGTGTTCTGGCTCCAGGCGATGTGGAACGGCCGCACCACGACCCGCGACGGGTCGGCGTGCAGGCGCAGCCGGTGGTTGAACAACTCCATCAGGCGCTCCGCGTGGCCTCGAACCCTCGCCGCCGCCCGATCAGGCGGCGGTGCGGCTCGCCCCTGCCACGCCTGTTACCGCCTTTTCCAGTCCCGAAATCGCACAATTCGCCAGTTGCAGCGCCAAGATCGACTCCGCGCCCTGGTTGCGGTTGAGCCCGCCCGGCATCAGCCCGTCGAAGCAGCCGCCGTCCGCCGGGCTGGCGAGCGGCAGGTCGAGGTCGTTGCCGCCCAGGAACCACTGATACGCCTTGTGCGCCTCCGCCACCCAACGCGCATCGCCGGTCGCTTCCCAGGCGGTGATGCACGCATCCACCGTCGCCTGCGCCTCCAGCGGCTGCTGGTCGAACGGCAGCGGGTCGGCATAGGGCCGCCCGAAGCTCTCGGTCCCGACCGCGCGGAACCGGCCCTCGGGCGAGGTCTGCTTGCCGACGATCCAGTCGAGCGTCTCGACACCCGTCGCCACCAGGTCGCGCCGCCCTAGGGCCTGCCCCGCCGCGATCAGCGCCTGCGGTAGCCGCGCATTGTCGTACGCGAGCACGATCTCGAACCACTGCCACTCCGGTCGCCGCGCCTCGGCGAGCAGCCCGACATGAACGTCCGGAAAGCGCTTCAGGATCGACAGCGACGGCTCGTGTCCCGGCCGCGCCTCCAGCATCGCCGCCGCGCCCAGCATCGCGAACGACTGCGCCCGCAACGATCCCAGCTCGAACGACAGGCTCGCGGTCTCGTTGAACAGGTTCACCGCCCAGTCGCGATGCTTGGGGATCGCCGCATCGCGCGCGACCACCCCCAGCGCCCAAAGGGCGCGCCCGTTCGAGTCCTCCGAACCCTCGTCCTCGCACCAGGTCCGGTCGAAGCGCATGAAGTTGCGGAACCGACCCCGATCGGGGTTCCAGGCATATTGCACGAACGCGCCGTAGACGGTCATCCACTTGTCGCGGGTCACCTCGTCGACCTCCGGCATCGCCGCCATCAGCATCAGCGCGCGGGCGTTGTCGTCGATGCAATAGCCGTGGCGGCGGTCCGGCACCGAATAGATCGAGTGCTGGAGCATCCCGGTCATGTCGCTCATCCGCTCGACGGCGGACAGGTCGGGCTTCAACGTCTTCATCACATGCGCCTTGGCGAGCCGCCGCGGACGCGACGCCACCGCCGCCTCGATCTCGGCGAGCGACGCCTCGGCGAGCCGAGGCCAGATCATCGTACGGCCATGAGCATAGGCGCGGCCAGACAGCGCGAGCCGGTCCTCGGCCTTGGAGAACAGCCGGTCGATCTCGCGCGCGAACCCGGCGACGTCGCCGAAGTCGACCAGCACGCCATGCCCGTCCGCCAGGATCTCGGTCGCATGAACGTACGGGGTTGAGATCACCGGCTTGCCCACGCCCACCGCATAGGACAGCGTCCCGCTCGTGATCTGCGCCGGGTTGGTATAGGGGGTGACGTACACGTCCGCCGCCTGGAGGTAATCGAGCAGCTCGTCGTGCTCGACGAACCCGTCGATGAACGCGACGTTGTCCGCCACGCCCTTTTCCGCCGCCAGCGCCTTCAGCCGGTCGCGATAGGCCTCGCCCTGATGCGCGACGAGGTTCGGGTGTGTCGCGCCGAGCACCACGTACAGCAGGTCCGGATGGCGCTCCACCACCGCGGGCAGCGCCGAAACGATCGTCTCGATCCCCTTGTTGGGCGCGAGCAGGCCGAAGGTCAGCATGACCGGCCGGTCGCTCCACCCAAAGCGCGCCTTCATCACCGGCGGATCGATCAACTCGCGGTCTGGCACGCCGTGCGGGATCATCGCAATCTGCCGGTCGTGCGCGCCGTAGACGCCCGTCAGGATCTGCCGGCCCTTCTCGGCCATCACCACGATCTTCGCGGCCCGGCGCAGCAGCCCTTCGAGCACCCGGCGCTCATCGGCCGAAGGCTTCTCGAGCACGGTATGCAACGTGACGATCACCGGCAGTGTCGTGCGGTCGAGCAGCGTCAGCAGGAAGTCGCCTGCCGGCCCGCCATAGATCCCGTATTCGTGCTGAACCCAGATCGCCTGCGCCCCGCTGGCCTCGATCGCCCGCGCCGCCGAGAGATAGGCGGACAGGTCGTTCTGCGCGATCGCGCGGGTCACCTCCGGCGGATAGGCATAGCGCCCCGGATGATCGTCCATCGCATAGACGTCGACCGCGATGTCGGGGAACCGTTCGCGAAAGGCCGTGTAGGTGTCGGTGGTAAAGGTCGCCAGACCGCATTGCCGGGGCAGGAAATTGCCGAGCAGTGCAATCCTCGAAATCCGTCCCTCACCCTTCGACCCCATGGGTCCTCCTTCGCTGCCGCTGTCGTGAAAGGCGCGCCCGCGCCCCATCACGGGCATGAACACCTTGCGAACGAAAAGGTTGCAGATCTGATGCTGCAATGCAACGAAATCGTCACCCCCGTCCGCGATAGGGCTGCACCCCCTGGTCGGGCACCCACAGCCCCTCCGGCGGCGCGCCCGACTGCCAGAACACGTCGATCGGGATGCCGCCGCGCGGATACCAGTACCCGCCGATCCTGAGCCAGCGCGGCCGCATCTCGGCGCGAAGCCGCTCGCCGATCCCGACCGTACAGTCCTCGTGGAACGCCTGGTGGTTGCGGAAACTGCCCAGGAACAGCTTGAGCGACTTGGATTCGACGATCGTCTCACCCGGCGCATAGTCGATCACCAGATGCGCGAAGTCCGGCTGCCCCGTCACCGGGCACAGCGACGTGAACTCGGGCGCCGCGAACCGCACGAGGTACAGCGAGTCGCGCCGCGGATTGGCAACATAGTCGAGCACCGCCTTGTCCGGAGAGGCGGGCAGGCGGCTGGTCTGGCCAAGATGCATGAGGGTCATTGACGGAATATAGGGCGCGGTCCCCCAGGTTGAAGCCGCCCTCGATCCTACCCTGCAAGGGAGGAGGACCACGAAGTGGTGGAGGGGCGTCCCCGCTCGAATTGGCCTATTCCGCTGCAATGCGGGACACCCCTCCGTCAGCCCTGCGGGCTGCCACCTCCCCTTGCAGGGGGGGGGGAGGATCAAAGCCTCCAACCCGCTCCCCCTTGCCGTTCCCCAATCGTTCCGCCAAGGTCAGCCCCGGCATGACCACCCTCATCCCGATCCTCGGCGACCAGCTCTCCCTCGACCTCGGCGCCCTCGACGGCATCGACCCCGCCGACGCCGTCCTGCTGATGATGGAGGTCGCCGACGAGACGACCTATGTCCGCCACCACAAGCAGAAGATCGCCTTCATCCTGTCCGCGATGCGTCACCACGCCGCCGCCCTCACCGACGCCGGCTGGACGGTGGAGTACGTCGCGCTCGACCACCCCGACAACACCGGCAGCTTCACCGGAGAGGTCGCGCGCGCGGTTGCCCGCCACGATCCCGCCCGCATCATCGTCACCGAGGCGGGGGAATGGCGCGTCGCCGCGATGCTCGACGGCTGGCAGACGCTGTTCGGCATCCCCGTCGCGATCCGCCCCGACACCCGCTTCATCGCCACCCATGCCGAGTTCGAGGATTGGGCGAAGGACCGCCCCGACCTGACGATGGAGTGGTTCTACCGGCTGATGCGGACCCGCACCGGCATCCTGATGGACGGCCGCAAGCCCGCCGGCGACCGCTGGAACTTCGACAAGGACAACCGCAAGCCGGCGCAAGCCGATCTGCTCATGCCCCGCCCGCTCGCCTTTGCTCCCGACGCGATCACCCGCGACGTGCTGGCGCTGGTCGCGGATCGCTTCCCCGACCACCCCGGCAGCCTCGACGGCTTCGACTGGGCGGTCACCGCCGCCGATGCGGAGGCGCAGGCCGACCAGTTCTTCGCCCACGCGCTCGCCGATTTCGGCCCGTACGAGGACGCGATGCTCACCGGCGAGCGTCACCTGTGGCACTCGATCCTGTCGCCCTACATCAACGCCGGGCTGCTCGACCCGCTCGACCTGTGCCGCCGGGCGGAAGCCGAATACCGCGCCGGCCGCGTTCCGCTCCAGTCCGCGGAAGGCTATGTCCGCCAGATCCTCGGCTGGCGCGAATACATGCGCGGCATCTACTGGCGCGAGGGTCCCGACTACGTCCACCGCAACCACCTGAACCATACTCGCGCGCTGCCCCGCTGGTACTGGACCGGCGACACCGACATGCACTGCCTCAAGGAGTCGATCGGCCAGACGCTCGCCACCGCCCACGCCCACCACATCCAGCGGCTGATGGTTACCGGCAACTTCGCCCTGCTGATCGGCGCGGACCCGCACGCAGTCCACCTCTGGTACCTTGAGGTCTATCTCGACGCATACGAGTGGGTCGAACTGCCCAACACGCTCGGCATGAGCCAGTTCGGCGACGGCGGCCTCGTCGGCTCCAAGCCCTATATCTCGTCGGGCGCGTATATCGACCGGATGTCCGACTATTGCCGCGACTGTCGCTACGACGTCCGTAGCCGCATCGGTGAGAATGCGTGTCCGTTCAACGCACTATACTGGGACTTTCTCGCCCGCCACGAAGATCGCCTCCGCTCCAACCCCCGCCTGCGCATGCCCTATCGCACTTGGGACCGCCAAACCCCCGAAGCGCAGACCGCCACCCGCGAACAGGCCAGCGGCTTCCTCGCCGAACTCGACGCGAGCGGCCCACCCTACTGACACGTTGCCCGTCATGCTGAACTTGTTTCAGCATCCATGGCCCAACCCTCGCCACGAGCACCCAAGGCCACCGCGCCTCACTCCAGAGAGCCTCACGCTCCTTGTGTCCCCGCGAAGGCGGGGACCCAGCCTGTGCTCCCGCCTTCGCGGGAGCACAGGAGACGCAAAGATGAACGGCAGCGACGGCGCTGAACGTTGCGGAACAGGGTGCCCCAGCCCAACCGGCAAAGTTCAACGACCAAGCCGCACCGCACACCTTTCCCGCTGTCCTACACCGCCCAAATCTGCTCCACCCTCCCCATGGCCGCCGCCCACCTCCTCCAGCCCCCCATCGCCGAAACCCCGCCCCAAGCCCCCGCAACATGTCGTTTTGCCGGAACCTTCGGAACCTTCGCCGGCCCCGCCGCACCGTTGCCCTCCGCTCCCGCCCGGCCTAGTCCGCCCCGCATGGACGCCCTCGTCACCACCGCCTGGCTCGCCGACCACCTCGACGATCCGGACCTCCGCCTCCTCGACTGCACCTATGTCGACGCGGGCCTCGGCCGCGACCCACAGGCCGAATGGCGCGCCGCGCACATCCCCGGCGCGCGCTTCCTCGACCTGAAGGCGGTCGCCGACACAACCAGCCCCCTTCCCACCATGCTGCCCCCCGCGCGCCTGTTCGCCGACGCGATGGAGCAGCTCGGCATCGGGACCGGCGACCGCATCGTCCTCTACGACGACAGTCCGTGGCGCACCGCCGCTCGCGCGTGGTTCACTTTCCGCAGCTTCGGGGTCGCCGCCGCCATCCTCGACGGCGGCCTGCCGAAGTGGCGCGCCGAATCCCGCCCGCTCACCGCCGACACTCCGCCACCGGCCACAGTCAGCTTCACCCCACCCGCCGAGCGTCACGGCGTCCGCGACCTGGCCGCGATGCGCGCCAGCCTCGCCACCGCGGCCGAGCAGGTCGTCGACGCCCGTTCCGCCCCCCGCTTCACCGGAGCCGAGCCCGATCCCCGCGCCGGCGTCGCCCCCGGCCACATCCCCGGATCGGTCAACCTGCCCTACACCTGCCTGTTCGCCCCCGACGGCACCTATCGTTCCCGCACGGAGCTCGCCGCCGCCTTTGCCGACGCCGGGGTCGACCTCGCCCGCCCGCTCGTCGCGACGTGCGGCTCGGGCGTCACCGCCTCCGCGATCGCCTTTGCCGCGCACCTGCTGGGGGCGGAAGTGCCGGTCTATGACGGCAGCTGGACCGAATGGGGTGCCGATCCCTCGACGCCCAAGGCCGTGGCATGACCGACCCAAAGCGCCCGCATACGAACGTCGTCACCGCCGGTCGCCGCCCCGAATGGACCGCCGGGATCGTCAACCCGCCGGTGTGGCGCGCCTCCACCATTCTCTACGATTCGGTCGCGGACCTCCGCGCCGCCGCCGGGCGCGACACCCACCACCGCCTCTTCTACGGCCGCCGCGGCACCCCCACCCAATGGGCGCTCGCCGATGCGCTCACCGAACTCGAACCCGGCGCGGAGGCGACCTTCCTCTACCCGTCCGGCGTCGCCGCGATCATGGCGGCGCTGCTCTCCGTCCTGTCGCCCGGCGACGAGCTGCTCCTCGTCGACAGCGCCTACGACCCCACCCGCGCGATGGCGACCGGGCTGCTCGCGCGGATGGGCATCGCCACCCGCTTCTACGACCCGCTGATCGGCGCAGGGATCGCCGAGCTGATCGGCCCCGCCACCCGCGCGATCTTCATGGAGTCCCCCGGCAGCCTCACCTTCGAGGTGCAGGACGTCCCCGCCATCGTCGCGGTGGCCAGGGCGCACGGGCTGGTCACCCTCCTCGACAACACCTGGGCGACGCCGCTGCTGTTCCCGGCGATCGGCCATGGCATCGACCTGTCGATCCTCGCCTGCACGAAATACGTCGTCGGCCATTCGGACGTCATGCTCGGCTCGGTCACCGCGAACGCCGCCCACTGGCCGCGCTTGCGCGACACCAGCCTCCAGCTGGGGCAGGTCGTCAGCCCCGACGACGCCTGGCTCGGCAGCCGCGGCCTGCGCACCATGGCCGTCCGCCTGAAGCATCAGGAGCGCAGCGCGCTGGCGATCGCGCAATGGCTCGAAACCCGGCCGGAGGTCGCACGGGTCCTCCACCCCGCGCTCCCCTCCTGTCCCGGCCACGACCTGTGGCGGCGCGACTTCCGGGGCGCATCCGGGCTGTTCTCGATCGTGCTCGACCGCGGCGACGAGGCCGCCCGCGCCGCGCTGATCGACGGGCTGGACCTGTTCGGCATCGGCTACAGCTGGGGCGGCTTCGAAAGCCTCGCGATTCCCGTCGACCCGCTCCGCCACCGCACTGCCACCGCGCCCGCCTTCGCCGGCCCGCTGGTCCGCCTCCAGATCGGGCTGGAGGACCCCGACGATCTCATCGCCGACCTCGCCGCCGGCCTCGACCGCTTCCGCGCCATCCGCGGCTAAGCCATCGCAGATGGCTCTTGTGCAGCGCACCAACGAATGGCATCAAAGTCGAGCCCGGGCGGAGATCGCACGGCGGCCTCAAGGCCGCGACAGATACGACCCGATCGGGCTTGCAGGCGGGGACATCGACCTTTTCGAAAGGCAAACGATGCGCTTCACCACCCTTCTCGGCAGCGGGCTCGCGCTCGCCGTCACCACCCCTGCCTTCGCGCAGGACACCGCCCCGCCCGAGCCGATCACCGTCTCCGGCGCCGCCACCATCGCCTCCGACTATCGCTTCCGCGGCGTGTCGCAGTCGGACAAGGAGATGGCGGTCCAGGCCGGCCTGAC
>Ga0325400_1000173_pt1 | contig 42631 bp, 39 predicted proteins | sample PopdelMetagenome_2_FD_205662 | JGI IMG/M metagenome (GOLD analysis project Ga0325400, IMG submission 205662) | Populus deltoides microbial communities from Bellville, Georgia, United States - Xylem-PdKOR-R1 | ecosystem: Host-associated > Plants > Phyllosphere > Stem > Wood/Secondary xylem... | reverse complement strand
CCGGCGATCATCGTCGTGGGCGAGGTGGTGCTGTTGTCCGACGCGCAGGATCGGCTAGGCCGGCTGGCGCAACAGGCGGAGCAATTTGCGTGAAGGTGCTGACCGGCAACGACCTGCGCACGGGCGCGGTGATCTGGTGGACGGGCACCGACTGGTCGCCGCACGTCGAGGAAGCGGACGAGGTCGGCCCCGATCCCGCCGCGGTGATCGCGCGCGAGGAGGCGGCGCGCCGCGTCATGGCCGCCTATCTGATCGACGCCGAGCGCACCGCCGACGGCGTGCGGCCGAAGCATATCAAGGACCGCATCCGCGCCGCCGGGCCGACCGTGCGCGCGGATCTGGCGGTGGGCCGGCTGGACCCGGCCGACCGGGCATGGGTGATCTGACATGTACCGCTACGACGAATACGACCAGGCGATCGTGGATGCGCGTGTCGCCGAGTTCAACGACCAGGTCGCGCGCCGGCTGGCGGGCGAGCTGACGGAGGACCAGTTCAAGCCGCTCAGGCTGATGAACGGGCTCTACCTCCAGCTGCACGCCTACATGCTGCGCGTGGCGGTGCCCTACGGCACGCTGTCCGCGCCGCAGGTGCGGATGCTGGCGCGGATCGCGCGCGATTACGACCGTGGCTACGGGCATTTCACCACGCGCCAGAACATCCAGTTCAACTGGATCAAGCTGGAGGACACGCCCGCCATCCTGGAGCTGCTGGCGTCGGTCGAGATGCATGCCATCCAGACCAGCGGCAATTGCATCCGCAACATCTCGTCCGACCAGTTTGCGGGCGCCGCCGCGGACGAGTTGGCCGATCCCCGGCCCTATGCCGAGCTGCTGCGCCAGTGGTCGACCTTTCACCCCGAATTCACCTGGCTGCCGCGCAAGTTCAAGATCGCGGTGATCGCGAGCGATACCGACCGCGCGGCGATGCGCCTCCACGACATCGGCCTGAAGCTGGTGCGCAACGACGCGGGCGAGCTGGGGTTCGAGGTCTACGTCGGGGGTGGCCAGGGGCGCACGCCGATGGTGGCGCCGCTGATCCGCGACTTCGTGCCGGTCAGCCGGTATGTGAGCTACCTGGAGGCGTGCCTGCGCGTCTACAATCGCTACGGCCGGCGGGACAATCTCTACAAGGCGCGGATTAAGATCCTGGTCCACGAGATCGGCGCGGACAAGTATCGGGCCGAGGTGGAGGAGGAGTTTGCCGGGCTGAAAGGGCTGGATCTCGATCCGCCCGCGGCCGAGCTGGAGCGCATCCAGGCGATGTTCGCCCCGCCCGCGTTCGAGACGGGGCTGGCCGATGCGGTCGATCGCAGCGATCCCGACTTCGCCTTGTGGGTGGATCAGCAGACGCACCCCCACCGCGCGCCCGGCTATGCCGTGGTGACGGTCAGCCTGAAGCCGGTCGAGGGCATCCCGGGCGACGCGTCGGCCGACCAGATCGACCTACTGGCCGACCTGGCGGAGCGCCATTCCTTCGGCGAACTGCGCGTGACGCATGCACAGAACGTCGTGCTGCCGCACGTGCGCAAGGCGGACCTGCATGCGGTATGGCAGGCGCTGGACGCGGCTGGGCTCGCCACCGCCAACCTCGACCTGATCGGCGACATCATCGCCTGCCCGGGCCTCGATTATTGCAGCCTCGCCAATGCGCGCTCGATCCCGCTGGCGCAGCGCATCGCCGAACGCTTCGCGGACGCGGAGCGGCAGCGCGACATCGGGGAGCTCAAGCTCAAGATTTCGGGCTGCATCAACGCGTGCGGCCACCACCATGCCGGCCACATCGGCATCCTGGGCGTCGACCGGAAGGGCGAGGAGAATTACCAGCTCTCCTTCGGCGGATCGGGCGCGGAGGATGCCAGCCTGGCGCGCATTGTCGGCCCGGGCTTCTCCGAAGAGGGCGTGGTGGACGCGGTGGAGACGGCGCTGGAGACGTACCGCCGGCTGCGCGAGCCCGGCGAGCGGTTCCTCGACACGTATCGGCGGGTCGGCCTCGATCCGTTCAAGGCGGCGATCTACGCATGACGCTGATCCGCTTTCGCGACGACCAGCCCACGGACGAGCCGCCCGTGACGCTGGAGCATTTCTTGGACGATGCCGGGACCGGGGCGGTCCGGCTGGAGCCGGGCGACGACGCGCGCGCGCTGCTGCCCGAACTCGGCCGGGTGAAGCTGGTGGAGATCGCCTTTCCGACGTTCCGCGACGGGCGCGGCTATTCGGCGGCGCGCATCCTGCGCGAGGCGGGCTACGCGCACGAGCTGCGCGCAGCGGGCGACGTGCTGATCGACGAGGTCGTGGCCATGCGCCGCGCCGGCTTCGACGCGCTCGCCAGCCGGGCGCCGCTCGATCCGGCGGCGGTGGAGCGCGCGCTCGCCCGCTTCCCGTACGTGTACCAGAAGGCGGCGGACGCCGCGCCGCCGGTCTGGGCGCTGCGCCATGGGTGAAGCCGCGCGCGCGCTCGACATGCTGGACGTGCGGCCCGCCTGGACGGCGGACGACGTGGCGGCGCTCAACGCGCGCTTCGCGGGCATGGCCGCGCCCGACCTGCTGCGCGCACTGATCACGGGCGAGCTGGCGGGCCGGGTGGCTTTGGTCTCCTCCTTCGGGGCGGAGTCCGCGGTGCTGCTGCACATGGTGGCGCGGATCGATCCGGACGTGCCGGTGGTGTTCACCAATACGCAGAAGATGTTCGGCGAGACGCTCGCCTATCGCGATACGCTGGCCGAGCAATTGGGGCTGACCGACTTGCGCGTCTATCGCCCCGACCCGCGCATCCTGGCGGCCAAGGACAAGACGGGCCTGCGCTGGAGCTACGATCCCGACGGCTGCTGCGCGATCCGCAAGGTGGAGCCGTTGCAGCGCGCGCTGGCCGGGTTCGACGCGTGGATCTCCGGGCGCAAGGGCTTCCAGGCAAGCACGCGGGCGGCGATCCCGCTGTTCGAGCTCGACCGCGAGCATGCGTCCGGCCCCAAGCTCAAGCTCAACCCGCTCGCCGGCTGGTCCAAGGCGGCGCTCGACGCCTATTTCGCCGAGCATGAACTGCCGCGTCATCCGCTGGAGGCGGAAGGCTATCTGTCGATCGGTTGCGCGCCCTGCACGAGCCAGGTGAAGCCCGGCGAAGACCCGCGCGCGGGCCGTTGGCGCGGGTGGGACAAGGTGGAATGCGGCATCCACACGCCGCTGCCGAACACCGGCCCGAGCGAGAACGACCCGATCTTCTAGGAACCGCGGTCACCCCGTGGGTGCGGCGCAGTCGCGGCAACGGCCGTGCAGTTCGATGACCGGCCGATCGGCATGGAAGCCGTCGGCGATCGCGGCCTTGCGGATCAGGCTGCCGACGCGATCGTCGTCGATGTGGGTGACGCGGCCGCACGTGTCGCAGATCAGGAACATGCAATCGTGGCGGTGCGCGGGGTGGGCGTTCGCGACATAGGCGTTGGCGCTTTCCACCCGGCGCGCGAGGTTGTTCGCCACGAACAGGTCGAGGATGCGGTACACGCTGTTGGCCGGCACGCGCCGGGCCTCGCGCTGCGACACCGCCTCCGCAATGTCATAGGCGGAGGCGGGCTTGGGCGCGGTGCGCAACGCCAGATAGACGCTTGCGCGCATGGGGGTCCACTTCTCGCCCGCCGCGACCAAGGTGGCCTGCGCCTCGGCGGCTAGGCTGTCGTCGCCGGGGGCCGTTCGCTGTTGCTCCATGGGCGTCAGGTGGAGCCTTGGCGCCGCGACTGCAAGAACGGCGCCCTGCGCCTCATCCGTACCAGAAGCAGGTGCCGCGCATCTCGATGCTGGCGCGCGGGGGCGCGTCGGGATCGACGCCCGGATCGTCGAACGCGCCGTGCGGCACATGGTGCGCGCGGAGCGGGTCCGTGTCGTGGGTCTTGAACACGATCACCTCGTCATCGTGGAGGTCGGCGAAATAGGCCCAGCGCTGGGCGGGGTTGTGGCGCAGAACCAGGCCTTCGAACTGGAACAGGGCGACGCCGTCCTTGTCGAATACCGCATCCGCGAAAATGAGGTCGTCGGACTGGAGGCTGCGCGCGTCGCAGAGGGCGAGCGGCACGTCCTGCGGTGGCGGGCTGAGCGCGCGCCACACATTGAACTGCGCGGCGCGGCGGATGCGGCGCCCCTCGACCACCGGTGAGCGCGCGTTGAACGCCTGCGCGGTGGTGTCGCTCACGTCGATGTGGACAAAGCGCGCAGGCTTGGAATTGTTGAGCGCGCCCGAATCGCGCGACTTCTCGCCGAAGCGCAGGATACCCGTGCCCTTGATCTCCACCTCGTCCGCGCCCGTCAGGTCGAGCAGCAGGCGCCGGATCTCCTCCGGGTGGATGCGGGCGACCTCCGCCGCGTCGCGCCAGTCGGTCACGGCGCTGCGGTGGGGCACGAGCGCGAAGCCCTCGCGATCCAGCGACGGCGGCTCCGCATCGCCGCGCGCATCGCGGATCGGCACCGCGCGCGGCACGACGTTCATCACGTCGCGGCTGCTGTCGTTGGCGTGATAGCGCATGCGTTCGGCCAGAGGTTCGCTGAAGCCGAGCGTGCCGATCACCTCGCGGGGGGCGGGGGGAGGCGTGCGGTGCGGGTCCGTGTCGGGCATGGTCGTCTCTCCTGCGCCGCCGGCCTCGCGCGGGCCCGTCGGCGTCGGTTCCTTGAAGCGCACCGCGCGGCCCGCATCAAGCGTGATGCGCGGCGGTCAAGGGCGGAGGCGAAGGCGGGAGAAGACGCGGTCGCGGTCGCCCAAGATGGTGCAGACCGCCAGCAGCAGATCGGCCCGCGCGGTTTCGCCCGCGCGCGCGGCGCCACGCCGGCGGCGGAGCGCGATGGAGAGCGCGGCCGAACCGTTCCGGCGCAGCAGCGCCTCCGCCATGGCAACCGCCTGCGGCGGGCGTTGGCGGTAGCCGCTCACCTGCCGGCCCACCCGGAGGCAGCGCCGCGCGGCGTGGTGCGTTGGGACGGCATGGCGGATACGATCGAGGCGCTGCGCGCGCGAATGGAGGCGGCCGCGGCTGCGCTCGACTTCGAGGAGGCGCGCCGCCTGCGCGACCGGATCAACCTGGTGCGCGGCGGCGCTTCGGCGGCCGAGGCGGCCGGGGCCGACACGTCCGGCCTCGCACGACAGCAGCCCGGCGCCATGGGCCTGGGATCGAGCCAGCCCCGCATCACGCCGCCCGCCGGCTGGCGGCCGCCGGCCAAGCCCGACCCGATGACGCGCGGACGCCGCCGCTAGCCTTGCCGGCGCGCGCGGGCGGGCCGCGATCAGGGATGGGCCGCGAACCAGATGATGTGCGTCGGCCCCTTGCCGTTGGCGCGCGCCCGGACGCGCACCTCATCGACCGCGAAGCCCGCCGCCTGAAGCCGGCGGATGAAGGCGGGATCGGCCGCCGCCGACCAGACCGCCAGCACGCCGCCCGGCCGCAGCGCGGCGCGCGCGCGGCGCAGGCCGGACGCGGAATAGAGCCGGTCGTTGGCCGGGCGGGTCAGCCCGTCGGGGCCGTTGTCGACATCGAGCAGGATCGCATCGTAGTCCGGCCCGGCGGCGCCGATCAGGTCGGCCACGTCCGCCAGCTCAACCGCGACGCGCGGGTCGTCCAGGCAATTCTGCGCCAGCGGGGCGAGCGGCCCGCGCGCCCAGTCGATGACCCCCGGCACCAACTCCGCGACCGTGATCCGCGCGTCGGGGCCGACCTCCGCCAGCACCGCGCGCAGCGTGAAACCCATGCCGTAGCCGCCGATCAGCAGGCGCATGCCCGCGCGCGGGCCGAGCCGGCGGCACGTCATGCGGCCGAGCGCATCCTCCGACCCGCTCATGCGGCTGCTCATCAGCTCGTTGCGATCGAGCATGATGATGAAGTCCTGCCCGTGCCGGACGAGGCGCAGCGGCGGCCCGTCCGGGACCGGCGCCGTGCCGACCAGCTCGCGCGGGATCAACGCTTGCGGGCTTTGCGCGCCGCGTAGCGCGCGTCGCGCGCGGCCTTGAGCTCGGCTTCCGTGCGGGCTGGCTTGGCGGCGGCGAGCTTGGCCGCGGCCTCCTCCGCGAGCCGTTCCGCCTCGGCCTGCTCGGCGGCGGCCTTTTCCTCAGCCGCCCGGATGCGCGCGGCCTTTTCCTCCTGGATCGCGCGCTGGGCGGCGGCGCGGCGCTCGGCCGCGGCGGCCTCACGTGCGGCGCGTGCGGCCTGCCGCTCCGCAATGACCGCGGGATCGGGCGCCGCCTTGGTGCGCAGCTTCTCGAGCGCGGTTTCCCTGGCGGCGCGCGATGCGGCCGAACGCTGATTGAAATCGGGTGCCTTGTAACCTGCCATGCGCGCTACATGGCGATGTGCGCCGCTTTGCGGAAGCCCCAACGCACGCGGATTGGCATGCCGGCGCACGAACGGCTAGAAAGGGGCATGGCCGACCGCTTCGAACGACATCGCCAGCCGTGGCGCCCCGACGAGCTGCAGAAGCTCCACACTCTGGCGAAGAAGGGCACCGCGCTGCGCGCGATCGCCAAGGCGCTGACGCGCAGCGAGGAGTCGGTCAAGGAGCGCGCCAAGCTGGACGGGCTGAACATCGCCAAGCTGCACTAGGGTGTGTTCCAACAAGGCTGAAGCAATGTGCTCGTCGTCCCCGCGCAGGCGGGGACCCCGCTTGTTCTCTGCTCCAGCCAAGGAAGCGGGGTTCCCGCCTGCGCGGGAACGACGAAGGGGAGCATCGGCCGGGCTGGCGAAGGCTCCGGATCGCGCGTCCCCTCCGAATTTCAGGCTGACGGCGTAGCGCGCCAGATCTCCACGGTGCCCCGGTCGCCGTCGACGCGCACGCGGTCGCCCGTGCGGATCAGCGCGATCGGATCGCCGTCGAGTTCGGTGACGCTCGGCACGCGCATCACCACCGCGCCCAGCGCCACCTTAGTGGTCATGGTGGTGAACACCAGGGCGACGGGCGCGGTGCCGGCGAGGCGCGTCATGTGGAACGTGCCCGACCAGCCGGACGAGCCCTTGGCGCCGGGGAACACCAGCACCTTGCCGGCGAAGCTCACGCCCTTCAGCTCGTGGCGGCTTTCGATCACCGTGCCGCTCATGGCGTGGACGCCGCCCCAGCCGGAGATGGTCTGGCTGGTGACCAGCGCCTCGCCTTCGGCGACGCCGGGCACCACGCCGCGGCCGCGGAGGACGATGTCGGGACGTTCCAGCAGGGTCGCCATGATTCGCTCTCCTCAGGCGGGCTCGGCCAGGCGGCCGGCCCAGCGGCCAGTGCAGGCCGCGTCGATGCATTCGGCGGTGGTGCCGTACCAGCCCTCGATCCCCATGATCGCGGGCAGGTAATGGACCTGCTTGGCGCTATCGAGCGCCGCCACCCTGGTGCCCTTCGGCACCGCCTGGCTGATGGACGAGCAGGTGTCCGTCATCAGGAACGCGCCCGCGTCGGTCAGCGCCTTGGTGTAGCCGTTGGCATCGGCGGTGGCCTTCACCGCGCGGCTGGTGAACACCCACAGCGCCGAATTGCCCGACACCTTGCGCCCCTCGATCAGGCGCGCCGCCTCCGCGATCTGCTCGATCGAGTAATGCGGGCAGCCGAGCATGACGAAGTCGACGTCCGTGCCCTCTCCCACCGCGTTCAGCTGTTCGTAGATGCGTGCGCGCGCGGCGCGGTCGTAGACGAAGGTCTCGCCCTTGGGCGCGCCGCCGAACGCCGCCTCCACGCTCGGCGCCTCGGGCGTGATGCCGACCATGTGGTACATCTCGACCCCGCCCGACGACGCGGCGGCGGCGCCGAAATGCTTGTGGCGGATCAGGCTGGGACTGCCGACCTGGCCGGTGATGACGGGGATCGTGTCCTCGACCGACTGGCCGACGAAATAGCCGAGCATGCCCCATTCGAACACGTCGGTGACCGGCACTTCGACGCGGACCGAATGCTGGCCGCGGCGGAACTCCGGCCGGTGAAAGCCCCAGTCGGGGATACGCTTGGCGAGCATGGCGGCGCTGGTCGACTCGCGGCCTTCGCAATTGGTGCGCGCGCCGATCACCGAATTGCAGAACACGACGGCGGACGACTCCATCCAGGCGCAATGCTCGCCCATCACGGGCACGTTGCCGGCAATATAGGGCGTGCAGGTCTTGAGAATCTGGATGCCGTGCGCCGCCACGTCGCGTTCGTCGGCCGTGAAATTGGCGTGCGCCTCCGCGCTCATGCCCTGTTCGGCCCACAGCTCCGGGTCCATGCCGCCCTGCAGGTGGCAGGAGAAGGCGTTCATGCGCGGCACGTCGACGACCTCGTCCGCGTCGAGATCGAAGCGGGAGAAGACCGCGCGATAGTCGCCGCCATCCGCCTTGTAGTAGTTCTTGACCCAGGGCGGGGCGGAGCCGGGCACGCCCGCGACGTTGTTGGTCTCCACGAACCGCTCCGCACCGAGCGCGTCGGCATAGCGGACGAGCAGGTCCATCGCCTTGGCCACCGCGGGCCCGTCCGCCCCGCCCTGCATCGCGCGCTCGCGTTCCGTCAGCATCACCATGGGGCTCTCCTACCGCAGTTCGTCCAGGCGGCGCAGCACCTGATCCAATACCTTGTTGGTCACCGCCAGATCGTGCGCGTCGATGCCGCGCAGCAACTCGGCACGGAGCGCACCGGTGACCTCCATGATCTCGTGCACCGCCGTCTCGCCCGCGGGCGTGATGCGGTTGGTGGTCATGCGGCGGTCGGCCTCGCTCTGCTGCCGCTCGATGAGGCCGTCGCGGGCAAGCGCGTCCAGCATGTGCACCATGCTGGACCCCTCCACCGAGACGAGCCGCGCGAGTTGGCCCTGCGTCAGCCGCTCGCCCGAAAAGCCGATCAGGAACAGGATCTCCCACCGCGCCATGGTCTGGCCGAGGCCGCGGATGCGCTCGTTGGCGAGCTTGCGCCAGCGCCGCGCCGCCACGACGAGCGCGCGGGTGGTGCGAAAGGCGGCATCCTCCTCGTTCGTGCCGAGAAAGCGGCTGCGGTAATATTCGAGGTGCCGGTCGGATTGTTCGGGCGGATAGCCGCCGTCGGGCACGGCGGAGGACGCGGCCGGCTTGGGCCCACGCCGCTGGGCGGAGCGGGGACCGCGCGTGCCGGCTGACACCGCCGTCATGCGCGGGCGGCCACGGGCAGCGCCCCATCCTCCACCCGCCGGCCGGTGGCGCGCGCCAGGCCGAGCAGGCACAGGCCGAGCAGCACGGGGCAGACGGCAAGCAGGGTATAGCTGCGCACCACGGGCATGCCGCTCGCCAGCAGGTAGCCGCCGGCGAGCGGACCCAGCACCGCGCCGAGCTTGGCGATGGAGGTGGCCCAGCCGGCGCCGCTCGCGCGGATGGCGGAGGGGTAGAAGATGCCGGCGATGGAATGCACGCCGTAATGGCCGCCGCTGACGAACAGCGCGTTCAGCATCTGCACGAACAGGAAGGCGCTGCCCGTTACCTTGCCCGATCCCGCCAGCAGCAGCGTGGGGATCGCCAGCAGCGGCAGCACGGCGATGGCGCCCGGCCCGCGCCGGTCGGTGAAGCGCATGATGAGGAGCCCGCCGATCGCCCCGATCACGCCGTTGATCGCCCCCATCCAGGCCGCCGTGGCGCGCGGGAAGTGCAACTCCTCCAGCAGCAGCGGCGACCAGGAGGCGAGGAAATAGACGGCGAGCGAGCTCGCGATATAGCCCGCCCACAGGAGGGGCGTCACCGTCGCCAGCCGGCCCGCGAACAGCTGGCCGACATGGAAGCGGCCGCGCGCGGCGGCCTCGTCGCCCAGCACGAAACGGTCGGTGAGCTCGGCGCCGCTCGCCGGATCGAGCCGGCGCACGATGCGGGCGAGCGCATGGGGCCGCAGCCCGCGCGTCACCAGGAAGCGCGCCGATTCGGGCAGGAAGGCGAGCAGCAAAGCCGCCGCGACGAGCGTGCCGATCCCGCCCGCAAAGTAGACCGCTTGCCAGCCATAAGCGGGCGCCAGCCAGTTGGTGAGCGGGCCGGCGAGCGCGGAGCCGAAGGAGAAGCCCAGCATCACCACCGTGACTACGGTGGCGCGCATCCGGGCCGGCGCGAACTCGATGTTGAGCGCCCAGGCGAGCGGCAGCATGCCGCCGATGGCGAGCCCGTCGAGGAAGCGCAATGCGACGAGCTGCGGATAGGTCTGCGCAAAGCCCGTGGCGAAGGTGAGGATGCCAAAGCCGAAGGCCGTGCCGACCACCGTCGGCCGCCGCCCGATGCGGTCGGCCAGCCACGAGAAGCCGAAGCCGCCCGCCATCATGCCGGCGAGCCCCCACGAGACCAGCCAGCCGATCTCGGGCTTGGACAGGCCGAACTGGTCGCGGATGTAGGGCGCGGTGTAGTTGATCATCATCTGGTCGAACCCGTCGAACAAAGTGATCAGCCACGACACCGCGATCAGGCGATAGTTGAAGCGGTCGAAGCGGCGCCCCTCGATCAGCGTCGCGACGTCGATCGTGCGGGGCGCCGCCATGGTCTAGAAGTTGAACCGGATGCCGCCCTTGAAGGTGCGGCCGTTGGGAGGGAAGATCTGCTGGTTGCCCGTGCCGTGCGAGCCGGGGTTCAAGGGCGGCGTGGTGTTGAAGGCGTTGTCGATGCCGAAGTAGAAGGCAACCGCCTGCCCCGGCCGCATCTCCCAGGTATATTGGCCCAGGAAGTCGACATAGGTGCGCGAGGGCACGGCGTTGGTGTTGGAGCTGTTGCCAGCCAAGATGTTGTATCCGTCCTGCTCGGCGCCGACGAACGCCGCATTGTAGAAGCCGGCGTTGATGTAGCGCGCATGCGCGTTCACTTGGAAGGGCCCCTTGGTCCAGGTCAGCAGGCCGTCCAGCGTCCAATCGGGCACGCCCGCGGGCGTGCCGCCGCGCAGGCCGGTCTGCCCGGCGCGGTTGGTCGGGCCGACCGCATCCACCGTGGTAAAGTCCATGATGTGTGTGGCGAGCCCGCGCAAGTTGAGCGCGCCCAGCGCGCCCAGCGGCTGGCGATAGGTGATCTCGAAATCGATGCCGCGCTCGATGATGCGGTTCACGTTCTGGAACACGTCGGTGATCGTCAGCACCGCATTGGTGACGGGATCGCGCGTGATGTTGGCGCAGGACAGTTGGTCGCCCTCGAAACAGCGGGTGACGATGTTCTGCTGGCCGAGCGTCGAGATCGCGCGGTTGATCTTGATGTTGTAATAATCGATCGAACCGCGAAGGCGGCCGAGCGCGCCGCCCCGCGGCTGGAACACCGCGCCCACCGTGAACGTATCGGCGCGTTCCGGCTGCAGGTTGGGATTGGAACCGCTGAACACCTGGCTGTTGGTCTGCACGCCGCCGCGCGCGGGATCGGTCAGGATGCCGCTGGCCGACGTGGTCGGCCCGAACAGTTCGGACACGTTGGGCGCGCGGATGTCGCGGCTCTTGGTGGCGCGGAAGCGGAGCGCGTCGAACGGCTCCCACACGCCGCCATATTTATAGGTGACGACCGACAGGCTGGAGCCGGGGTAGAAGTCGCTCGTCCGCTTGTAGTGCGTGCCGCGCACTGCGCCGTTGAGGCTCAGTTCGCGCGCGAAGGATAGGTCCTTGAGCAGCGGCACCTGCGCCTCGCCATAGCCTTCCGTCACCTGGATGCGGCCGGAGATACGCGACCCGTTGCCCGAGAAGAAGGCCAAGCTCTGCGACAGCGCGTCGGCGTCGCCCGACACCTTGTTGTCGCGATATTCGCCGCCGACCGCGATCGAGAGCGCGCCGTAGGGCAGCTCGAACGGCGTACCGCGGATGTTGGCGGAAACGACGTTCTCCACCGTCTTGTTGGTCTGGAAGCCGTTGCCGAAGACGTAGGCGAGCGCCGCGGCGCTCGCCTGGCGGCCGAACGGGTTGTAGGCGACGCAGGCGGGATCGTCGTTGGCGGTGCTGGCATCCGCGTTGATGCCGCAGACGATCTGGCCCGCGGGGTTTCGCACCGCCTGCAGCGCGTTCAGGATGCGGGACGTGATGACCTGGCCGGTGCGGTTGCGGAAGTTGTTCTCGCCATGCTCGTAATAGGCGTCCCAGCTCCAGCCCCCGCCAAGCTTGCCCTCGAGCGACACGACGCCGCGGTAGACGTCGTCATTGGTGACGATAGGCGAGCGCCCGATCTCGTCGAAGCCCTTGCCGATCTGGAACGAGGTGAGGCCCGATTGCGCGAGCAGGGTGGGAATATCGAGCGTGGGGTCGGCCGAGCGCGGGATGAATGGGTTGTTGGCCTGGATTGTAATGGCGGTGTTGCGATAGGCGGTGAGCGAGTATTTGCCCTGCAGGTGGCCGTAGTTGAACATGAAGTTGGCGGTGATGTCGTTCGTCACCTCCCAATTCAGGTTGGCGGTCACGTTGTAGCGTTCGGTCGGCGCGATCAGGAAAAGGTCCTGGAAGTAGATGTTGCGGTTCTCGCCCTCGCCGCCGACCATGTACAGGTTGTTGACGGGCGAGCCGTACTGGAAGCGGCGGGGTGTGCCATCGTCGTTGAAGGTGATGCCGTCGATCGGCCGTAGCGTGGGACTGAGCCGCCCGGTGTAGGCGGATGCCGGCGGCACGGTGACGCCATTGATCGGCACGGTGGACGGGCGGATGTCGGGCAGGATGTTGTTGGCGGGGATGCCGGAGAAGCCGGGATTGCGCCCGAAGTTCAGCACCTCCGTGCGGCAGAAGGGGCGCGCGCGGCAGTCGCCCGTGCCCTTGCTCTTCTCATATTCGCCGCCGACGACCAAGTGCAGGCGGTCGCCGATCGCGGTGCCGTAGGCGAGGCTACCGAGCACCGTCTCGTTGTCGCCATATTTGGTTTCGCCATATTGGGCGGTGCCCTTCAGGCCCTTGAAGCGCTTGTCGAGGATCAGGTTGACCACGCCCGCGACCGCGTCCGACCCGTACTGCGCCGACGCGCCGCCCGTCACCACCTCCGCCCGCGAGAGCAGGATGGACGGGATCATGTTGGTGTCCACCGTCGCCTGCGTGGTGGACGGCACGAAGCGCTTGCCGTCGAGCAGCGTCAGCGTACGCATCGAGCCTAAGCCGCGCAGATCGAGGATGCGACCGCCGACATAGCCCGCGTTCGGGTTGAGCTCCGCACCCGCGGGCGTGTTGGTGGAGCGGAAGGACGGGATCTCGTTCAGCGCGTCGCCGATATTGGTGGCGGCGCGGTCGGCCAGGCGGTCGGCGCCGACCACCGCCACGGGCGTGGGCGCGCTGAAGCCGGTATTCGCGAGGCGGGAGCCGGTGACCACGATCTCGCCGCCGGTCTTGCCCTCGGCATCGGGCGCCTGTGCGGCGGCGGCACCTTCGGGCGTGGTGTTGGCGGGCGCCGCCGCACCACGGGCCTGCGCCTGGGCTGGCGAAGCGGGTGGCGCATCCTGCGCGAAGGCGGGGGCAGCCAGCAGGCAAGCGACGGCGAGACATCCCGCCGAGGCCGAACCGAACAGGCGCGTGGCGTGCTTCATCCGTCCATCCCCTCCCACTGCCGTCTGTGCGGCCGCTGGTAGCGAGGCGTAGAGCGTCATTCGTTAGAAGTCTACCAAGTTCCTCAGGGACACAAAATCGGACGACGCGGCAACCTTTTGCGGTGCCCGCCGTCCCTTTCGCCGTGCCACGCGCCCGCCATTTCGCCGTTCTGGCGCCGCCGACGCCAGGCCACCTCAACCCGCTGCAGGTGCTGGGTGCGGAACTGGCGGCGCTCGGCCACCGCGTGACGGTGGTCCACCTGGCCGACGCCGCCCGGCTGGTGACCGCCCCGGAAGTGGGATTTGCGCCTATCGCGGCGTCATCGCCGTCGCTTGACCTGTTCCTGGCGCGGCTGGCCGACCCGACCGGGCTGATCGGCCTGCCCCGCATGATTGCGGCGGCGGCCGGCATGACACGGGCCTTATTGGATGGTGCCCCGGCGGTGCTGCGGTCGATCGGCGCGGACGCGGTGATCGCCGACTCGGCGGAACCTGCCGGCCCGCTGGTGGCACGTCACCTCCGATTGCCCCACGCGGTCGCGGCGACCGGCCTGCCGCTGCTGCGCGACTCCGACGTGCCGCCGCCCTTCCTCGGCTGGCGCCATCGGGCAGACGCGATCGGCCGCTTCCGCAACTGGGGCGGCTATCTCGTATCGAACCTGCTGCTGCGGCCGATCACGCGCGTGCTGAACGATTACAGCCGGCGCTGGCGATTGGACGGGCAGGCGGACGCGCCGCCGGCCTACGTCGCGCAATGCCCGCGCGGGCTGGACTTTCCCCGCAGCATGCTGCCGCCCAGCTTCGCCTATGGCGCGCCTTGGCGGCGGCCGGAGGAGGATGTGGACCTGCCCGTGGACGGGCGGCCGCTGGTCTTCTGCTCGCTGGGCACGCTGCAGGGCCAGCGGCGCGCGCTGTTCGCCACCATGGCGGCGGCATGCGCGGCGGTGGGCGCGCGTGCGGTGATCGGGCATGGCGGAGGCCTGTCCGGGGACCAAGCGGCGGCTCTGCCGGGCGACGCGCTGGTGCGCGACCTGTGGCCGCAACGGGCGGTGCTGCGCCGCTCGGCGGCCGCGATCCTGCACGGCGGGTTCAACACGGTGCTGGACGCCCTCGCGGCGGGGGTGCCGAGCGTGGTGCTGCCGATCGCGTTCGAGCAGCCGGGCACCGCCGCGCGGCTAGCGCGGATCGGCGCAAGCCGGGTGCTGTCGCCGCTGCGGCTCACCGTGCCCGCGCTGGCGCGGGCGTTGGGGCAGGTGATGCAGCAGCCAGGCTACCGCCGGGCGGCCGGGCGTCTAGCAGGGGAGATGGCGGCGGCGAACGGCGCGGCAGAGGCCGCCGCCCGGATCAGCGAAGCGCTGGGCGGGCCATCCTGACGCGCGGCAGGCGCCACCACGGCGTTTGCGGGCTCAGGTGATGCTCGTGATGATAGGCGCCGAAATGGAAGCAGGTGACCAGCGAGGCGAGCGGCGGCAGCGCGTTGCTGCGCGCATTGTGGCGGTCGACAAAGGCGTCATCGCCGTGGCGGTGCGGCAGGAAGGTGCCGAACAGGAACAGCTGCGCAAGCGCGAGCAACGCGGGCGCGGCCCAGAAAACGACAATGTTGAGGAGCGAAGCGCCCAGCGCCATGTACAGCATCGCCGCCAACGTGATCCTCAATAATTGGCCGTGCGAGTAGTAGCCGCGAAAGAAGCGCACGAACCAGCGCCCGGCATGGCGCGGCGCACCCGCGTGGAAATCGGGGTCATGCTCCGTGCCCGGCGCGGCATGGTGGCGGTGGTGCAACGGGAACAGCGCGCGGTAGGACAGGCCGGCATAGGCCGCGAGGCAGAGCGTGCCGACCGCCGTGTTGAGCCGCGCACGCCCCGGCGCGAGCGAGCCGTGCATGCAATCGTGCGCGACGATGAACAGCCCGGTGCTGAGCCACGCCTGCAGCAGGACCAGCGCGGCGGCCAGCGGCACGGTGGCCGCATTCCACCGCCAGAAGAAGATGGCACCGACGTGGATCACGGCCCAGGCGCCGCCGATCGCGACCGCCAGCGCCAGGCTGGCGCGCGTGTCGCCCGCCGGGCTCACGCCCGCTCGCGCTCGGCCAGCCGGCGCTTGAGCCGCGCCGGATCAGGCGCGAACAGGAAGCCGAAGCTGACGCCGTTCTCCCGCGTCTTCACCGCATGGTGCAGGCGGTGCGCCTGGAGCAGGCGCTTGGCATAACCCCGCCGGGGCACCCAGCGCATGCCGCCGCGCTGGTGGACCATAAGATCATGGACGAGCGCGTAGATGCCGCCATAGACGGTGATGCCCAGCGCCGCCCACCATAGCGGCTCCCACCACAGGCCGACGCCAAAAAGCGTCACAACCAGCACGGCAAAGGTCGCGGCATAAAGGTCGTTCTTCTCGAACGCGCCGTGACGCGGCTCGTGGTGCGAGCGGTGCCATCCCCAGCCCCAGCCGTGCATGACGTATTTGTGCGTCCACCAGGCGAAGCCTTCCATGAACAGCACCATCGCCGCGACGATCGCGAGCTTTTCCAACCAAGTCATCGCCAACTCCGCTTCAGCCGCGCGCCAGCGCCGCGTGCGCCGGCGGCAGGATGCGCGCCCGGCCCGGCCGGTGCCGCACCAACGCGGGCGCGAACCGCAGCGCCGCCACGGCCAAAGCCAGCCCCACCAGCACGTCCACGCCGTAATGGCCGCCGAACAGCGGCGTGGCCAGAATGGTGATGCCCGCCCACACCGGCGCCGCCACCCGCCACCGCGGCATGTCCCGCACCGACCAGGCCAGGATGACGGGTAGGGTCGCGTGATAGCTGGGAAAGGTAACGATACCCATCAGCTGCATGGGATCGAGCGTGCGCCACGTGCCGTCGCGCAGGCCGGCGAGCATGGCCTGCTCCGTCCACGCCACGGACGGCCACAAGTGGCGATAGCCCGCAGGATCGAAGACGTTGCCCATCGCCGGCATCGCGCCCGACACCGCCACGGTGACGAAGCCGCTGGCCACCGCGGCGGCAACCATCTCGCGCAGCCGGTCCGCCCGGCCGGCGGCGGCCAGCGCCACGACGCACGCCACCATCTGCGCCGACAGGCTGTGATAGGCGATGCCGCCGACCCACAGCGCGCCGGGCATCAGGTCCGCCTGCGCGAAGAAAGCGGGCCAACCGAAGCCCAGCCGAAGGTCCGCCGCCGCGAACGCCTCGTCCCACAGCGGCGCGCCCTGCGCCGCGAGCGCATAGGACAGCGCCACCGCGATGATGGTGAACAAGGTCATCTGCAGAAAGGCCCTAGCACCAAGCACCAGCCTGGGCCAGCCGCGCGCCCGTCCCCAAGCCAGCGCCGCCGCGAGCAGGAGGAGCCCAAGACCGGGCAGCACCGCCCGCGCGGGGATCAGGCGGAACCCGAGCCGCCAGCAGATCAAGACGGTCAGGCAGGCCATGCCGCCCACCATCGACCACGTCGCGGCATCGGTGGACCGATCAGGGGAAGGCGACGCCACGGAGCTTCAACGCCGAAGGGCTCGCGGGTGTCCCGCCGGCGCGGCGGGTGGGTCAGTTCAGCACGAAGCCGGAATTGCCCGCGATCACCGTGCCCACCACGCGGAACAGCTCGTCCATGGTGAGCGGCTTCTGGAGGCAGGCGTTGGCGCCCGCCGACCGGCACATCGCACGCACGCCGTCCGAAAGTTCGGCCGACACCACCACCACCGGCAGGTCGCGGGAGGCGCCGCTCGACGCACGCAGCTGGCGGATGGCGGTCAGCCCGTTGATGTCGGGCATGCGCAGATCCATCAGCACCATGTCGTAGCCGCCGGCCTGGATCATCTGCAGGCCCGTGCGCACGTTGGCCGCCTCCGCCAGCGCGATGCCGGCCGCCGCCATCATCTCGCGCATCACCGTGCGGCTGTTTGGGTCGTCTTCGACATAGATGATGTTCACGTGCCGTCCCCGATAAGCGTCGGCCTGGCCTTGCGGCGCGCCGGTTAAGACCGCGTTGCGTGCGCGACGAACGGCGGCCGATCAGGCGATCAGGGCGTCGTCGCGCTCGATCAGCTCGCCCAGCGTGTCGAACAGCGCGTCCATCGGCACGGGCTTGCTCAGCACGTCGTCGGCGCCGGCCTCACCGCAGCGGCGGCGGAGGTCGTCGCCCGCATCCGCGGTGATCACCACCACCGGCAGGCGCGCCTTGGCGTCACCGCGCGCGCGGATCTGGCGAACCGCGGTCAGGCCGTCCATGCCCGGCATGCGCAGGTCCATCAGCACCGCGTCATATTCATGCTCGTCGATCATGCGCAGGCCCTGCTCGGCATCCTCCGCCTCCGCCATCGCCACATCCACGACCGCCAGCATGTCACGCACCACGCTGCGGTTCATCGGATCGTCTTCAACGAACAGCACGAGCATGCCACAACCCCCAGTCACGCTTCTGCTACCGCCTTCTCGGTTAAAGTTTGGTTGGCCATGCCGGACCCACTCAGCGCTCCCAGCAGCGTCGCGGCCGAGATGGGACGCACCAGCACCTGTGCCGCCACGCTGATGGCCTCATCCGGTCCCGCCAGAACCAGCGGACGCGTGCCCGCATCGACGCAGGCCTGCAGCGCAGTCGCCAGCGCGTCGCCGTCGGCGAACGCATCGGACCGCAGCACCGCCTGATCGAAACATCCGCCGGCGAGCGCGTCGTGCAGCGCGGCCTCGTCCCCCACCGCCGCTAAACGGGCCAGATGCTCGCGCAGGCCCTTGGCCACCGCCCGCTGCGTCAAGGCGTTGGGTTCCAGCAGCAGCACCTCCTGCTCCGCCAGCGGGCGTGGCTCGTCACGGGGCCGGCGCACGGCCACCGCCGGGGCGGGCGACTCGAGCAGCCGGACCGGCAGGTCCAGCGTGAAGGTGGCGCCCTCGCCCAGCCGGCTGTCCACGCGCACGGTGCCGTCCATGGCTTCCGCCAGGCTGCGGCAGATGGCGAGGCCAAGGCCCGTGCCGCCGAACCGGCGGGACGTGCCGACGTCCGCCTGGGCGAACTTCTCGAAGATCTGCGCATGCTGCGCCGGCGCGATGCCGATGCCCGTATCCGACACGGCGATCACGAGTCGGCCGTTCTCCGCCGCGGCCTTCACCCGCACCTCGCCGCGCTCGGTGAACTTCACGGCGTTGGCGAGCAGGTTGAACAGGATCTGGCGCAGCCGGTCACCATCCTCCTCGACGAGCGGCGGACACCCGGCGAGGTCGAGCACGAAGCCGAGCTGCTTCGCCTCCGCCCGGCCGCGCCACAGGGCGGCCGCCTCCTCCAGCAAGCCGTGCAGGCGGACGGGGCCGCGCTCGATGGCAAGGTGGCCCGATTCCATCTTGGACAGGTCGAGCAGGTCGTCCACCAGCGCGCGCATCGTCTCGCCGGCGCCGTGCACCACCTCGATCCGGCGGCGGAGCGGGCCGGCCAGGCCGCGGTCGGCGAGCAGCACCTGCGTGGTGCCGAGGATGCCGTTCAGCGGCGTGCGAATTTCGTGGCTGGTCATCGCCAGGAAGTCCGACTTGACCTGCAGGGCCTTGCTCAGCTCACGGTTGGCGGCGCGCGTGCGGTCGCGGCTGTGGCGAAGCGAGACGATGCCGACCAGCAGCAGCACCGACACGGCGCTGACCGCCGCGGCCACGATCACCAGCACGGTTTCGTGCAGTTTGGCGCGGCTTGCCTGGAGGCGCGCGATGCGCAGGTCCTGTGCGGAAAAGTCGAAACGCGCCGCCATCAGCGCGGCATTGGTGGAGGCTGCGACGGCACGCACATTGTCGTCCAGCCGCTTCCACGCGCGCAGGTGGCGCAGCGCCAGCGCGGGTTCGTCCACATCCTGGTAGACCTCCGCCGCAAGCTTGTGGAAGTCGCGGAAGGCGAGCGCGCTCTGTTCCAGGTCCACGCCGGCGAAGGCGCGGCCGATCAGGTCCGCGGCGCGCGCCCGATCGCCGCCCGCCGCCGCGATCTGCGCCAGCACGCCCCAGACGAAGGGGCGCTCGTCGGCCGCGGCCGGATGCGCCGACAGCGCAAACGCCTGGTCCGCCAGTCGCGCCGCGCCGGCGCGGTCGCCGCCGAGCAGGTGCGTATAAGCGAGGTTAGTGAGGATGTTGGCCTGCAGCAGCGGGCTGTTCGCCTGCCGGGCGGCTTCCAGCGCGCGCTCATACTGCGCCTGCGCCTCCTTGAACCGGCCAAGCTGGCGCAGGCTTTCACCGACATTGTTGTAGGCGGCGAGTGCAAAGGCGGGATCGCCATGGTAGGTTTCGGCCGCCTGCGCATAATAACGCTGCGCGCGTGCGATGTCGCCCGCATCCTGATGGATGCCGGCGATGTTCTGCAACGCCTTGGCCTCGCCCCGCGACTCGCCCGCTGCGCGATAGAGTTCGAAGGCGCGCTGGAAATCGTCCAGCGCGGCGGCGACCGCACCCTGCCCCTCCCGCACCCAGCCGCGCGACAGCAGCAGGTCGCCATGCAGCCGGTCGCCGGGCGCCACACGCGCGACGGTGGCGAGCGCCTGGTCGAGCACGGGCAGTGCGTCCGCCGGCCGGTTGAGACGCGACAGCGCCTCGCCCTTGAGCCATTCCGCGCGGGCGGCGTCGAGCTGGGCGGCCTGGCCCCGCCGCCCGCGGGCGATCGTTTCCGCCTGGCTGGCGAGCGCCAGCGCTTGGGCCGGCTCCTGCATCATCACGTCCTTGGCGCGCGCGATCAGCGCATCCAGCGGCACGGCCGGGGCGGCAGGCGTGGCCCCGGCGAGCGCAGCGGCGGCAAGCGCGGCAATCATGCCGGCCGCTCGCGCTTCTCGCGCCGTTCGGCGATGCGCTCGCGCAAGCTAGCCGGGCGCGCGGGCCGCAGTCCCTCGCCTACGCGCCGGACATAATCGACCAGCTTGTCGAGCGGCAGCGGCATGGACAGGAAGTAACCCTGCGCGATGTCGCAGCCCATGACCTGGAGAAGCGCCAGCACCGCCGCCGTCTCCACGCCCTCGGCGGTGACCTCCATCTCCAGCGCATGCGCGAGGTCGATGGTGGACCGGACCAGCAGCGGGTCACGCGCGCCGCTCGACAGGCGCGACACGAACACGCGATCGATCTTGAGCTCCTGCACGGGCAGCTGCTGGAGATAGGCGAGCGACGAATAGCCCGACCCGTAATCGTCGATGGCAAGGCGGATGCCCGCGTCCGACAACCGCTGGAGGTTGGCAAGCGTGCCCTCCGGATCCTCCAGCATGGCGGTTTCGGTGATCTCCAGCCCGATGCTGCCCTCTGCGGGCGCGAGCCGATCCAGCAGCAGGCTGACAAAGGCGGGATCGGCGACGAGCGGCGCCGACATGTTGAGGTGCGTGTGGAGGTCGACACCCGCTGCGCGCAGGCGCACCTGGTCGGCCACCGCGCGATCCACCACCCATTCGGTCAGCCGGCCGATGTCGCTGCCGCGCTCCGCCGCCGCGATCACGCGCGCGGGCGACACGGGACCGCGCACCGGGTCCGTCCAGCGCAGCAGCGCCTCCGCACCCGCGAGCGCGCCCGTGCGCGTGCGGAGCTTGGGCTGATAGTGGAGCGCGAGCCCGTGGCCGTGAAGCAGCGCGGCGTGGAGATCATCCAGCAGCTGCTGGTCGTCGCCATCGTCCACCACGCGGTCGCTGACCAACACCGCCACGCGTCGGCGCAGCGCCTGCCGCAGGGCAAGCTCCGCCTCCTCCACCACGCGCTCGGACGCGCTCGACCAGTGGCACGGCAGGGCGGCGGCGGTGACGCTGCGCGGCAAGGTGCGGCCACGCACCGCGATGTCGCCGCGCAAGGCCTCGACGAGCTCGCGCAGCACTACCTCCGCCGCACCGGCATCCGCGCAGCGCAAGGTGAACTCGACGGTTGCGCGATTGGCGCGGATGCGTTCGGCATCGGGCAGGTGCAGCGCCACGTCCTCACCCAGCTGATCGAGCAGCCGCATGGCACGCGGGTAGCCGACCTGCCGCTTGACGTCGTCGAAGCGGTCGAGCGCAAGCACCACGAAAAAGGTCGGCACGTCCCCCTCCACCGCGCCGACCCCGTGCCGGCTCAAACGCTAAAGGGCCGAATCACCTGCATTTCCCTTAACGCGCGAGCTAGAGCGCGAAGCGCAGCTGCGCGCCGCCGGCATAGCCCATGCCCGTGGAGATCTGGCCGGCGCGATCAGCCCGGCCGAAGAGCGAGAACACACCGCGGCCGCCGGGCAACCCCATGCCGTAGCTCGCCTCGCCCGCGAGCGGAGTCGTGCCGCGCGGACGGAAGCTCTGGCCGACGATCCCGATCGCGCCCGTCTGGCGGTCCACCACGCCGACGCTGCCATAGGACAGGCTGCCGCCGACATTATGCAGCGGGCTCGCCAGCGTCAGGCGGAGTTGGTCCCTCGACGCGAAGATGCGGCTCTTGGTCAGCGCCATCGCGGCGGAGAAGCCGGTGAGGTCGCGGGTGGTGATCTGCCCGCCCACGGCGCGGCTGCGCGTGGTAGTCGCCGTGCCCGACAGGGTGAGCGTCCGTGTCACGCCATAGTCGAACGCCAGGGTGGCGCCCTCCGTGGTGGCCCCGCCGGCAAGGTCATCCGCGGCGAGCGACTGAATGCCGAGCAGCGCCGCATCCTCGTGCAGGCGCGTATAGCTCGCCCGCACGCCCAGGCGGGCGGACGGCGTCCAGGCCAGCCCGACGGTCTGCGCCTGCGCCGCGTAGCGGTCGAACCAGCGGCCGGCGGCCGCGGGACCGGCGACTAGCCCTGACAGGTTGCGCCGCGTGCTGCGGTCGGTGGTGCCGAAGGTGACGGCCACGCCGTGGCCCACGTTCGCGCGCCCGCCGAGATACCCGCCGCCCGATGCCAGGCCGAGCAGCGGGTTGGCTCCACCACGGCTCACGTCATAGTCCGAGCGGAACGCGAAACCGGCGCTGCCGTCCAGTGCCGGCGCCGCATTGCCGAAGCCGAAGCGGAGCGAGCCCGCCGGCGACACCAGCACCGCGTCGGTGTCGTAGCGATTGGACGCCATGCGGAAGGCATTGTTGAGCTCGGCGGGCGCAAGGCTGACGCGCAGTTGTGCGGAACCGATCCGGCCCGCGGGCAGCGTCCGCCCGGCGAAGCCCGCCAGCGGCGCGCCGGGCGTGGCGCTCTCGCCGCCGAGTGCAGCGAAGTAGCCGGCCTGCGCACGGAGGGCGGTGGACAGATAGGCTTGATAAGCCTGGCCGCCGGCCTGCGTGGTGACGGTCTGCCCGACCAGCCGCGAAGCAAGCGGGATCTGGAAGTCGCGGTGCGTGTTGCCGATCGTCTCGAATGCGCTGTACGCCAGCCCCGTCGTGTTCCACGTCGCCTGCAGGCCACCGCGCATCTGCGCCGTCACGGTGGCGAGGCTGAGCGGCACGGGCAGGAACAGGCCGTTGTTGCCGCGGTAGAAGACGAGCTTGCTCCAATCGAGCGGTGCCTGCGAGGCGGCGATGTTGAGCTGGCCCGCGCCATAGACGGGGTCGGCGCCGGGATTGTCGCCCTTGGGCGTGGCGCTGCGCAGGATGATGGAGGCGGTCTCGTTCGGATAGTTGGACAGCCACGGCCAGCGATTCTGGAGCAGGCCGATCGCGCCCGAGACGAGCGGCGCGGCGAGCGACGTGCCCGACACGCGCAGGTGCCCGCCCTGCCCGTCCGACACCAGGATCAGTTCGCCCGGTGCCACCACGAAGCGGTACTTGAGCTTGTTGGCTTCCTGGCAGACGGACGTGCCCGTCGGCAGCAGGCACGCCTCGCCCGGCCGGTTGGAGAAGTTGGAGATGGTGCCGTCCGCACCGACCGACCCGACGACCAGCAGCGTGGGATTGGCCTGGAAGTCCCACGCGACATCGTCCGTCTGGGTGACGCCGTCATTGCCGGCCGCGACGACCAGGTTGCGGTCGTGCGCGCCCGCGCCGGCAAGCGCGTCGTTCCAGCCGGGGTGCAGCGTCCAACCGGGCACGCCCAGGCTGGCGTTGATCACGCCCATCGGGACGGGCCGTCCCTCGACGATCAGGTTGGACAGCGTGCGCACGCCCGTGCCCACGTCCGTCCAGTTGGTGGTGCCGGTATCGTCGTAGGGATCGTAGACCACGACCTTGCCCGAGCCCTGCGGCATGACGCCCATCACGCCCGAATTGTCGGTGCCGCCAAGGATCAGGCTGCCCACCGCCGCGCCATGGCCGTCCGCGAACACGGAGCTGCCATATTGGGTAACCTGGTTCGACTTGTGCGTGCCGTCCGAGATGACGAAGTCGATCATGCCGATCGTCGGCGTGACGCCGCCGACGGGCGCCACGCCCTGCGTGTAGGCGAGCGCCGGCGTCCAGCCGGTGGCGCCCATCCACCAATCGACATGGCCGGTGCCGGCATTGTCCATGAGCTTGTCGTACAGGTTAAGGAACATCATCGCGCGCGACGACGGATCGCCGGTGAGGAGGGATGCCGGATCGATCGAGCCATCGCGCTTGAAGACGACACCGGCTGCGGCGAGCGCGTCGACGACCGGCGTCGCCCCCTTCTGACCGGCCTTGTCGAGCACGGGCTTCCAGAAGTCTGTCATCGGCTTGACAACCTTCTTCTGAAGCTGACCCGCGACCGCCTGCGCGTCGGCTGAGGTCTGGGCGCTGTTCCACGCGTCCAGCACGGGCGTCCAGGCCGTGAACTGGCTAGACCAGAAGCCGCTCAGCGACTTGTAGTCCACGCTGTCCTTGGTCGGCTTGTACGGGCTGTTCGCGCCCCAGAAGGGGTCATAGCCGGCGCCGTAGATGGTCGTGGTGCTGGCGTCGGTCGCCTGCGTGAACGGATTGATGCGGCCCCAGAAGGCGTTCACGTCGCCCCAGAACGGATTGATGCGCCCGTAAAAGGGGTTGATGCGGCCATAGAAAGGGTTGATGCGGCCGTAGGCGGAATTAACGTCTCCGTAGAACGGGTTGATCCGCCCATAGAGCGGACTCACGTCGCTACCGATCGACTGGACGGCGTCGGTGCGCGCAGGCTGCGCGATGGCAGCGGACGCCAGAACCGTGCCGCACAGCAATGCAGCGGCGCCGCGCGTGATCCCAACTCGACTCGCCATCTGCCTTTCCCCCGTATTCCCAGGGCCGCTGTCGGGCAGGTTCGGTTTCCAACCTCTTCTTAGGATCGGTAAACGAGGCAAAATCCTTGCACCGCTGCCCGCAGGCGGCGGCCGGCCTTGTGCGACGATGCCAAGCGCTGATTGCCGTGTCCCGCCACCCCGTGATGCACGGAGCCGATGGCGCTCATCGACTCAATGCGCATTGCACTGCGGTGCAGCAATCGTATGTATCGCCTACTTTCCCAGCGCAGAAGGATCCCGCCATGTCGCTCATCGGCAGCACCATCAAGCCGTTCACCACCCAGGCCTACCGCCAAGGCAAGTTCGTCACCGTTTCCGACGCGGACGTGCGCGGCAAGTGGGCGGTGTTCTTCTTCTACCCCGCCGATTTCACCTTCGTCTGCCCGACCGAGCTTGAGGACCTGGCGGACCATTACGCCACCTTCCAGAAGCTGGGCGTCGAGATCTACGCGGTGTCGACCGACACGCATTTCAGCCACAAGGCGTGGCACGACACCTCGCCCGCGATCGGCAAGATCGACTTCTTCATGCTGGGCGACCAGAGCCACGCGATCAGCACCAATTTCGACATCCTGCGCGCAGGCCAGGGCCTGGCCGACCGCGGCACGTTCGTGGTCGACCCCGAGGGCGTGATCCAGCTGGTCGAGATCACCAGCGAGGGCGTCGGCCGCAACGCGGTGGAGCTGCTGCGCAAGGTTAAGGCCGCGCAGTACATCGCCGCCCACCCGGGCGAGGTGTGCCCGGCCAAGTGGGAAGAGGGCGAGACCACGCTCGCTCCGTCGCTCGACCTGGTCGGCAAGATCTGATCCCGACATTGGGAGCCGGCCCGGGTCGGCTCCCTGCCATCTCTTTGAAACGGAGTACCGTGATGTTGGACGCCAACCTGAAGAGCCAGCTCAAGGGCTATCTGGCCAACATCCGGCAGCCGGTGGAGCTGGTCGCCTCCGCCGACGAGAGCGCCAAATCGCGCGAAATGCTGGCGCTGCTCGACGAGATCGCCACCTTGTCGTCGGACGTGACGATTATCCGGCGCGACGATGACCGGCGGCGCCCCTCCTTCGCCATCCGCCGTGCGGGCACGGACATTGGCGTCCGCTTCGCGGGCGTGCCGATGGGGCATGAATTCACCTCGCTCGTGCTGGCGCTGCTGCAGGTTGGCGGGCACCCGTCCAAGTTGGGCCAGGAGGTGATAGCCCAGATCCAGGCGTTAGACGGCGACTTCGAATTCGAGAGCTATTTTTCGCTGTCGTGCCAGAACTGCCCGGACGTGGTGCAGGCGCTGAACCTGATGAGCGTGCTCAATCCGCGCATCCGCCATACCGCGATCGAGGGCGGCGCCTTCGCGCAGGAGGTCGAGGCGCGCGGCATCATGTCGGTGCCCGCCATCTTCCTCAACGGCCAGCCGTGGGCGCAGGGGCGCATGACGGTGGAGCAGGTGCTGGCGCGGCTCGACACGGGCGCGGAGGCGCGCGCGGCCGAGCGGATCGCTGCCCAGGCGCCGTTCGACGTGCTGGTGGTGGGAGGCGGCCCGGCGGGCGCCGCGGCCGCGATCTACGCCGCGCGCAAGGGCATCCGCACGGGCATCGTCGCCGACCGCTTCGGTGGCCAGGTGCTGGACACGATGGCGATCGAGAACTTCATCTCGGTGCGGCATACGGAAGGGCCCAAGCTGTCCGCGGCGCTTGAGGCGCATGTCGCCGACTATGACGCGGAGATCATGAACCTGCAGCGCGCGACGCGGCTCCAGCCGGCGGAGCAGGCGGGCGGCCTGCACCACGTGACGCTGGCGAGCGGCGCGACGCTGAAGGCGCGCACGGTGATCCTGTCCACCGGCGCACGCTGGCGGCAGATGAACGTGCCGGGCGAGGACGCTTACCGCAACAAGGGCGTGACCTACTGCCCGCACTGCGACGGCCCGCTGTTCAAGGGCAAGCGCGTGGCGGTGATCGGCGGCGGCAATTCGGGCGTGGAGGCTGCGATCGATCTTGCCGGCGTGGTCGCGCACGTGACGCTGATCGAATATGATGGCGCGCTCCGCGCCGACGCCGTGCTACAGCGCAAGCTGGCGAGCCTGCCCAACGTACACGTTATTACTTCGGCGCTGACCACCGAAGTGCGCGGCGACGGCGCCAAGGTGACGGGGCTGGCCTATCGCGACCGCAACGGCGATGCGCTGCACGAGGTCGCGCTCGACGGCATCTTCGTCCAGATCGGGCTGGTGCCCAACACCGAATGGCTGGCGGATACGCTGTCCCTGACCAGCCGCGGCGAGATCGAGGTGGACGCGCGCGGGCAGACGTCGCGGGCGGGCGTGTTCGCCGCCGGCGATTGCACCACCACCCCGTTCAAGCAGATCGTGATTGCGATGGGCGAAGGCTCCAAGGCGTCGCTCGCCGCGTTCGATTACCTGATCCGGACCGACGTGACGGAGGATGTCGCCGTCGCGGCGTGAGGTGGTGCGCCTCGGCCACCGACGCTAAGGCGGCGGCATGGACTTCGATCTGCTGCTCGAGCGCTTCTTCGGCACCGCCGACATCCTTGCCTTGCCGCCCGAGCGGCTGGCGGACGGGGTCGCGGCACTCCGCCTCCAGTTCGGGCTGGAACGCGACGCGGGCCGCCGCTTCGCGCTCTGGTGCCTGATGTACATGCTGGGCGTTGCGCCCGACCTGGACGAGGCGTTCAAGGACGAGGACGATCGCGAGGCGGCGCGCGACTTTATGGACGCGGCCGACCGGGAAATGGAAGACGAATAGCCGGCATCAACGCCGCGCGTGCAACGCTACCCGCGCCCGCGGCGTGCCGGCGTCGTGGACCTCCGCCGCCACGTCAAACACTCTCTCCACGGCGGCGGCAGATAGCGTCGCGGCGGCGGGCCCCGCGACCACCAGCCGACCGTCGCGCAGCAGCAGCACGACATGCGCGTAGCGTGCGGCGAGCGACAGGTCGTGGGTCGCGACGATAACCAGGGTGCCGTGCTCCGCCAGCGCGCGCAGCCGCGCCATGCCGTCGATGGCGTGGCGAGGGTCGAGCTCGGCGAGCGGCTCGTCCACCAGCAGTAATTCGGGCTCGCCCACCAGCGCCCGGGCGAGCATGGCGCGGGCGAGTTCGCCGCCCGACAAGGTGGTGGCCGGCTGGTCGCGCCGGTCGGCCAGATCAACCGCGTCCAGCGCTCGATCGATGCGCGCGCGCCAGGCGGCGGGCAGGCCGCCAAAGGCCGGCAGGTGCGGCGACAGGCCGAGCGCCACCAGCCGCTCCACCGCGATCGGCCACTCGGCCTGGGCCCCCTGCGGCAGATAAGCGCGGCGGCGGGCCAGCGCGCGGGCGCCGATGGCGGAAAGCGCGACGCCGTCCAGCGTCACCGTACCCGCGTCCGGCCGCTGCAGCCCGGCGAGGCAGGCGAGCAAGGTCGATTTGCCGGCGCCGTTGGGCCCGAGCACCGCGACCAGCTGCCCGCTGACTAAATTCAGCGAAATGTCATCCAATATCAGGCGCCGTCCACGCCGGACGGAAAGGGCGGTGGCAAGCAGCCGGGTCACGGCGTCATCCGCCGCAACCGCAGCACCAGCCAGAACAGGAAGGGCGTCCCGGCCAGGCTGGTGAGCACGCCCGGCTTCACCTCCTGCCCTGTCGGCAACAGCCGGGCCGCGATGTCGGCCGCGAGCAGCAACGCCGCGCCGAGCAGCGCCGCCGGCAGCAGCGTACGGCGCGGCTCGTGGCCGACGAAGGGCCGCACGAGGTGGGGCGCCAGCAGGCCGATGAAGCCGATCGCGCCCGTGACGGCGGTGGCGGCGCCCACGGCGAGCGCGGTGCCGGCCAAGGCCAATGCGCGCGTGCGGGCGAGGTCGACGCCCAGGCTCGAGGCCTGCGCTTCCCCCAGCGTCAGCGCATCCAGCGCGCGCGCGGTGAGCGCGAGGCATGCCCAACCGGCGGCGATGAAGGGCGCGGCCAGCGCAAGGGTGCCCCAGTCGCGCTCCGCCAGCGAGCCGAGCAGCCAGATGGTGATCTCATAGGCGGCATAGGGGCTGGGCGCGAAATTGAGCGCGAGCGACAGTCCCGCGCCGCCCAGCCCCGACACGGCGGCGCCCGCCAGGATCAGCGTCAGCGTGCCGCCCCGCCCGACGGCGAAGACCAGCGCGCCTGCCGCCAGCGCGCCGGCGATGCCGCACAACGGCGCGGCAAGCGGCATGGCCGCGCTCAGCCCGAAATAGATGGCGATTACCGCCCCCAGCGATGCGCCCGCCGACACGCCCAGCAGCCCCGGTTCGGCCAGCGGGTTGCGCAGCAGGCCTTGCAGCACCGCGCCGGACAGGCCGAGCGTGGCGCCGACCACAAGGCCCAGCAGCGTGCGGGGCACGCGCAGCTCCCACAGGATCAACCAGGCGAGGTTGGGCTTGGGCTGGACGATGCCAGCGGCCAGGATCGCGAGCGACAGCTGGACCCGGCCGATGGCGAGCGAAGCCAGCGTTAGCACGAGCAGCAGCCCCGCTGCGATCGCCATCCACGCTTTCATGGGCGCGGCGCGACCTGTTGCAGGCGCGCCCGCAACGCACGCGCGGCGGCGACCGACTGCGGTAAGCCGCAAGTATAGGCCGCGTCCGAATAGCGGATCTGCCGGCCGGCAAAGGCGCGATCGATCAACGGGTGGCGCGCACTTCCGCGGTGGAGCGATGGCTGCGCATAGAGGCCGTCGCCCTGCAGCACCGCGTCAGGTCGCGCCGCCAGCAGCTCCTCCAGCCCGAAGGAGGAAGCGCGCGCGTCGCCGAACCGGGCGGCGAGGTTCTCCGCACCGGCTGCGGTGATGATCGCGTCCGTCATGGTGCCCCGGCCCGGCACGCTGCCGCCGCCGTCCCACACCACAACCCGCCATGAGCGCGCCGGTCGGGTCGCGCGCAGGCGAGCGAGATCGGCATCCATCGCGCGGACCAGCGCCGCCGCACGGGCACGCTCGCCGACGACGCCGCCCAATGCCAGGACGCGCTCGCGCACCTCCGCGAAGCTGTTGGCGCCGGGCAGCTCGATCACTTGCGCGCCCGTGCGGCGGGCCAGGCGCCGCGCGGTGCCCGCCGAGAAAGGCGCACCAATCACGAGGTCCGGCCGCTGGCGCACGATCTCCTCGGCCGTGCCATGATTGATCGCGACCCCCGCATCGGCGCCCGGCGGCAGCAGCGCGCGCGCGGCATCGTGCGCGAGAAAGGTGACCGAAGCGATGCGCATGCGCGGCACCAGCATCAGCACCAAGATGTCGTCGCACATCGTGAGCGTCATGATGCGGTGCGGCTTGGCAACCGGCGCGGCACCGATGACGAGCGGCATCAGCGCCAGCGCGAGCAGGCGGCCGGCGAGGCGAACGCCGCCGCGCTGCGGGGCACAGGTCACCCGATGGCCCCACCTGCCCGGCTGATCCGGCGGCTGCACTGCGTTAATGTCGCTGGTCATGGCTAGAAGCGCAGGCGCACGCCCCCGTAACCGGCACGCCCCGGCGTCGCATAGCCGAACACCTCCTGATAGGTTTCGTCGAACAGGTTCTCCACGCGCCCGAATAGTTGCAGGCGCGGCGTGACGTCGTAGGTGGCGGCGACGTTGACCAGCGTGAACGCGCGCAAATCGGCGTAGAGCGCGACGAAATCCGGCGTGAACGCCACATCCTTCTGCCGTCCAGTGTGACGCACGGTCAGCGTTGCGGAGAAAGGCGCGGCCTTGGGCGCATAGGTGACGTTCAGGCTGGCGCTGTTCCGGGGTCGGCGCACGGCCTGCGCGGTTACGGGCGTGGCAATCGTCGCGAGTGGCGTCGCCAGCACGGTGCGCGATTGCGGCGCGCGGAGGTAGGTGTAGCTCGCGTCGAGACGCACATCGGCAAGCCTCACCTGCGCGAAGGCCTCTACGCCCTGCTGGCGCGTCGTGCCGTCGCGGTTGAGCGAGGTTGCGGTAAAATCCGGCGGCACGAAGGTGGTGAAGATCTCGTCGTGGAGGCGGCTGGCGAAGTAGGTGGCGCCCACCCGCACCTTGCCGCCGGCCACCGCCTGGTCGACACCCGCCTCCCACCCCCTGGACAGTTCGGGCCTGAGGTCAGGATTGCCGATATATTGGCCATCGGAGAAGCCGAACAGCTCGAACGGCCCCGGGCTCTTGACGCCCGTGCCCGCTGCCGCGTGTAGCCGCGTGGCGCCCGGCAGCAGGTAGCTCGCGTCGACGTGCCAAGTGGTGCGATCGCGGAACAGATCGTTCCAATCATGCCGCAGCGATGCGCCGAAGCCCAGCCGATCGCCCACCGTCAGGCTGTACTGGCCGGTAAGCCCGTAGGTGTGGATCACCTTCGCCGTGCGGTCGACGAACGCGCCCGGCGATACGTTGCGGAAGCGCTCGCGCTCGGCATCCAGCGCGGCGGTGAAGCGATGCCGGATGTTGCCGGTGCCGAGCCGCACCGTGTCCTCCAGCGAGTAGCGCTGGCGCGCTCCGTTGTCGCCCGAGCTGAAGCCCGCCAGTGTATAGCCGCGCCGCCGCGTGCCGGCCGCCTGCGCGGAGGCGGCGACCGTCATCGCGCCATTGAACGCGTCCAACTCGGCCCGGCCCAGCGCATAGGCCGCATCGTTGGTGAAGCGGCTGCCCGGCGTGTCGACGGCGGTGGTCACCGGCCGTCCGTCCACGCGCGGCGGGGTGGCTGCGAGCGCCTGATCGTTGGTTTCGGCGCGCGTGTGATTATAGCGGCCGACCAGCGTCACGCGCAGGTTGGCCGCGGGCGTCCAATTGGCCTTGGCGCTGCCACCGGCAAGCGTGGAGCCAATGTCCTGGCGCCCCCCCGGCGCCACCGGATAGCCACCGGTGCGCTGGGCCGAGCCGGACAGGGCATAATCGAAATCGCCACCGGCCGTGCCCGCCACGCGCGCCGCGCCCGACACCGTGCCGAACGAGCCGCCCTCCACGCGTGCCCGCACACCCGGCAGCTCGCGACCGGACAGGGTGGTGTAGGTGATCACGCCGCCAATCGCGTCCGATCCGTAGAGCGAGCTCTGCTGCCCGCGCAGCACCTCCACGCGGGCGGCGTCGTCCGCGATCAGCGTGCCGAAATCGAACTCGCCCTGGAAGGGATCGCTCGCCTTGATGCCGTCGACGATCACCAGCACCTGATTGCTTTCGGTACCGCGGATGCGGACCTGGGTGACGGCGCCCACGCCGCCCGTGCGGCTGACCGCCACGCCCGGCACATCGCGCAGCACGTCCGAGACGATGCGCACCTGGCGGTCGTCCAGCACCTGAGGCGGCAGCACGGTTGCCGACGAGCCGAGGAGGTCGCGCCGGGGCGCATCGCCCGCGCGCGATGCGGTGACCACGATGTCCTGCCCGTCGCGCACGTCGGTCTTGGCCGAGGCGGTTGCCGACTGCGCGGAGGCCATGCCGGGCCACGCCGCACACGCGAGCACCAGCAGCGCGCTTCCGCCCGTCCACGCCGCCCCGCCCTCGTTCAAGCCCGTTCCCTTCCATTCCCGAGGACGCGTCGCCGCCGCCGGGCAGATCGCCCCCACCGCCCGCGGCCTGGATCAGCACTGCGGCCTTAGCGTTCGGCCTGCAACCTTGCTTGCCGCAGCGCGGTGGCTGGCCGAACATCAACGAACTGCTCGATGTGCCCGGGCAGGCAACGGATTCTCGCAGCTGGCGGTAGATGGTGGCACCGGCTGAGACTCTGGCGCCTTACAGCCTTCTCATTGGCGAGCACGTGTCTGAATTGGTGCCGGCCGCGCCCTGCCCGGCGCACTGGCGACCTCAACCCCTCGTCAGCCCGCCAGCACCTCGCCTTCCGCCTCGGGCGCAGTGGTCCAGCCCAGTTGCGGGATGGCGGCGGTGCGGCGGCCACGCAGGTCGGTGCGAAAGGCGAGGTGGCCCTTGCCCTCCATGTAGCCCAGCAGCCGCCGCGCGCGGCCGAGCGAGGCGGTGCCGTAGACGCGCGCCACCGCCTCGTCGGCGGGACAGGGACCGCCCGCCCTCGCGGCACGCGCCACCAGCATGAACACGCCCAGCATGTCGTCGGGCAGGTCGGCCGCCACGCGCAGGGCGGCGACCATCTCGGGCTCGGCCAGCTCGGCCGAGAACAGCCCCGCGCGGGCCAGCGCCAAGCGGCGGGCAAAGGCGGGCAGGTCGAGCGGACTGCGCACGGCGCCGCGCATGCGGCAGCGCAGGCCGAAGTCGCCGAACAAGGCGGCGGCGGGCCGGTGCGCGGCGTCGGGATCGGCCACTACCTCGGCCAGCACCGCATCCGCCAGCACGTCGCCCTCGGCGGCGGCAAGCAGGTCGGGCTGGACGGGCAGCGGCGGCTCGGCGGCGGCGCGTTCCAGGCGGGTGATGAGTTGCTCCACCGGCTCGACGGCCTTGGGCGGGGGCGGCGGGGGTGCTGGCGTAGCGGATACCGCCAGCAGCAGTTCGCGCTCGTCTGCGCCCATGACGGGAAGCGGCGCCAGCGCCGGCCCGCCGCCGCGCGTGCCCGTCGCCACCGCGCCGATGCGCACCAGCCTGGGCCGGCGGCAGAGCGCGGGGCCGAGCGCGAGGAACTGGCCGCGCTCCAGGTCGCGGATCTGCTCGGCCTGACGCCGCTCCATGCCCAGCAGGTCGGCGGCGCGCTGCATATCGATGTCGAGAAAGGTGCGCCCCATCAGGAAGTTGGACGCTTCCGCCGCCACGTTCTTGGCGAGCTTGGCAAGGCGTTGCGTGGCGATCACGCCGGCCAGACCCCGCTTGCGTCCCCGGCACATCAGGTTGGTCATGGCGGCCAGGCTGATGCGGCGCGCCTCCTCGCCCACATCGCCCGCGGCGGCAGGCGCGAACAACTGCGCCTCGTCCACCACCACCAGCACGGGATACCATTGCTCGCGCGGGGCATCGAACAGCGCGCCCAGGAAGGTGCCCGCGCAGCGGAGCTGGGCGTCGATCTCCAGCCCTTCCAGGTTGAGCACCACGGAGGCGCGCTGCGCCCGCACGCGACGGGCGATGCCCGCCGCCTCCGCCTCGCTATAGTCGGCGGCGTCCACCACGACATGACCGAAGCGGTCGGCCAAAGTCGCGAAATCGCCTTCGGGATCGATCACCACCTGCTGGACGAGGCCCGCGCTTTGCTCAAGCAGGCGGCGCAGCAGGTGCGACTTGCCCGAACCCGAATTGCCTTGGACGAGCAGCCGGCTCGCCAGCAGCTCCTCCAGGTCGATGGGGCCGGGGTCGCCGGGGGAGCCGAGATCGATGCTGGTCATGGGGCACCCGCCTTGCCGGAAGGCGCCCGGAGTCGACAACTCCCTTCGTCGTCACCGCGCAGGCGGGGACGACGAAGGGGGTTACCTCGCGGCCTGCGCCGGAGGTGCGGTATCCTTGGGATCGGAGCCCTTGTGCTTGCTCGTCGCCGGCAGCGGTGCGCCGTTTGCGACGCCGAAACCGACCGGCTCGCCCGCAAACTCCTCATACGCGACGTTCACGTTCATGTTGGCGCGGGCAAGCGGCGTATTGCCATATTCCAGCCCCTTCTTGATCTGCGTGTCGAGCAGCGGCGCGAAGTCGGGGTTCTTCTTGAGTTCGGCCACCGCCGCGGCGGGCGGCTCGCCCTTGTCGTAAGCGGCCCTGGCGTCGGTCACCAGCGCGCGGTTGAAGCGCGCCAGGCGCTGCAGCCCCGCCCAGTTGTTGACGTGGCCATGACCCTCCACGACGATGTCGACGCCCTTCACCGTGCGGACGAGCTGTTCCGTGACGTCGGCAATCTCGCGAGCACCGCCCGCCGGCAGGAACGGCGCCATGTTCCACGCCATCACGTCGCCCATAAACAGCAGGCGCGCGGCAGGCACGACCACGAAGGTATCGCCGCCGGTATGCGAGCGGCCGAAATGGTAGAGCTCGATCCGCTCCGCACCCTTCCCCAGCGTCATGCGGTCCTTGTAGGTCGTGGTGGCGAGCAGTTCGGGCTTGCCATAGGGCGCCGCCGCGATCTCCGCCTTGGTGGTCTGCTGCTGGATCACCTGAACGTTCGGGTACTTCGCGCGGATGAAGTCGGTGCTGCCGACATGGTCCGGGTGGCTGTGCGTGTTGATGATGGTCACGATCGGCTTGTCGGTGACCGACTTCACCCCGTCCAAAATCGCCTGGCCGTTGCCGGGCATCTTGGTGTCGACCAGCACCACGCCCGCCTTCTGCACGATCACCAGCGTGTTTCCGCCGCCGCCGAAGATCTTGTAGACGTTGCCCGTGATGCGCTCGATCGGCTCGGGTGGGGGCAGCGCATTGCGTTGCGCGGCGGCGGGCACGGCCGCCGCGCCGATGGCCAGCGCCGTCCAGAAAACCGTCCACTGCATGCCTGATCCCCTCCGAACCGTTATGCGTGCGCGGTAGGCGATCCCGCGGCCACGGGCAATCAGCGCGCCGGGCAGCGGTCGGTCACGGCGGGCAGGCAGCGGCCGTCCGTCGTGTCCGTGGGCACGCCGGCGATGGCGGCGAGCGTGGGGGCGATGTCCACCGTTTCGGCGGGCTCGGTCCGTGCGTCCGGCCGCACGCCCGGACGCCAGAACAGGATGGGCACGCGTCGGTCGCTGTCCCACGGCGAGCCATGGCCCGCGACCGTATCGCCGGGCTTGCGCGGTACGCCGAAGCTGGTGTTCGGGTGGAAGGCAACCTGGATGTCGCCGCTGCGCTCGGGATCGTAGCTCTCGTTGAACCGCTCGGGCAGCGTAAGCTCGGTCACGGGCTTGCCGGGCGGAGGCACCGCGGCCGCGACCTCCTCGGCGGAGAAGGCCGCCTCCACTTCGGGCCGCTGCCGCAGCCAAGCGAGTGCCGCGTCGCGGATGCGCGCGCGCTGGCCCGCAAGCGAGGCCACGATGACGGGCTGGTCCGCATCGCCGATCAGCGGGTCGATGGACAGGCCGAGCTGGCGGCGCAGCGTCCCGTTCAGCTCGCGCATGAACGCGGCCGTGTCCAGGCGCTTGGCGTCGATGCCGTTCGCCGCCTGGCGCTCGGCCGCATCGGTGCCGCCATGGTCGGCGGTCAGCACCACCTGATAGGGCACGTGGAGCCGGTCGAGCCGCTTGAGCAGGCGTCCTACCGTTGCGTCCAGCGCGGCCATCTGCCCGCACATCTCCGGCCCGCCGCCCCCATAACGATGACCGACATAGTCGGTCGCGGACAGGCTGACCGCGAGCATGTCGGTCGCCGGCCCGCGGCCGAGGCGAAGGCGGCCGATCGTGTCGATCGCGAAGTCCGCCACGATCGTGTCGAACAGCGGGGACGCGCGCAGCTGCGCCTGCGACACGCGGTTGGTGAGGAAGTCGGGCCCGCTCGCCGCCTCCTTCGCGCCGTCGGGCGGCACGTTCCCGGACAAGGCAAGCTCGCCGAACCGCACCGGCTGCTGCAAGGCCGTGCAGGCGGAAGGAAGCGCGGGCCACAGCTTCGGCGGCGTCTGGCGCCAGCGGGCGAACAGCGCCTGCGAGAAGGCGCGGGCAGGCTCGGTCACCGCGGGCGTGGCCGGGCCGGCATAGGAAGAGGTGACGAAGCCCTCGCCGTCCCCCCACCAGTAGACCGCGTCGGCATGGTGACCGCCCATGGTGATGGCCGCGCGGTCCTTGCCCGAGATCGCAACCGAGCGCGCACCCGGCTGGGCCCGCTTCAGCCAGTCGCCCAGCGTGTCGACGCGCATGTTCTGGCCGCCGCGGGCGTCCTTGTCGGCGCCGGGCACGGATACGCAGTAGACGGAGGTGCCCGTGCGGCGGTCGATCCAGGTGTTGGCGACGATGCCGGTCGCAGCCGGGTGGCGGCCGGTCAGGATGGTGGAATGGCCGGGGCAGGTCTCGGTCGCGGCGTGGCTCTGGTAGCCGGTGAAGGTTACCCCGCGCGCGAGCCGGGCGAGGCCGCCCGTATAGGTCGGGCGATAGCGGTCGAACAGGGCGGCGGCATATTGGTCGACCGACAACGCGACGATCAGCTTGGGAGGCTTGGCCGCCGCCGGCAGGGCCGCGGGGGCAAGGGCCGCGAGCGCGCCCAACAACGCATGCACCAGCTTCATGTCCGCCTGCCCTTCTCGTTGCGTGGCACGGTTTCAGCCCGCCGCCCGGCGGCCTAGCGCTGGATCGTCGGTGAAGAAACCATCGATGCCGGCGGCAACATAAGCGCGCATCTCCGCCACCGAGCCCGCCTCGTTGCGCGCGGCCGGGCCGTTCGCGTCGCGGAAGTCGGCGGCGAGGAAGTAGTTTTCCGGCCGGAACGTCCACGGCTGCACCAGCAACCCGGCGCGATGCGCATCGGCGACCAGCGTGCTCGGCCGGCCGAGCCGGCCGTCGGGCCCGAGCGGGATGACCGAGCGCGTGTCGGGCGCCAGGATGTCGGCATAACGCGCGACGTCGCGCAGGCCGGCGGGCGTGTGCAGCGCGGCGTAGCTCTGTCCGTCGCCCGAGCGTGCGCCCGCGGGGATGCCGGAGGTGAGCTGCATCAGGCGGAGGTTTGCGGGCCGGCCGAGCTTGCCGCGCAGGTAGCGGAGATTTCTAACCTCGAACGACTGCACGATCACGGGCGCGGTGCGGAGATAATGGTGGCGGCCGAGCGTGTCGCTGAAGCGGTCCTCCAGCGGCAGGCCGATGCCCCGGAAGTAAGTTGAATGCTTGAGTTCGGGGACGAGCCCGATCGGGCGTCCGCGCGCGAGGCTCTCCGCCGCCGCGAAGTCGACCATCTCCGCCCAGGAAACGAGGTCGAACCAGCCGTCCATCGCCGCATTGGCCGGGCGCAGCTGCGGCAGACGCTCCTTGGCGCGCAGCGTCTTCAACTCGGCAAGCGTGAAGTCCTCGGTGAACCAGCCGACTTGGCGTTCGCCATCGACCATCTTTTCCGTGCGGCGGCCGGCAAATGCCGGGTGGGCGGCCACATCCGTGGTCTCGGCGATGTTGTTCTCGTGCCGGATGACGAGCTCGCCGTCCTTGGTGGCGACAAGGTCGGGCTCGATATAGTCGGCGCCGTCCGCCACCGCCTTGGCATAGGCGGCGAGCGTATGCTCGGGGCGGAGCACGGAAGCGCCGCGGTGGCCGAGCACGGTGACAGGGCGCGGCGGCGGTGCGGCGGCGGCGACCAGCCCCGCCGCCCCCAGCGCCATCACCTCGCGCCGAGACGCCCGCATCAGAAGCCGAAGCTCAGCGTGCCGAAGAACTGACGCGGGGCGAGCGGGAAGAAATTGTAGGTGCCCGACGCCGCACCGATCGACAGCGTGCTCTGCGCGCGCTTGCCCGTGATGTTGGTGACGTTGAGGCTGGCGACCAGGCTCTTGATGCGGCTGCCGTCGCCTAGCGGGATGGTCGCGGCGAGCCGGCCCGACAGCGTGAAATAGCCGCGCACGGACAGGTCGTTGGTGAAGGTGGCGTAGCGCCGGCCGATATAGTCGCCGACCAATTGCAGGTCGAACATGCCGGCGTTCGCGGTCGCGACGAACTTGTTGAGCCAGCGCGGGCTGCCCGGCACCTTCTTGCCGGCGGTGGACACGAGCGCAGCGCCGTTGGTGTAGTCGTCGTCGAAGCGTGAATTGTTGTAGCTCAGCGCATCATAGAAAGAGAAATGCGGGCCGAAGCGGATCGTGCCCGCCACGTCCACGCCGTCCGTGGTGACGGAGCCGACATTGTTGAGCACGGCCGCGCCCGAGACGATGGCGGTGATCACAGGCGTCGGGCTGGTCGCCAGCAGGCGGTTGTGGAAGTCCACATGGTAGTAGCTCACCTGGCCGGAGAAGCCGGTGATCGGCCCCAGGTCGAACTGCTGGTCAGTGCGCGCGCCGACCTCGTAGGTCCAGCTCGTCTCCGGCTTGACCGTGTCCTTGAACAGCTCGAACGCCGCCTGGCTGCCAAGCGCGAACGGCGACAGGCCGGCGGCCGCACTGGTCTGGAATTGGCGCACGTTCTTCTGCGCGTTGGCGAACACCTGCGTGCCGGGCGCCACGTCCCACAGCAGGCCCGCCTGCGGCAGGAAGGCCTTGCTGGTGTTGATCCGGCCTTCAGGCAGCGCCGTGGAGCCGGTGAACGACCCGGGGATCGGCTGCACCGGCACGCGCTGGCGCGCATTCTGGAACGTGCTCTTGAAGCCGGCCGACAGCGTCAGCCGGTCGAAGATCTTCCACGCGTCCTGGATGTGCGTCTGATACTCGTCAACGCGAACCTCGCTGCCATATTGGGTGATGAGCGGGTCGGCATAGCTCAGCGGCAGCTTATAGGGCGACGACGGGTTGTTGACGTCGAGGCCGTACCAGCGGCGGAACGCCGACGAGCTCTGATGCTCGTACCAGCCGCCCAGCTCGATGTGGTGGCGGCCGAGGTCGAGCCGCAGCGTCGAGACGATGCCGCCGCGGTCGATGCGGTATTCGGTGGTGCGCGTCGCCAGGCCCGAATTGCCGAAGATGCCGTTCAGGCGGACGAGGTTGGCTTGGCTGGTCGGCGCGTTGCCGGGGCCGCCCGGGCCGGGATAATAATAGGAGAAGAGCAGCGGCAGCCCCGCGGCGGTGATCGGGCCCGCCACGAGGCCGGCACCGTCATTGTGGTGGTAATAGCCCTGGTTGGACCAGGTGACGTTCTCGCTCACGCGCCAGTCGTACTTGGCGTAGGCGAGATGGTCGGTGCGCAGCGCGGCGGAGTAATAGTTCCGGTAATTGTCGCCCGCGGCATTGTAGTCGCGCGACGGCGCGAACACCGGATTGTTGATGTAGGCCTGCACGCCCGCAAAGTCGGGGTAGAAGAAGGGCCGGACGTAGGGTACGTTCTCCAGCGTCTGGAGCAGGCCGCTGGTGGCGTTGCGCCGCGCGGGCGCCACCACCGTGGCATCCTCGTTGGGCTCCGTCTTCTGAGAGTAGGCATAGTAGAGCGTCAGCTTGCCGGTGGGATCGTCGTGGACGAACTTGGCGTTGGCCTGGTAGCCGCCCTGCTGCCCGCGGAAGTCCCATGCGCGCGCATCCTGCCGCACGGCGGAGATGTAGGCGCTGTTGCCATTGCCGAACGTGCCCGTGTCGATCCGCGCAAAGGTGCGGAAGGCGTTGTAGCTGCCGAAGGTCTGCTGGATGCCGATGCCGAAATCGCGCTTGGGGTCGCTGGTGAAGGTGTCGATCGTGCCGCCGAGATTGGAGGTGGATGGCGTGCCGAGGTCGCCGGCACCCGTCGCCAGGTTCACACGGCCGACATTCTCCGAGATGGTGGCGCGCTGCGGCGACAGGCCGTTGTAATTGCCATATTGCTGGTCGCCCAACGGCACGCCGTCCAGCGTATAGCCTAATTGCTGCGCGTTGAAGCCGTGGATGAAAAGCGAGATGTTCTGCTCGTTATTACCCCACGGATCGGCGGTGAGGTAGGTCACGCCGGGCAGCGTCTGGATCGCCTTCAGCGGGCTGATGCCGGGCAGGATCTTCTGGATCTCGGGCCCTGCCAGCGAAGCGGTGGAGCGCGTGCGGCGCGAGGTCACCACGATCTCGCCCGCGGCGTCGGCGGCGGGGGCATCGTTGGCGGCGGGCGGCGTCGCCTCGGCTTCCGCGGCCTGGCTACCCTGCGCATGCGCGGGCCATGCGGAAGCGAGCGCCACGGCCAGCGCCGCGAACGAAACGGAAGTGCGATGCATGCGGTCCCCTTTGCCCGCCGACCTTGCGGGCTCTGGCGGGCGGCTAGGCGCGCTTTCTGTCAGGGCGATGATAGTTCGGTTGCGGTTTGGTGACAGGCGCCGGTTCGGAACCGGCCGTTGCGACGCGGCGACAGCGTTCATACGTCAGCCTTCCATCGGCGCGGCCGTCCGGCCCGGCGCCCCCGGAGCATGATCCATGGACTTTTCGCATCTCCAGTTTGGCCTCGACACGTTCGGCGACGTGACGGCCGCCGCAGACGGTACGCCGACCCCGCAGCCGCAAGTCATCCGCGACGTGGTGGAGCAGGGGGTGGCGGCCGACGCGCTCGGCCTCGACTTCTTCGGCGTGGGCGAGCACCATCGCGACGACTTCGCCGTGTCCGCGCCGGAGGTGGTGCTGGCGGGCTTGGCCACCGCCACGCAGCGCATCCGGCTCGGCTCCGCAGTGACCGTGCTGTCGTCGGACGATCCGGTGCGCGTGTTCCAGCGCTTCAGCACGCTGGACGCGCTGTCGGGCGGCCGCGCGGAGGCGATCGTCGGGCGCGGATCGTTCACCGAGAGCTTTCCGCTATTCGGCCTGCCGCTCGACCAGTACGAGCCCTTGTTCGACGAGAAGCTTGACCTGTTCGTCCGCTTGATCCGCAACGAGGCGGTCAGCTGGTCCGGCGCCACGCGCGCAGGCTTGGACGGCGTCACCGTCTATCCGCGCACGGCGGCACCGCTGCCCGCCTGGATCGGCGTCGGCGGCAGCCCGCAGTCGATCGTGCGCGCGGCGCACCGCGGCCTGCCCGTGATGCTGGCGATCATCGGTGGCGACCCCGCGCGCTTCCAACCGTATGTCGACCTGTTCGCCCGCGCGCTCGACAAGTTCGGCAAGCCCGCGCTGCCCATCGGCATCCACTCGCCCGGCCACGTCGCCGCCACGGACGCGGAGGCGCGCGAGCGCTTCTGGCCGCACTACCGCGCCATGCACGCGCGCATCGGCGCCGAGCGCGGCTGGCCGCCGCTGTCCCGTGACGCCTTTTTGGCGGAGGTGGAGCACGGCTCGCTCTATCTCGGCTCGGCCGAGACGGTGGCGCGCAAGATCGCGCGCACCGCGCGGACGCTGGGGCCAGCGCGCTTCCAGCTGAAGTATAGTGCCGGCACGCTGCCCCATGGGGCGCTGATGGACAGCATCGAGCGGTTCGGGCGAGACGTGGCGCCGATGGTGCGCGACATGCTGGCGGGTGGAACGGCGGCGCAGGCGGCCTGAGCTAAACAAAGCCTATGGCAGCACTAGGCTTTTCTCGCTGGGGCGGGGCGGCGCGAACGGTAAGGCTTCGAACCATGGCCGATTGCCTGATCCTTCCCGGTCTGAACGGCAGCGGGCCCGATCATTGGCAGACGCTGTGGCAGGCCCGTCGCCGCGATTGCCGTCGTGTCCCGCTCGGCTGCTGGGCCATGCCCGAACGGGCGCAATGGCTCGCAAGGATTGATGCGGCGGTGGACGAGGCGACGGCGCCCGTGGTGCTGGTGGCGCACAGCCTGGGCTGCCATGCCGTGGCCTGGTGGGCGCAGGACGCAAGCGACGGATCGCGCGCGCGCGTAGCCGCCGCCATGCTGGTGGCGCCGCCCGACCTGGACGGGCCCGACCTGATGGCCGAGCTGCGCGCCTTTGCGCCATCGTGCCGAGAACCCTTGCCCTTCCCCGGACTGCTGGTGGCGAGCCGCGACGATCCCTATGCGACGTTCGACCGCAGCGAGGCCATGGCGGCCGCCTGGGGCGCGACGCTGGTCGATGCGGGTCGCCAGGGTCATCTGAACGCGTCGTCGTGCCTCGGCGACTGGCCGCAGGGCCAGGCATTGCTCGACCACCTGATCGAAAGGACCGCCCGTTGAACGACAAGGAAGCGTGGCCCGCGGACGGCCGCTACTGGGACGCGGACGCGATCGCGCGCGATCTGCGCGACGTGCGGGCCGACTGGCGGCGCGCGCATCAGCGGCACGTCGAGCATGAGGAGGCCGAGTTCCCCTCGCGCCGCACGCTGGACAAGGTCATGGCGGCGCTGGCCGGCTGCCTTTTCCCGCTGCGCCTGGGGCCGAGCTTCGTGCGACGGCATAACGAGGACGCCTATGTCGCGGAGACGCTGCAGACCGCACTCAGCCGGCTCTACGGACAGATCCGGATCGAGCTGGCCTATGCTTTGAAGGGTACGCCCGCCACGGAGATCGACCAGACCGCAGGCCGCATCATTGCCGATTTCGCCGCGGCCCTTCCGGGGCTGCGCCGCCGGCTCGACCGCGACGTGGAGGCGGCCTATCTCGGCGATCCGGCCGCGCGCAGCGTGGACGAGGTGCTGCTCTGCTACCCGTCGATCCTGGCGATCATCCATCACCGCCTGGCGCACCACCTCCACGGAGGCGGCGCCACCATCGTCGCGCGCATCATCGCGGAAATCGCGCACGGGGCGACGGGTATCGACATCCACCCCGGCGCCCGCATCGGCGAACGCTTCTTCATCGACCATGGCACGGGCGTGGTGATCGGGGA
>Ga0325400_1000170_pt1 | contig 42719 bp, 42 predicted proteins | sample PopdelMetagenome_2_FD_205662 | JGI IMG/M metagenome (GOLD analysis project Ga0325400, IMG submission 205662) | Populus deltoides microbial communities from Bellville, Georgia, United States - Xylem-PdKOR-R1 | ecosystem: Host-associated > Plants > Phyllosphere > Stem > Wood/Secondary xylem... | reverse complement strand
GAACGGCAAACGTCGTGTGGTGGTGCAGGCCAACGTGCGTGACCGCGACGTGGCGAGCGTCGTCGCCGATGCGCAGGCATCGATCGCGGCCAAGGTGAAGCTCTCGCCGGGCACCTATCTGGAATGGGGCGGCCAGTTCGAGAACCTGGCATCGGCGCGCGACCGGCTCATGATCGTCGTGCCGATCTGCTTCGCAGTCATTATGCTCCTGCTCTACGGGGCGCTGGGATCGGTCCGCGATGCTGCGCTGGTGTTCACGGGTGTTCCGCTGGCGCTGGTCGGCGGTGTGCTGGCGCTGTTCCTGCGCGGCATGCCCTTCTCCATCTCCGCGGCAGTCGGCTTCATCGCCCTCTCCGGCATCGCAGTCCTCAACGGGCTGGTGATGGTGTCCTCTATCCATGACTTGATGTGTCAGGGGATGGATCGGGCGCAGGCGGCGCAGGATGGGGCGCTGGCGAGGCTTCGACCGGTTGCCATGACGGCGCTCGTCGCATCGCTCGGCTTCGTGCCGATGGCGCTTGGACACGGTGCCGGGGCCGAGGTGCAGAAGCCGTTGGCGACCGTCGTCATCGGAGGACTGATTTCCGCGACGCTGCTGACGCTGTTCGTCCTGCCCACCCTCTACGCCCGCTTCGGCGGGTGGACACCGGCTGCCGCGGAGCTGCCGGCCGAAAACAACCATCTGCTCCAGGGAGAGCCAGCATGAGCGGACAGGATCACGGTTCGGGCGGCCACGCTCACGACCATACGGCGGGAGCGAATGCCAAGATGCTCGGGTGGGCCTTGGTGCTGACCACGGCGTATCTGATCGCCGAGGTCGTCGGTGCGTTCGTGTTCAACAGCCTCGCCCTCCTGTCGGATGCGGCGCATATGCTCACTGACGTGGCGGCGTTGGTGATCGCCTTGATGGCGATCTGGCTCGGCCAGAAGCCCGCGGACGACAAGCGGACGTTCGGCTACAAACGGTTCGAAATTCTGGCCGCAGCGTTCAACGCGCTGCTTCTCTTCGGCGTTGCGATCTACGTCTTGGTCGAGGCGGTGCAACGCTTTCGTGAGCCGGAGGGCGTGCAATCCACTGGCATGCTGATCGTCGCTGCGATCGGCCTCGTCGTGAATCTGGTATCCATGAAGCTGCTCACGTCGGGCAAGGACGCCAGCATGAACGTCAAGGGCGCCTACCTCGAGGTCTGGGCGGACATGATCGGTTCGGTGGGCGTGATCGCGGGAGCGCTGGCGATCCGGTTTACCGGATGGACGTGGGTTGACCCGATCGTTGCAATCGGGATTGGGTTATGGGTGCTACCCCGGACCTGGGTGCTGCTGCGCGATACCACCAATGTGCTGCTGGAAGGCGTGCCCGGCGGGATCAAGCTGCCGGAGCTGCGCGCCAGCATCGCCGGCCTTCCCGGTGTCGCCGGGGTTCACGACCTTCACGTCTGGTCGATGACTACGGAGGACGTAAATTGCACCGCGCACGTCACCCTCGCTGAAGGCGCCGATCCCGATACCGTCAGGAGAAGCGTCGCGGCTACGCTCGATAACCGTTTTGGGATCGAGCATTGCACGATCCAGACCGAAGGTGCTGCCGGGGCGTGCGAGGACGCCGATCATCTTCATCCGTGACGGTGGTCACGTCATGAAGCGTTCGCGCTGGACAGAGGAAGCCGACACGGAGCTTCGCCGATGCATCGCCGCCAGACAGGACTTGGCGACGATTGCAAAGCAGATGGGACGGACGATGGATGGTGTGAGGGGCCGGTGCGCTACGTTGCAGCTTACCTTGCCGTCCCCGACGCGTCCTTGGCGCGAGACGGTGAAGCGAGGTCCGCAGCTAAAGAGGCCGGTGCCTCCGCAAGCCGGGGACGAATGAAGACGGGGGCAATTTCTCGCCCCCGTCCGTCGTCTTACTTCATGTTCGGCATGGCATGACCGGCATGATCTGCGTTCTTGGCCTTGTCGCCCTTGTCGCAGCAATCGGCCTTGGCCTTGGCCGCTTTATCGCAGCAATCAGCGCCATCCTTGCAGCAGGCCATATCGGCACAGCAGTTCGCTACGGCGGCAAATGCGCCGCTCGACAGGGTGAGAGCGAAGGCGGCGCTGATGAGCTTGAACTTGGTCATGTGTATCTCCGTGATCCTGAAAGGTGTGAATCGAGAGGCTTCACACCGATCGCGGAGGGGGCGTCGCTGGCGCACGCGCCATACCAATCAGCCCGGCGGGTTTGGCAGGGCTAGGCAGCAGAGCCGCAAAGGGTAGCGGTTCGCCACCAACCGCTGCCACGCCCGGCATGGCTACGCAAGGCGTGGCACATGCCGCAGGAGGCACCTGCTTGGCAGGCGCTCGGGTCGGCTTACTCGCACAATCCGTCATCTGCGATGCGACCGGCGCAGCGGCCATTGCCGACGTTTCGCAAAGCGGCCCAAGCCGAACCAGCAGCATTACCGCCAAGACGGCAAGCACGAGGCCGCGAACAATTTGCGAGGCGGGACGGCGTTGAGCGATCACCGCTTCCACTTAGGATGACCGCTCGCTCGCGGCAATCGCCAGGCACTGATGTTCTAGATGCGCTTCATGTCCCGTAACCTCGCTTGGAACGGCTTTTGGGAAAGCTCATACTTTCCCGCTTTCCGATCCCAATCGGGATGACCGTATGCGACACCCCGTGGCTGGTCAGTCGTTGGCGTAATCCCTGCGCTGCACATCAGGGCACCCCAATAGCGGTTGTGCGACCTTGCCATTCTGCATATCATCAAATCAGAACTTCTGAAGGTGTGCACACTTGCATATTATCACGCTTGCAGCGCAAAAAGGGGGTGTCGGTAAAACGACGCTGGCGGTGAATCTGGCGGTTGCCGCGGAAGCGGCCGGGATAAAGACCGCTCTTTTCGACCTCGATCCGCAGGAGAGCGCGACTGCCTGGAGCGAGCGACGGACAGCCGAATTACCCCACGTCGAACCGATCAGCGCGCGCCGCCTCGATCAGGCGATCGACGCCGCAGAGGCCAGCGGCTTTGCGCTTACGATCATCGACACACCGCCCGCAGCGGGCGCGGAAGCCGCAGCAGCGGCGCAGCGTGCCGATTTGGTCGTCATCCCTTGTCGTCCGTCGTTGATCGACCTCGATGCGATCAAACGAACGGCGCAGCTTATCACCAGTACCGGGCGAACGGGCGTGGTCGTGCTGAATGCAGCACCCCCTACCGCAACCACATTGCTGGACGATGCCAGAACGCTTGCCGAGGCGACCGGCTTACGGGTGGCGCGTGCCGTATTGCGGGAGCGCAGCGCCTACCGAGCGGCATGGCCTTACGGCTTGGGCGTAATCGAGCATGAGCCAAAAGGTAAAGCTGCCTTGGAGGTTGCAGCCTTGCAGAAACACATATTTGATGATGTGATGAATTGCACACCTGCAAATGTGAAGGCTTGATTATGGCGAGACGAACTTCCCTGTTGGGGCCGGCAGTAGCGTCCCCCTCCCCTCGCGACCCGGAGCCGGAACATCAGCCGGCCTCGCCGACCTCACCGTCGAGTGCAGCACGGTCTAGTGGCAAGCGACCGGGAAAGTATCACCTTGGCGCATATTTCGATCCGGCCGATCCTACGGCCGAGGCGTTTCGCGTCTTGGCAGCGCGGACACGGCGGAGTCACCAAGACCTACTTGCCGAGGCGATCAGCGAGCTGGTCGCCAAGTATGATGCCGACAAGCAGTTCGGCCGTGAGTGATAATGTGCACATCTGCAAACATGCAGGACGGCAGGATTGAAGCGTCATGACCAAGCGCCAGAATCCCAATCCCGAGTTTGATCTATTCATCCCGTTGATGGGCGACCTCCCGCTGAAGGATCAGCGGGAGACGATGGAGAGGCCGTTTTTCTCACTCCAGAAGCGCAAGCGGGTGAAGCCGATCGAGTATAGTAGCCCGGACGGCGAGACGTGGGTGAAGATCGAGGCGATTCCTGCCTACGGCATGGCGACGATCTGGGACGCCGATATCCTGATATGGGCGGCGTCCACGCTCAATCGGATGCGGGAGCAGGGGGTCAACGACCTTCCCCGGACGCTTAAAACGACGTCCTACGACCTGTTGCGGGCGATCAAGCGCGACACCAGCGGCCGGGCCTATCAGGAGTTGCAGGCCGCACTCCAGCGGCTTCAGACGACTTCCATATCGACCTCGATCCGCGCGCCCAAGCGGCGGACCAAGGCAGGTTTCAACTGGCTCGATAAATGGACGCTGGAGGTGGACCCGGACACCGACCAACCACGTGGGATGACCATCACGCTGTCGGATTGGGTATATGAGGGAATTATGGGGGAGCGGTCGCTGCTCACCATGCACCAAGATTATTTCCTGCTGACCGGCGGGCTGGAACGCGCCCTGTATCGTATCGCGCGCAAGCACGCCGGCAACCAGAAGGGCGGGTGGACGTGTCGCGTGGAGGTGCTGCGCGACAAGACTGGCAGCGACAGCAAACCCAAAGAGTTCAACCGGATGCTCCGCAAGGTGGTGGAGGCTGACCAGCTCCCTGATTATGCGATGCAGATGACCGCGACAGCCGATGGTAGTCCTGCCGTGCTGTTCCGGCTTCGGGGAGAAGCGGAGGCACTGGCGCTGACAGCCAAGTTGGAGGCTGAGCAGGAACGGCGGAACAGGTTCGATGCCGATCGCCGCCGCGCCGCCGAGGTGGACGACCTAATGGACAAGCTTGCCGGCGAACCCTAACTATCGTGGTATCACACACCGCAAATCTCGTTCGTATCAGAGGCGGAGGCAGGCGGCAGGCGTTGAGAGCGCGGATCAAGCAATAATCGACCCGCAGAACGGCAAGCGATCATCGTGGGATCACACACCGGGCAGTCGTGGGATCACACACCGCGCTATCGTGGGATCACACACCGAATCACGTGGGATCACACACCAGCCACCTTCCTAACTCATTGAAGAAAGGTTGTTTTTTGCTTTCTTTTCGGCATTTAACCTTCTTAACGATTCCTATTTAACAGAATCACTTAACCCCACGGCGCGGCTCGAACGGAAAAAGGGAATGTGGAATTGCCCCTTTGGGCCAATGCGCCTTCGTTGCGTGCCGGCTATCGCCGTCACAGGAGCGGCCTAACGGCCGCAGGCTTCCGGGAGAAGCCAAGCCGATCCGGCGGTGTGTACTTGTCGGCGTCACACTCGTTGAGAGGGCAGGGTGGGGACATACTCCATGCCTGTCGTCGATTTAGCCGGTGTGTAGGATCAGGCCGGATCGTAGAGCCCGGTGAACTCGCGTTCCGCATAGTAGCGAATTTTCCCGACGACGAGCGGGTGATGACCCTGCCGCAGCAGCAGGAGATCATCGGGGTTCATCCGCATGATTTCGTCGGGCGTCGCCAGCCGGCGCGCGGCGACGTGTCCGCTGGCGCTTTCCGAGCGGGTGCCGTCGCTGAAGATGCTCGCCGGGTTGGACGTGCCGAAGGTCTGATATTCGATGGTGGTGTCGCCGATCGTGCGCGAGAGCATGTCGGCGGTGGCAAGATCGTTGACCCCGAAAGTCTGGATCACGCCGGCATTGGACATGAACGTGCCGGCGCGCTCGCCATAGGTCGCCTTGAGCTGGTGCATGTCCTGGAGGATCGGCCAGAGCTGCATCCCGTAGCCCGCCATCAGCCCCATCGCGCGTTCCACCGGATCGAGGCGGCCGAGCGCGGCGAACTCGTCGAGCAGGAACAGGACCGGCCGTTCCGGCTGGGCACGGGAACGCGCCATGTCGGTGACGGCCTGGCTGACCAGCAGCCGCAGCCAGCGGGCATAGGTGTCGAGCCGGTCGGGCGGCAGGCACAGAAATACCGTGCCCGGCCGCTCTTTCAGGTCCGCGAACCGGAAATCGGATGCGGATGTGCTGTCCACGATGCGGGGACTGTCGAGGAAATGGGTGTGGCGCTGGGCGGACGACAGCACGCCGGCAGCCTCGCGATCGGACTTGCCGAGCTGGCGATTGGCGGCGCGTGCGATCAGGCCGTGTGCGCCGGCGCTGGCCTGCATGTCGGCGAGGAGCGCAGCGAAGCCGGCGGGATCGCGGGTGAGCTTGTCGCGCACCGTCGCCAGCGTGGCTTGGGACACGGACTCGTGGATGACGGTGTGCAGGATGATGCCGGCGATGAGCGCCCTGGCTTCCTCGTTCCAGTGCGCCTCGCCCGACTGCCCCGGTGCATCGTGGACCAGCGCGTCGGCAACCGTCTGCGCATCTTCCGCCAAGTCCGGGCTGGTCGCGTCGAGCCACGCCAGCGGGTTGTAGCGGGCCGCCGGACGCCCGGAGACGCCGAAGGGGTCCAGGCACCACACATCGCCCTTCCTGGCCCGCGTTCGGGCCGTGACGCGGGCATTCTCGCCCTTGGGGTCGATGCAGATCACCGAACGGTCGAGCAGCAGCAGGTTGGGGATGATCGTGCCGACGCCCTTGCCCGAGCGGGTGGGCGCCATCGTCAGCAGATGGGCCGGGCCGTCATAGCGCAGCAGCTTGTTGTTGCGGCCCGACCGTCCGATGACGAGATCGCCCGAGCCTTCCAGCTTCGCTAGGTCGCGGCGATCGCCGAAGCGGGCCGAACCCATCAGTGTGTTGCGGGCGCGCCCACGGCGATTGAACTTCCAGATGCCGAACAGGACCAGGCCGGTGAGCAGGAACGGCACGTCGGTCGCGATCTCGCCGACCCCGAAGATGCCTTTGAGCCAGCTATTGCTCGCCATCAGGACGACGAAGCCGATCAGCAGCGCCCAGAGCGGACCGACCCGTAGCGGCATCAGCAGCTCGCGCCGGCCGGCGTGATCGCCAGCGCCGGATCGGCATCGGGATGGCCGAGCAGCCTGAGAAGGATTTGGGTGGCGAGGGTAGGGGGCACGCGTTCGTCGCGCATCATGTCGAACAGCGCGTCATCCTCGGGCGTCAGGGCCATGCCTTCGATCGCGAGGTTGGCGCGGGCGTCCTCGTCGTCCTCGCGCCACATCGCGTCCTCGGCCGGGCTGCCGCGCACATAGTCGAGTGCGCGGATTTCGCCGCGAAGCATGTCGAGATCGATCGTCGTCATGCGTGCGTCTCCCTTGCACTCGTTGCCGGCCCGCCCGGCCCGTCACTCAGCTTTCGGGGGTAAGCGCTTCGCGCGCGGACGCGAGCGCGGCCTTGCCGGTCTTGCGTGCGGTTTTCACGGCGCCCTCGACAGCCTTCACCACCTTCTCACCGGGCTTGCGGCCGAGCCCGATCTTCTTCGCCATGTCCCTGCGCGCTTGCGAATAGCCTTCCGCAACCATCGGGTAGTCGGCCTTGAGGTTGTAACGTGCGCGATACTCCTCCGGCGTAAGGCCATGACCGGCCAGATGGCGGCGCAGCGTCTTGTAGGCCTTGCCGTCGATCATCGAGACGATGTGGTCCTTCGACGCCAGCGACTTACGAACCGAGACAGCCGGGGTGTATTCCTGCGGAGCCTCTGTGGTGACCGGTGCCTCGCCGGTTCCGGCTAGGCCGGATACGGCTGCGTGCATCGAAGACAGGAATGCCGGGACGTCATCAGCGGTAGTACGGGTATTGGGATTGCTCAGCCATGCGACGGTGAGTTCGGTCGCAAGGGTTACGGTGTCGATGTCGTCGCTCATGGTGTCTCCGATATTCGGCAGGATGATGCCTGATCCATGTGTTGTACTTGTGATTATCAGGAGCGTCGATCACGGGTGGCGCGGCTCAATCGCCTGTTGTTGGCCGCGACCTTGCGCTGATAGTGCTTCAGCGTGCCTTGAGTGGCACCGAGCGGCGTGACGCCCAGCGCGCCGGTCATCAGCCTGGTCTGTAGCTCGATCGCGGCGCGGACCTTCTCCGTGACCATAAGCTCCGCTTCCGCGGCGCCGGCCGATCCGCCCGAAGCGATGCGCGCCATGCGCAGCGCCATTACGCTGCCGGCTTCCGCGCCCAGCATCCACATATCCATGCCGGCCTTCATCCAGGCACCGTAAGCCTTGCCGTCGATCGTCATGGGGCTGTCTCCCGTCCCGCCTCTTCCGCGTCGAACGCCCGCCGGCCGCGGCGCTTCCACAGTGTCAGCGCATTGCCGGCATCGCCCTCCCGCGCACGCCCGACCAGCTCCAGCAACGCGCCGTAGATCGTCGCGCGATCGTCGTCGGCGAGATCGACCAGTCCGGCCTTTTGGACGAGGCCGCCCAACTCGATCAGGTGGCGGGTGCGTTCGCGACGTTGCACGACCCAGCTCCTGCTATCCGTTCGCCGTTGCCCCGCTTCCGTCCGCAGCGTCGCCGCGCGGTTCAGTCGCAGAGCCCGATCCGTCGATTGCAGCAGTGCCGCCACCCTTGCGCCCGCGCCGTTGAAAGAAGGCCGCGCCCTTCGCGCGCCATGCCTCCTTCGCACTCGTATCCTTCGATCCGATCGCGTCGAGCAGCACGCCAGCGAGCGTTTCAGCATCGAGCGCATCGGCTCCGGTAGCGGTGACGAGCTGGCCGAGCTGTTCGACCCGCTTTGCCTTCAGCGACCGAGCCTTATCGCTCAGCGCCTTCAGTTCGGCATCGTAGTCGCGAACTTTCCGCATCGCCTTTACCCTTCCGCGTATCGGTCAGCAGCATCGTAGCACCATGGCCACGTGGGTAAAGCTGCAACAGTGCAGAAGAACCCGAACGTCAATCAGGAGATGCGCAGCAGATTATGAGTGCGCGCTTATACGTCGTTGCCGACGTGCGCTAAGAAGTGCATCATGGCGGTCGCGATGGCGATCTACCATTTCAGCGCGAAGGTTATCAGCCGCCAGACCGGCGCAAGCGCGGTCGCAAGCGCGGCCTATCGTTCGGCATCGGTGCTGCACGACGATCGCTTCAACCGTAACCACGATTTCAGCAATAAGGCCGGCGTCATCCACTCCGAGGTGATGTTGCCGCACGGCGCACCGGAGCGTTTAGACGACCGCACAACGCTGTGGAATGAGGTGGAGGCAGGCGAGAAGCGCAAGGACGCGCAGCTTGCCCGCGAGGTGGAGTTCTCAATCCCGCGCGAGATGAACGAGAAGCAGGGCGTGGCGCTCGCCCGCGATTTCGTCGCCGAGCAGTTCGTGAAGCGCGGGATGATCGCCGACCTCAACGTGCATTGGGATAAGGCGGAGGACGGCAGTCCGAAGCCTCACGCGCATGTCATGCTGTCGATGCGCGATGTGGGGCAGGACGGGTTTGGCAAGAAGAACCGCGACTGGAACGCCCCTGCGCTGTTGAAGGAGTGGCGCGAGGCGTGGGCCGCGCACGTCAACGAGCGCATGGCCGAGCTGGGGCTGGAAGCGCGGATCGACCATCGCTCCTATGCCGACCAGGGCATCGAGCTGGAGCCGCAGCACAAGATCGGGCCGATGGGAAAGCGGCACGAGCTGGAGGGCCAGCCGCATCGCAACGCCGAGGATCATGTGCGGATCGCGCGCGAGAACGGCGAGCGGATCATCGCCGATCCGCGGCACGCGCTGGACGGTATCACCCGGCAGCAATCGACCTTCACCACCCGCGATCTGGCGGTGTTCGCGTTCCGTCATTCGGACGGCAAGGAGCAGTTCGATCAGATGATGGCGGCGGTGCGCGCCAGCCCCGAGCTGGTTGCGTTGGGGAAGGATGGCCGCGACCAGGAGCGGTTCACCTCCCGCGACATGATCGCGACCGAGGCGCGACTGGAGAAGGCCAGCGACGAGCTGGCGCGCCGCGGCGATCATGGTGTGTCCGATCGGCAGCGGGACGCCGCGACCGGGGCGGCCGAGGGCAGGGGGCTTGTCCTGTCCGACGAGCAGCGCGCCGCCTTCGATCATATCACCGGGCGCGAGGGGCTGGCGTCGGTCGTCGGCTATGCCGGCACCGGCAAGTCGGCGATGCTAGGCGTCGCGCGCGAGGCATGGGAGCGCGAGGGCTACCAGGTTCGCGGCGCGGCCTTGTCCGGGATCGCGGCCGAGAACCTGGAGGGCGGATCGGGTATCGCATCGCGCACCATCGCCAGCCTGGAGCACGGCTGGGCGCAGGGCCGCGACCAGCTCGGGCCGCGTGACGTGCTGGTGGTGGACGAGGCCGGCATGATCGGCACCCGCCAGATGGAGCGGGTGCTGTCCCATGCCCGTGATGCCGGCGCGAAGGTGGTGCTGGTGGGCGATCCCGAGCAGTTGCAGGCGATCGAGGCGGGCGCGGCGTTCCGGTCGATCGCCGAGCGCCACGGCGCGGCCGAGATCACCGAGGTCCGCCGGCAACGTGAGGACTGGCAGAAGGAGGCGACGCGGGCGCTGGCCACCGGTCGCACGGGCGAGGCACTGGACGCCTATGCCACGCACGACATGGTCCACGCGGCCGAGACGCGCGAGGCTGCGCGAGCCGAACTGGTGGACGGGTGGGATCGTCAGCGCCGCGCCGATCCCGACCAAAGCCGCATCATCCTCACCCACACGAACGCCGAGGTGCGCGAGCTGAATGCGGAAGCGCGCGGGCGGCTTCGGGCGAACGGCGAGCTGGGCGAGGACGTGGCGTTCGCGGCCGACCGGGGTGCCCGCAACTTTGCAGCGGGGGACCGCCTGATGTTCCTGCGGAACGAGCGGTCGCTGGGCGTCAAGAACGGCACGCTGGGGACGATCGAGCGCGTTGCGCCCGAGGGCATGACGGTGCGGCTCGACGGCGGGCGCGAGGTGACGTTCGCGGCGAAGGACTATGCCGCGGTCGATCACGGCTATGCGGCCACCTTCCACAAGTCGCAGGGCGTGACGGTCGATCGCGCCCACGTCCTCGCCACGCCGGGCATGGATCGGCACAGCGGCTATGTCGGGCTGTCGCGGCACCGCGACGGCGTGCAGCTTCACTATGGGCGAGACGACTTCGCCGATCAGGGCAAGCTCGCACGCGTGCTGTCGCGCGACCGCGGCAAGGACATGGCCGGCGACTATGCGCCCGATCGGAGCGAGCAGGACCATGTCCGCGCCTTCGCCGACCGTCGCGAGATCCGGTTCCCGGAACTCGCGCGCCAGGTGGTCGAGAAGGTCCGCGACAAGGCACGCGGCATGTTCGCGGGGTTCAGGCCGAAGCCCGCGGTCGAGAAGACGCCAGCGGCCGAGCGCGGCGGGGCGGCGATCGGCACCGATCGTCCCGACCAAGCCAGGGCCATCCGCGACTATGCCCGCGTCGCGGCCGACGTGCGGCGGATGAAGGCGCAGGGCTTGCCGGTGCTGCCGCATCAGGAGACGGCGGCCCGGCGTGCGATCGATGCGCTGGACGCGACCCGGCCCGACGCGGCGCGCGACCTAGCATCCGCGATGCAGCGCGATCCGAAGCTGATCGAGCAGGCGGCGAGCGGCGACACGGGCGGGGCGGCGCGCGCGATGGCCGAGGAGCAGCGCGTCCGCCTCGATCCGGACGCGCGGGCCGATCGGTTCGTGACGGGCTGGCAGGCGATGCAGCGTCAGCGTGTCGGGCTGGACCGCGCCGGCGACACCGCCGGCGCCGAGACGATGCGCGGGCGCATGGCGCAGGCCGCGGGCGGGCTCGCGCGCGATCCGCAGCTCGAATCCGCGCTGCGTCGTCGCGCGCCCGATTTGGAGCTGAAGCTGGAGAAGGACCGGGCGATCGGTGACGCGCTGGCGCGCTCGATCGGGCCGGGACGTGAACGGGACAGGGGATTGAGCCGCTAGCCGTTCGTGCTCCCGACAATCGTCCAAGGTGTCGCTAAGCGGTCGCAGGTTCGATCCCTTCAAGCACCCAGGCTCGTCCCTCCGCCGGGGTAGCGGTGATGCGAGCATAGGGTTGTTTGAACAGACGACGTACCTGCATCCGGGCCAGCGAGCTTCCCGTAACGATCGCCAATGCCCGTGCCTTCGGCATGGTCGCCATGTGCTGGCCCATGGCCTGGATCATGTCCTGCGACTGGATAGGACAATCGGTCACATCGATGACCATCGCATAGCTTCGCAGCTTATGAGCAACGAAGAGGCGCTTTAGCTCATCAATGTACGAGGCGACTTCATCCAGAGGCATCATCCCGCCAAGTCGAACTTCGATCAACTCGTTGGGTCTGTCGATTTTGATGTCGTACATTGCGCGATTCCGGGCAGTCTGTCCTTAAGCCCATGATTGATGACACATTTCAGGGATGTGCGGATAGCGTGCAATGATGGTCGTTGGTGAAGGAGGCGGGATGGACGAAGGGGATCACGAGCCGGACGCCGCAGCCGAGGCGTTCGAGGGCGTGCGCGGTGAACTGGCGCTGCTCCGGCGCGCGATCGAGGGGATCGTCGCAGCGCGCGAGGACCGGCCCGAGCCACCCGACTATGGCGAGACGTTGGGCCAGATCACCAAGCTGGCGAACGCCACCCTCCAGCGCGCCGAGTATCTGCGCAAGGCGATAGAGGAGGAGGCGGTCGCCCGCCAGGTCGCCAATCGTATCACGGGCGCGGTCGCCGAGGACCGGCAGGCGGTGAAGACTGCGGCCGGCGAGCTGCGCGACGCGATGCGCGCCCTGCAGGGCGTCACCGTGTCGGCGCGGCGTAGTGACGAACAGAACAAGTGGCTGGGCGTGGCGGCGATCGGCGGGACCGTCGTCGGCATGATCCTGTGGGCGGTATTCGCCGGCATTGTCGCACGCGCCGTGCCGGCGACCTGGCAATGGCCCGAGCGGATGGCCGCGCGCACGCTTGCCATGCCGATGTGGGAGGGCGGCCAGCGCATGATGCGGGCCGGTGACGCGCAGGCGTTCGCTAACGTCAGCGCCGCGGACCGGCTGGTGATCGCCAATCGTTCCGCGCTGGCGGGATGCGCGAAGCGCGCCGACCGAACCGGCAAGCCGGTGCAGTGCCCGATCGCGGTCGAGCCGGCACGAAAGTCCGGCCGCTGACGCGAGGCGCGTTTCCAAACGCGTAATTGCTTGAGAAACGGTGGGATCAGACATGCCCAGCTCGTGTGCCGCACGCTTGCCGAAACTTGGTTGTCAGGTTTCCCGCAGGCCGGTGTCAGGCAGCATGAGCAAGTTCGCTTGAGCTGACTTTCCACGCCGGCAGTCTTTCGAATGCGGGCTTGGTGAACAGAAAACCCTGAATGTAGCGCACGCCCAACTCTTTGAGGGCGGCAAGCTCGGCTGTCGTTTCTATGCCTTCGGCGATAACGGTAACGCCAAGCGCACCACACATTTTGATGACGCCATCAACGATCATGCGACGAGGAAGGCTGGCGTCCAGGTTCCGGATCAACTCCATATCGAGCTTGATGATATCCGGTTGAAAGCGCGCCAGCAGATTGAGGCCGGCGTGGCCTGCGCCGAAATCGTCTAGTGCAGTCGCAAAACCCATTCTTTGGTAGGTGGCAATGATATTAGCGACATGTGCCGGATCGACCATCTGCTCGTTCTCGGTGAACTCAAAGATCAGCCGATCGGTCGGGAAGTTCGTGGCAGCTGCGGTCTTAAGCGTCAGCTGGATACAAGCCGCCGGCGAGTAGACGGCATTCGGCAGAAAATTGATCGATAACCGTGCCGGCGTGTCCAAAATACCTGCCGCAGCGGCAGCTTCGATGGCCTTGACACGGCAGCGCTGATCAAAGGCATAGCGGTTTGCTTCAGTTACCTGCGAGAGCACGCTGTAAGCGGATTCATTATCAGGGCCTCGGATCAGCGCCTCATAGGCGAATGGCGTGTTCGTCTCGATGTCCACGATAGGTTGAAAGGCCATCGAAAAATCGAAGCTGAGTGCTTCGCCATCGCGACATCCAAAACACGCCCTGCCCGCCATATGCTACCTATTGTCGCATCCCATGGTAGGTGAGCACGGTATAGAGTGTTGGTTAACAAGTGTTGCCTAGTCGCGACTGATTCAATTCGGGAGCGTCAGGGCGTGATCGTGACGCAGGATAACGGGGCGGCGATCGAACGATGCCGGCGCCCGCAATCAAGGGGCGCGAAGCTATGCCTTGCACGGTGCGGATTGGACTTGGTGAACGGTAAAGGCGATCAGGAGGTTGAGGTACGTTACTTGTGAGTTCGTTCGAAAGGAGTTTCAGGCGACCAGGCTGATTTCCGCTCCTTCGCCTGTAGCCTTTCGCACGGTTGATCGCACGAGGGCGGGATCGACCAGCTCACGGGACGGCTTGCCGATCAGATATCCCTGAATGGCCGAGCAGCCTTCTTGAGCCGCGATACGGAGCTGTACCGGCTCCTCGATGCCTTCCGCCAGCACGGGAATATCGAGCGTCGTGCCGAGCGCCACTACCGAGCGGAGCAGGGCGACGGCCTGCTTGTTGCTGTCCACGCCGGCGACGAATGAGGCATCGAGCTTGATACGGTCGAACGAGAAGGAGCGCAGCACGTCGAGTGACGAGTAGCCGACGCCGAAATCATCGAGCGCCAGCCCGCAGCCCATCGCCTTGAGCGCGCCGAGCTGATCGAGCGCATAATGCCGATCATGGATGATGGCGCTTTCGGTCAGTTCAAGCGTCAGGCGTTCGGGTGCTAGCCCGCTCGCAGCCAGCGCCTGCCGGACGGTGCCGACCAGTTCGGGGTCGGACAGGTGCAGCGGAGACAGGTTGACCGCAATCGGATGGCGGTTGGGCCACAGCGCCGCCTCGAAACAGGCTTGGCGGATGATCCACTCGCTAAGCGGGATGATTTCGCCGATATCCTCCGCAAGGGGAATAAACAGACCGGGCGGGATCAGACCACGGGTGGGATGGCGCCAGCGGACCAGTACCTCATAGCCCGTCACTTCGCCCGTCCCGATTGAAGCCTGTACCTGATAGTGCAGTTCGAACGCTTCACGGTCGATCGCTTCCCGCAGCTCATTCGCCAGTTCGCGCTGATCGCGCACCGCTTCGTCCATGGTCGCGTCGTAGAAGCAGGGTTGCGAGGAACGCTCGCTTTTGGCGCGGTACATGGCGAGGTCTGCACGGGCGAGCAGCGTGTCGGCGTCGGCGCCGTCGCGTGGTGCCAGCGCCAGCCCTATGTTTGCGCCGATCGATGCCGAGAAGCGCTCGAACGTGAACCGATCGGCGAAGATGCCGGAGAGGCGATCGAGGAAGGCGGTGAGCTCGCCGGCATCGCTGTAGGATATTAGCGCTCCGAACTCGTCGCCGCCCAGGCGAGCGATGCACTCGCCGGGTTGCAGGATGTCGCGCATCCGCGCTGCGAGCGCGATCAGCACCTGATCGCCGGCTTGGTGGCCGTAGGTGTCGTTGACGGCCTTGAACCGGGAGAGGTCGAGCATGACGACCGCCATGAGCGGCGTGCCGGCCCGTCTCTGGAGGCGGGCCGACAAGTCCTCTCCGAAGCACATCCGGTTCGGGAGATCGGTCAGACCGTCATGCAGGGCCATGCGCCGCATTCGGCCATAGGCGTCGCTCTGTGTCTGTCCGTCGATGAGCGCGCTGATCGCGGCGCAACCGATGAACAGCAGGCTCGCGCAGGTGGTAGCCGCGGCAAGTGCGGTCATGGTCGCATTGGAGAGCCCTTGTTCGGGATGAAGCGCCAGGGCGTGGACCAGCATGGCGGCCATGCCGGTGAAGTGCAGCGTCGCCACTGCGACCCCGAGCAACAGTCCGCCGATCGCCCGAGGCATGAGGCCGGGCTTCCGCGCTGTTCTGAACGCCAAAGCCGAGAGCGTGACAGACAGCAATACCGAGGCGGCGACGTAGCCCCAGCGCCATTCCACGATCCCATCGACGCGGTAGGCCGCCATGCCGGTGTAATGCATGAGGGAGATCGCGCAGCCGATGATCGCACCGCCCCATGGTGCAAACCGGCGTCGGACGGAGGCCGCCACGGCTAGACCCGGTGCTGCAAACAGGATGGCGATGCCGAGCGACACAAGGGTCAGGGTGGTGTCGAGCCTTACCGGCGCACCGGCGCGGAAGGCCATCATGGCGACGAAGTGCGTGCACCAGACCATGGTGCCGGTGCCGACCGACCCGAGAGCAATCCAGCCTAGTCGGCTCCCACCTCTCGCGCCGATGATGCGCGCGTAGAGCTGCATGGTCGCCGCCGAGCCCAGGACGGCGACGAGCACGGCGACGGCGACCAGTCGCAGATCATGCTCGCGCACCAGACAGGTCGCGACCTCCATCATGCCGCGAGAACACCCTTGATATCGGCCTGGCGCTCGATGGCGGAAGCCGCCTGTCGCGCGATGCCGGCGAGATAGGCACGCTGATCGCGCGATGCCGGCGTGCGCGGAGCGGTGTCGAGCACGCACAACATACCCACGTCCATGTCGCTCGTCATCGTGAGCGGCGCGCCCAGATAGTAGCGGACAAAGGGTTCGCCGCTGACGCAGGGCAGGGTCCGAAAGAACGGATCATCCAGCGCGTCGCAGACTTCCAGCATGTCGTCGCGATCGACCGCGTAGTGGCAGAAACCGTCCTTGCGGGGCAGGCATGTCACATCGAGGCCGGTGCTGGCCCGTACCCACAAATCCTGATCGTGCAGAATGGTCAGAAGGGAGATCGGCGCGGCGAACGCGCTTGCAGCCTGCTCCGTAAAGCGGTTCAGCGAAGGCTCTACAGGCGCGCCCAGAACACCCAGGTGACGGACAGCGCGGGCGCGCGACCGCTCACGGAAAATCTTCCACAGCATGGGTGCTTTTCGCACGAGGTTCTTAACGATTTCACCATTGCGGGACGATCCATTCTACCCGAGGCGTCGCTAACTCGGTTGAGTTACCAATGTCACAGCCGTTTGTTCGACCCAGTGCGCCTCGAATTTCCGGCTAATTTGCCTGCTTCAACCAGTCAGCTCCAAGCCTCGGCATGACGATCTATCCCGATCAGCCGGCGGGCGTCGCCTTTGCCATTGTCCCCTTTTGCCAGCCGATCGCCTTATGAAGAACGCGCGACAGCTGCTCGACCGAATAGGGCTTGTGCAACAATTCGAAGCCGTGCTTGCCATTCCTCGCCAGCACGTGACTGTATCCGCTGGTGAGAACAATTGGTACACCGGGATACGAACGCCGTATTTCATTTCCGAGATCGATGCCGTTCATGCCTGGCATCACCACATCGGAAAACACGATGTGGAATCGGTCGCAGCCCTCTTCCAATGCCGCTAGCGCTTTTTCGGCGTCTATTGCGAGGATACTGTCGTATCCCAGCTCTTTGAGCGCCTGGGTCGCAAATTCGCCAACCTGCGGATTGTCCTCTACGACGAGGACGCAGTACCCTTCCCCGCTGATCGGGGCCTGAGCCGCCGCCTGATCCTCCATCCCCGCTTCGTCGGTATAAGCGCGGGGCAGATAGAGGGTGAAGGTCGTGCCCTGTCCGACGACGCTCTCGACGCTGATATCTCCGCCCGATTGCTTCGCGAAGCCGATGACCTGCGAAAGGCCAAGGCCTGTGCCCTCGCCGACACCCTTGGTTGTAAAAAAGGGCTCGTAGATACGGTCGATCTGCGCGGGGTTGATGCCGGTGCCGGTATCGGTGACGGTAACCGCGATGAAATCGCCGACGACCGGCACGTGGGACCGGATGGCGGGTATGCCCGATACAGCACCGGCCGCGATCGTCAGCATTCCCTCACCGTCCATTGCGTCGCGCGCATTCACGGCAAGGTTGACGATCGCATTTTCAAACTGTGTCCGATCCGCCAGGGCATGAATGGTCTGGTCGGGGATGTGCGTTTCCAGAACAATGCGCGATCCAATGAGCGTGCCGATCATATCGCACACGTTGTCGATGCAGGCACCAAGGTCGAACAGTTCGGGTGTCAGCGCTTGTCGGCGTGAGAAGGCAAGGAGTTGGCCAGTCAGCTTGGCGGCGCGGTCGGCGGTGTCGCCGATCGCGTCGATGTAGCGTGCCCGCTTGTCCTCGGCGATACCGGGCCTACGCAACAGATCGACAGACCCGCGGATGACGGTCAGCAGATTGTTAAAGTCGTGTGCGACACCGCCTGTTAATCGACCGATCGCTTCGAGCTTCTGTGCCTGTCGCAGTTGTTCTTCAGCACGCGCCAGCTCCTCGCGCCGCTCGATGACTTCCGCGGCTAGGGTCTGATGGCGCTCCTCCATCTGGACCCGGTTGGTCTGCTCGTTAGTGACGCAGAACAGACCTGCTACCTGTCCCGCATCATCGTAAGCTGGTGAGTAGGTGAAGGTCCACCAGCTCCGTTCAGGCACGCCCTCACGGCTCAGGTCGAGGGGCATGTCCGTCATCTTGCGGCTCTCGCCGGCGAGCGTTGTAATAACCAACGGCTCGATATCGCTCCAGATGCTCGCCCAGACCGCCTTGAAGGGCGTGCCCAGCGCGGTGGCGAGACGGTAGCCGAGGATCGGCCGATAGGCGTCGTTGTAAAAGCATAGGAGATCGTCGCCCCACGCCAGGAACATCGGCGTTGGACAGGCGAGCATTATTGCCAGCGTCGTCTTCAGCGACGCAGGCCAGGTGTTAACCGGCCCGAGCGACGTGCCCGTCCAATCCTTCGAAAGGATTTCCGCACCTGTGATGCTCTCTGCGCCGATATGGGGATCGATCGATGGAACGGCGTTCGTCATGGGTTCCGCTTATACAAGGGCGAGCGGTCATGATCGCCGTGCCAGCATCAGCCTAGCCGGTTCCATCATGGGGCGACAACTCGCTTCACCGAGCGAGGACTGCGAACCAAAACGGCGGCAATGCTGATCGTTGTGCCGGCTTGGCAATAGCAGCTTGGTGTCACAATCTTTTGGTTATGACACCTCCTGCGACATGGCCTCTGGCCCCTGCGAGCATCCGTAATCGGCTCTATGTCTCTGCGAACCACAAAGCCTGCACACCGGGATCGTAGAGCCATTCCCGTTGCGGCCAAGTTGCAACAGGCGATAGGAATCAGCTGGTACGAACGGACGATGCGGAACAGGGCGGTTCTTGATTACCATGACCAAGGAAGAGCTTGAGGCGGAGGTGTTGCGCCTTCGCGCCGCGCTGGCGGATGCGAGGCTCCATGCGCAGCGCGTCGCCACTAGCGAAGCCCGGCAGCGCGCGATTTTTGAGAACGCAGCCGACATTGCGATGATCGTCACCGATCCGGGCGGCATCATCACCGACTGGAACCCGGGCGCGGAGAATGTGCTGGGCTGGACCGCCGAGCAGATGCGAGGTCAGAACGCCGAGCGGTTCTTTACCCCGGAGGACCAGGCGAACGACCGCGTCGAACACGAAATGGCGGGGGCGCTTCAGGACGGCCGCGCCTCTGACGAGCGTTGGCATCTGCGTGAGGGCGGCGAGCGTTTCTGGGCGTCCGGCGAGATGCTGCCGCTGTTCGATGACGATGACCGGCATCTCGGTTTCGTGAAGATATTACGTGATCGCACGCGCGAGCATCTGGACGGCGTGGCGCTCCGGCACGCGCAGGATCGTTTCCAGACGATCATTGAAACCATCGATGCCGCCTTTGCCATTGTGGAGGTCAAGTTCGACGGCGACGATCGGCCGATCAACTATCGCTTCCTGGAAGCCAATCCTGCGTTCGAGCAGCAGGCCGGCGTCGATCTGCACGGCAAGTGGGTAACCGAGTTCGCGCCCGACCTGGAGCGTTTCTGGTTCGAGACCTACGGCCACGTCGCCAGAACGGGTGAGCCCGCCAACTTCGAGAGCTATGCCGAAGCGTTCGGACGCTGGTTCGACGTGCGAGCTGTGCGTGTAGGCGATCCGGACGACCGGCAAATCGCCATCCTGTTTAACGACGTGACTGCGCGCCGCGAAGCGCAGGAGCGGCTGCGCATCAGCGAAGCGGTCGCGCGCGAGAACGTCGAGCGGGTCCAGCTCGCGTTGGAAGCGGGCGCGATCATCGGCACCTGGCATTGGGATATCCCGACCGACCGTTTCACCATCGACGACGCATTCGCCCGGGCCTTCGGTCTCGACCCTGCGCTCGGGCGCGAGGGCATTCCGCTCGCGCAGATCGTGGAGACGGTCCATCCCGACGATCAGGCGGGACTGGCGGATGCGATCAATGATGCGATCGAGAGGTGCGGTCCCTATGCGCATCAATATCGCGTGCTCCGGGCGGATGGGCGCTATTACTGGATTGAGGCGAACGGCCGTGTCGATCGCGGATCGGACGGTACGCCGCAGAGTTTTCCGGGCGTCCTCATCGACGTGGAAGAGCGCCGCAAGGTCGAGGGAGAGCGCGATCGCGCGACTGCCGAGTTGCGCACGCTGAACGAGACTCTCGAGCAACGCGTCGCCGAGCGCACTGCCGACCTGATGCAGGCCGAAGAGCGGTTGCGCCAGAGCCAGAAAATGGAGGCGATTGGCCAGCTTACTGGGGGGGTCGCACACGACTTCAACAATCTGCTGACCGTGATCCGCGGTTCGGTCGATCTACTCCGGCGAGAGAATGTCGCACCGGAGAAGCGGCAACGCTATCTCGACGCGATCGGCGACACCGCCGACCGCGCCGCCAAGCTGACGGGTCAGCTCCTCGCCTTCGCCAGGCGCCAGACGCTGGAGCCGGAGGTGTTCGAGGTCGCGCAGCGTCTCGATGCCATCGCCGACATGCTCGACAGCATTACCGGCACTCGCGTGCTGGTCCGGTTCGAGGTTCCCGAAGCCGTCTGCCGTGTGCGTGCCGATGTCAGCCAGTTCGAGACCGCGATGGTCAACCTCGCGGTCAACGCGCGCGATGCGATGGATGGCGAGGGCACGGTGACGATCCGCCTCCGCTGCGATGCCGAGATGCCTTCAATTCGGGGACATGGCCCCGGAACCGGCAAATTCGTCGCCGTTTCGCTTGCCGACACCGGCACCGGTATCGCCGCCGATGATCTGGAGCGCATCTTCGAGCCGTTCTTTACCACCAAGGATATCGGCAAGGGGACCGGGCTTGGCCTCAGCCAGGTATTCGGCTTCGCCAAGCAGTCAGGTGGCGACGTCGATGTCGAGAGCGTGCAGGGCAAGGGCTCGACCTTCACGCTCTACCTTCCGCAGGCCGATCAGACCTCGGCCAAGGATGCAAAGCCGGCCGACCAGCAGCAGAGCATGGACGGCGAGGGGCGATGCGTGCTGGTCGTCGAGGACAACATCAGCGTCGGACAGTTCGCCACCCAGCTTCTCGACGATCTCGGCTACCGTACCGCGTGGGTGACGAGCGCGGAGGAAGCGCTGGAACGGTTGGGGCCGGACGGTGACGGGTTCGACATCGTCTTCTCGGACGTGGTGATGCCCGGCATGGGGGGCGTTGAGTTGGCAAAACGGCTTGCACACGAACTGCCATTCCTGCCCGTGATCCTCGCCAGCGGGTACAGCCACGTGCTCGCCCAGGAAGGCGTCGAGGGTCTGGAGCTGCTGCGCAAACCGTATTCCGCCAACCAGCTTTCGGCTGCCTTGCAGCGCCGGATTGTATGGGCGGCCGAGCAGAAGGAATAGGCGTCAGGCACTGAGACGGTCGATTTCGCTCAGAACGAATCTGGGATCGAACGGTTTGGCGAGGAACATGGTGTGCGCCGGCAGATCGGCTGCGGTGAGCTTCACCGCGCCCGACGCCACGACGAGCAGCGTCGGCGGGAAGCGGTTGCGGACGTAATGGGCGAGTTTCACCCCGTCCATCGAGCCCGGCATCTGTACGTCGGTCAGCACGACCTGGATCGAGGGATTGGCATCGAGAATGCCGATCGCTTCGTCCGCGTCACCAGCCTCGAAAACCTGAAAGCCTTCGTCCTCGAAGAAGACCGCCAGGTTGATGCGGATGAGAGCTTCGTCGTCCACCACGAGGATGGATCGTTCGATCGCCGCCATATCGTCCGTCATTACGCACCGTCACTCGCTTGCGCACCGGCAAGCGGAGCGTCGATCCTGAATACCAATCCTTCGGCCTCAAAGCTCATCAGGGTCTGCCCGCGAAAGTACGATCGGAGCGATCGTTCGATCATGAGCGACCCGAAACCGCGATGCGCCGGAGGCTGCACGGCAGGGCCGCCAAGCTCCTGCCAAGTCAGACAAAAACGAGGCTCGGCTGGATTAGGTCCGGGCTCGATCGACCATTTCAGATCGACGCGGCCGCTGTCGTTCGATAGCGCGCCGTATTTGATCGCGTTCGTCGCCAGCTCGTGGAAGGCCAGCGCCAGGGCGAGCGCCACTTGAGACTGGAAATAAATGACTGGTCCCGACAGGTGGAAGCGGGTCTCGATGCTGTCGTGAGGGGCGAGCGCCGCATGAGCCAACGCATGGATGTCGGCCGTCTCCCAACTCGAAGCCGTCAGAACGTCCGCCGCCCGCCCGAATGCCGCCAGTCGGAAGGCCAGCGCCTCGCCGGCGGTTGCCAGGTCAGGCGACTGCCGGACGGTCTGACTGACGATCGCCTGTACGATCGTCAGCAGGTTCTTCAGCCGATGGCCCAGTTCGTGGTTGAGGAGCTGGCTCTGCTCCTCCTTCTCCACCAATCGAGCATTCGCTTCCTCGCGCTCGGCGACCAGCTGTCGCGCACGGACGAAGGAGGCGCGCAGCTCCGCCGCCACGATGACCTGGCTGGCGGCAATGATGATGAACAGGGCGCTTGCGATCCATTGCGGACCAGTCAGCCACAACGATGCTCCCGGACGCGCAATCGTGACTGCCGCCAGAACGGCCGATAGGACCACCGCATAGAAGCCGGTCCGCTTGCCCATCGTCAGCCCGATCAGCAGCACGACGGGCATGAAGATCAGCCATGGCAGAAGATTGGTGATGAGCAGCACTCTGATAGCCGCGGCAAGCGCCACCAACAACGTCGCGGCGAGATATCGCGGTACGGGCGGCAGGGTTCGCTTGAGCGACCAGGTGAGAAGATGATCGACAGCAGGCAATGCTTTGGCGTGCTCCATAGGTGTGTCGGGGCAGATTGGACGCGAGCCCCCGGCACTTTCCGTTCGAGTATCATGACAATGGGCTAATGCCATCACGCCATGTCGAACCAACCGATGGTGTCAGAACCGTCGGTTTCGACCGCGCATTTCCGCCGGCTTGCAGGTGTAAGAACCGCGTGTTGATAACGGCGACGTTCGACAAGCCGAGGTGGAAAGGTCTACCTTTCTGCTCGCGAGCGGGCACGATGCGCCAAGTTTGCGACGCCATTCGCGCGAGCTAATAGGCCGGATGCTTCAACGGAGAACGAATGACATGAATATCGGCGAGCTAGCCAAGGGCGTTGCGGCCACCACCGGTTCGAGCGAGGCAGAGGCGAAGACGGCTATCACCGCCGTATTCGATCAGATCGCCGGTGCGGCTGCGAAAGGCGAGGAAATATCTATTCCTGGCTTTGGCAAGTTTGCCGTCAAGGATCGCCCGGAGCGTCAGGGACGTAACCCTGCGACCGGTGAGGCGATGACGATCGCAGCCTCGAAGAAGGTGTCGTTCACGGCAGCTAAGGGCTTAAAGGACAAGCTCTGACATTGAACACCGGCGGCTTAGCCGCCGGTGTCACAACCGCTCGGTTGTGACACTTCCGGAATGGCGGCAGTGTCTAGCCATTCCCAATATCCTCAGACTTCCGCAGGAACCGCAGCCGACGAGATTGTATCGCACCGTTTTTGAGGTGCCACTCTTCCGTCCGGTTAAGGTCGTGCTAGCGTACGCTAGGAACGCAATCGACGGACAGGACTATGGACGAGGGAGCAAGAGAGAAACCGGCAAAGTACCGTATCCTGACCCTCGACGGTGGTGGAGCAAAAGGCTTCTACACGCTGGGCGTGCTCCGCGAAATTGAAGCGATGTTGGGAAAGCCCCTCCACGAAGCTTTCGACTTGGTATTTGGGACCAGCACCGGGGCCATCATCGCTGCGTTGATCGCGCTCGGCTATTCGGTGGAGGAAATCCACGCGCTCTACAAAGAGCATGTCCCCCGCATCATGCGGCGCAAATCACCGTCAGAGAAATCTAAGGCGCTTGCCGAGCTGGCGGAGACGGTGTTTCGCGATGCCATGTTCACCGACGTCAAGACGGGAGTGGGCATCGTCACGACCAAATGGGTGATCGAGCGCCCGATGATCTTCAAGGGCAGTGTGGCCCAAGCGCACGGGAGGATCGGCACGTTCGTTCCTGGGTTCGGGGTTCCAATTCGAGAGGCGGTGCAGGCGTCCTGCTCCGCTTTCCCATTCTTCGACCGCAAGTTCGTTGAAACCGCTGCGGGGGACAGTATCGAGCTGGTGGATGGTGGCTACTGCGCAAACAACCCCACGCTCTACGCCATCGCTGACGCGACCCAGGCACTGAAACTGCCTTTGGAGTGCTTGCGCGTCGTGAGCATCGGCGTAGGCGTCTATCCTGAACCTAAGCCGGCGTTCTGGAGCAAGATGTATTGGGCGAAATATCTGCTAAGCGTCCAGCTCCTTCAAAAGACGCTTGAGATTAATACGAACTCGATGGATCAGCTTCGAACCATTCTCTACCGCCAGGTGCCTACGGTTCGAATTTCGAATGAATATACGAAGCCGGAAATGGCAACCGATCTGTTCGAGCACGATCTGAAAAAGCTCAACGGCCTCCGTCAACGCGGCGTTGAGTCATTTGCCTCTGTCGAGGACCAACTCCGCACTCTTTTGATGGACTCATAACATGAGCATACCGGAGGCACAGCTCGAAACTTGGGCAAAGCAGGGCTCGATCACGCAATCAAAGACAACCTATGAGACAGTTCGCAATGTACTTCGGGAGAGTGGCGCCCCCTATAGCTCCCGCTCGTTCGATATCTTCCTGCAAGGCTCATACGGCAACGATACCAACATTTACGCCGACAGCGATGTTGATGTCGTGATGATGCTGGACTCGATCTTCTACACCGACTTGGACTACCTGAGCGAGGCCGAGAAGACGGCCTACAACGCCGCACGTAGTCCTGCATCCTATACCTTCGACCAGTTTAAGAAGGAGGTGGTTCAGCACCTCACTAACCGGTTTGGGTCCGGAGTGACGCCCGGCAAGAAGGCTGTCTTCATCCCAGGATCGGGTAACCGGCGCGACTGCGATGTGTTGCCATGCGTGGAGCTGCGTCGGTACACGAGGTTTAACAGTTTCGCTGATCAGAACTTCCATACCGGTATATGCTTCTGGACGCCGGAAGGTACCAGGATCATCAACTTTCCCAAGCAGCACTCAGCGAACGCTACGACGAAGCACCAAAATACCAATCAGTGGTTCAAGCCGGTTGTCCGAATTCTGAAAAACATGCGCAATAGCATGATTGATAAGGGGTATATCAAAACCGGGGTGGCGCCATCCTACTTCTTGGAAGGTATGCTTTACAACGTTCCCAACGCCAAATTCTCCACCAGTTACAACAGCACCGTCGCCGACGCGCTTAACTGGATCATCAACTGCGATCGTACGAAGCTAGTTTGTGCAAACGAGCTTTATTATCTCTGTCACCCGACATCACCCGTCACTTGGCGGGCCGAGCAACTTCAAACTTATCTAGATGCCGCTCGGAAGTTTTGGCAGGAGTGGTAAAGCCTATCGGAGTGTGCCGCGTAGCATACCCAGGTGCCAATCGCGATTCTTCCTACACCCTCTGGTTGGCCGACAGCGCTTGCCCTGGCTACAGCATCAATCAAGGAGATAGGGCTATAGAGGGTTGGATTGTGGAGGCATGCTAATCACGCGACTGCGCTCTCTCCTCGCGAGTGTCCGTGAGCTCGGAGGCGCCGACTTTGCTGGGGTAGGAGTCATTGTGGCGTCCGATCTCGGCGTTCTTCCGATAGCGTCATTGCGGACCGATTGTGCGCGGAGCGTCGACGGTTCGGCGCTGGAGATGTTGGCAGCGGTATCTCGCGCTGGCAGCCGTTACCATGACGGCTTTCACGTCCTCTCGCCCGACCTGCATATTGTGTTGCTGTCGCAATATCTTGCCGCTCCGATCCTGCAAGATGCCGTTCTTGGAGGTTCCCGTGGTGGGGGTGCGCGATACGCTGCTGCTCTGTTCGGCTCCGCAGTTCCGGGCGTGCTTGCTACAGGCGTCGCAACGTCGACTTATGGCGTTGCGGTCTTCCAATCGGGTGCCGAGATGGAACCGGACTTGTGAATAAGAGCGACGATCGGAGTCATCGTCCGGGAAGTGCCGTGGTTTCCGAGAGCCAGGGTGGCTTCCCATCGATTGCGGGCCGCTGGACGATGACCATGGAATGGTGGCGGGACGGTGATGACGGGCGGCTGGTTGCAACCGCCCGCGTCGCCGAGGGCGCGGATGGGATCGACATGATGGTCGAAGCGCCGCATTCGAACTCGCATACACTCCTTGCGCACTGGGCACGCGAGCCGTCAGGCGCAGCTGTGCTCTATTATCTCTTCCAAGTTGAACCAAAAGCATCCGGCCCGGAGCCGGCCACCTCCTACAAAGGTGCTGCGGTGCTCCGGCTGGGAGGGGACGGCGTAAGTCTGTCGGGCAATTACTGGACCGACCAGCTCTCTGCGGGGCACTATGTGCTGACACGCCTGGCTGACCCGGTTTCATCGGATGCCACCATGAAATACGTTCCGAGAAAGCTGGCTTTGGGGGGATGGAAGATGCGCAAGCTGTTCTGGATTCCGGCCGGCATTCTGCTGCTGGCTATTCTTTTCTTTCTACTTAGACCTTTGTTCGGTGGGGGAGGCGCTTGGGAGCATCGAATAGACTTTGCGGTCAAGAAGGCGTCCGAAGCGTGCCTGCTCGATTCTAGTACCATGGTAAGGCGTGACATCGAAGCCGGTCTTTCGGCCCGTCTGAAGACCCTTGGCGGAAGAGGCGCAACTACAGAACAGACCACGCGCCGGTCGGTTAATGAGGCATTTTCGGAAGCCGGCCAGATGGCTCAAGACGAGCGGTTGCGCGCTTGCGTAACCGAGCGAACCGATCACTTCCTCGGCTACCAGCCTGATACGCCGAAGGCCCGTCCGTAGGCTATTACCTGCGATAGCGTACCGGACGCTATTGTTGCTCCCGCTGTAACAGGATCAGTCCGGCAAGGCTGCCAGCTGGGCGGCTGAAATCGGGAACGCCTATCAGCGATAGCCGGCGCTTAGGTGTCACAACCGGTCGGCTGTAACACCCGCGTAATACGGTGAGCCGAGGTAAAAAGGTCTATCCTTTTCCAGAGAGGAAGATCGCCGAGCGGGTCACAACCACTTAGTCATAACCAGCGCGACCAGATGCCGTCGATCGAGCTGGACCAGCCGGGGCAGCGTGGGCGCGATCGGCAGCGAGAGCAGGAATTGGATCGCCAGCACGGGCGTGACGGGCCGGATATCGGGTTTGGGCGATAGCCAAAATATTTTAATGAACGGGCATGAACCGTATTGATTCATGCCCGTTCATGGTGTCTAAGCACCTTATAGTACGAACGAGGCTTGCAGGCAGATCGTTAGCGCTATGGCACCACGGAGGGAAAAACCATGAATACCAGCGGTATCTTTATCACGGCCGACCACGTCGCGTCACTCCCCAAGCAGGAGCAGGACTTCCTGTTCGGCATCATCAGCAGGCGGCAGGGAGGGGTGACCGAGGCGGTCGCGTCCCGGTCCGCCCCGCAGGAGGTCGAGGACGAGCATTTTGCCGAGTTGTCTCCCGGCCAGGCGCGCGATTTCTATGCGGGTTGCGGAGCCAAGACGCGCAAGGCGATCGACGTGATCGCCGATAGCAGCAGCCGCCATTTTCAAATTGCGGATGTGGCAAAGGCGATTGGAGTGGAGCCTAGCGACCTATCCGGGGTGTGGGGTGGTCTGACCCGTCGCTTGAAAACGATCACCGGCGACAGCGATGCCTATCTCATCGACTGGACCAAAAGCGAGCCGGTCCTCGATGAGGAAGAAAACTACATCGATCACACGGGGGAGGTGACCGAGATGACCTATAACAGCTTCCGCAAGGCGTTAGGTCGCCGATAGTCGCTGGACAGCCAGTTCTATCATGTGCCCCGTCAGCTTCATGCTGGCGGGGCATTTTAGTGTCGGGTCGAAAGATTCTAGTCGCGCGAGATTTCGGTAACGCGCCGCGCAGCGGCCAGTTCGAGGACACGGCCGATAACGGTATCGTAGAGCTTGGGCGGAATGAAGCCGTAGGCGAAGCGATCCTTGCTGCCGGGCACGGGCCGAATGTCATAGCCGGGCCAGGCGAATTGGTTCACCTCGTCCAGCACGATCCAGGAGCGATCGTCATCGAGGCCGAGCGCCTGTTTGACACGGGGTGGCAGCTCGATCGCTTCCCCGCCCTTCGCGGGCGGGGTGTGCGTGATCGGCGCGACCGTCACGCGCGGCGTACCGTCCTTTAGGCTTTGCACCGCCAGCACGATGACGCTGGGGCGGACCTTGCGGCCTTCCTCCTGTCCTTTGCGATGCTCGTGCCGCCACAGATAGGCATAGGGAATGACCAAGCCTGGTTCCGGGGTAGGAAGGGACAAGGCTCAATCCATCAGCGCATTGAGATGGTCGTGGCGAGAATCCATCCGTGATGCCGCCAGCGCCTTCAACGTCGCGGCGTCCAGCTCCTCGACCGACAGGGCGGTGGGGGCTGTCGCCTTGAGGCGCTGGTATTCGTCATAGTCGCGGGCGGATACGAAATAACCCGTGACCCGGTTGTGCGTCACCACGGCAATCGGCTCACGCTGAGCTTCCTCGCGATATCGACCAAAATTGCGGGCGAACTCCGTCGCAGCCACCTGTGTCATTTTGCCCTCCTTGGCATCCCGAGTCTAATACGCAAAATCCGCGTTTTTCGCAACTTGCAATTGAGCGGTAAGCAGGCATGATCCGAGGGTCGCAAGACATAACAGGGAGAGACACATGAAATTGAGCTTACTCGTAGGGGCTGCTCTTGGTGTGCTGGTCATCACGCCGGCCTTGGCACAATCATCGCATTCGGTACGCGGATACACCCGCAAGGATGGCACCTATGTTGCGCCTCACCGTGCAACGAATCCAAACAGCACGCGGTCTGACAATTGGTCCACGAAGGGCAACGTGAACCCTTATACCGGTAAAGAGGGGACCGTTGATCCTTACGCCAGCCCGTCGACAACCAGCAATTCAACCTACCAGCCGTACCGTCCTAAGAAGAGCCCGTACTGATGCGTGCTCTTGGCGGTCTCACAATCGCGTTCGTTGCCGCTCTTGCTATCGGCGCGCCTGCGGAGGCGCGTAGCAAACTTAGTGATGCTCAAATCAAACAACGCATCATCAAGCAGTCGATCGCAGAGTACCCTGGCTCATGTGCATGTCCTTACAACTCGGCTCGGAATGGATCGAGCTGTGGCGGGCGCAGCGCGTGGAGCCGTGGTGGCGGATATGCGCCCATGTGTTATGCAAAGGACGTTAGCGCCGCCCAAGTCCGAGCATGGCGTCAATCTAACTAAACTGGTGATGCCGGGTAAGATACCCGGCATCATTGTTATTTGCTAGGCGTTGCACCTGGTGTTCCGCATTTCGCGAACTGACCTTTGGCATTACGGCATCGCTGTGGCTTTGGTTTATCGGCGCACTTGATAAACTTGCCGTGGCTGTCTCGGCACGGAGCCTGCTTTGCATAAGCGGCCGAACCCGCGCTCGCGATCAAAGCGAGTGACGCCAATCCGGATATAAGCGGTTTTAGGGTCATCACCGTCTCCTATGGGGGTGGGAGTGCAATAACGAACGAAACGCCACCCCCGTCAAGCGTCTGACTGGCTCCTGATTTTGCCGAGTTGAGTAAGCACGCCGCTCCACACAATTTCGTTAGCCTCGTCGCCGCATTCTGACGCTTTCTTTAAGCGATCAGACGCCACAGCTTCGGCACCCAGGCCGTGGGTAGCAACGAGCATTGTCGCTAAGCTCCAAAGCTCCCATCGAGCGATTGTTGGTTCGGTGGAAAACGGATCATTGGACAAGGTGCGAAGCCACCCAGCAGTCCTCGTTGTCGGTTGTGATGCGAATCCAACCCGACTGGCGATCTAATATCGTCAAATCCTGACTGTCGGAGATAGTTGCTATAACTTTGGCATGGCTGTTGGGATTAGCGCGACAGTTCGCTTTAGAAGTGACGTGGACCGACTCGGTTTCTTGATTGGTTACAGGTGCGGAGCTTAGGGGGGCTACAAGTGGCGTTGTTCCAGAATGCTGCGACGCTAGAGGTGTCGATTGACGCGCACTCATAAGACCAGCAGCAAACAGGAGTGCAACGATCACCGCAACTACAGCCAACGCTGCAATCAGCACATTGCGGAGCCTGGGGCTATCTGCATCATGAGCATCATAGCCAATGGCTTGCGTAGTTCGGCTCTGCCCTTGTCCCCGTTTCACAATCATATCGGAATAAGATAAGCCCGATCCAGGCAACCCTACAGTTCCGCGCACACCGCGCTTGCCGACATTGATAGTCGCACCGGGACGGCCGATACTCGTGCTAACCCCACCCTTGCTGATATTTAATCGCACGCCTGGAAGCAGGCGAATGGTTTTGCGAAAACGAAAACCCATAGCAGCTCTTTCATATTAGATCGGGTCAGAATCAGCCTATTATGCTGCAAATCACAGCAAGCCTACTTGCTGATGCATCTAACACTTTTCACTTCACGTGTGGCTATCGGTTCACCGTCATCGCCGATCGGATACCTGTACATAACATTTTTGTCGCGATCATCAATTTCCATTCTGATGTTGCTTTCTCCTAGCAAATTGGTTTCCGTTCTTCCTGTAAACCTCCCGTTGAACAGGCTACCGCTGCCGCCACGCTTCGTCATAGCCCCGCCAAACTCGACACCAAGCAACAGGTAATCATTGCCCTCGTAATAGTTGACGCTGCTCACATCGATGAAGACCTTGTTCACGCCTTCTACGTCATTGCAATCTGCTAGAGTTGGTGCCCAGCTCCCACGGAAGACCTGAGATATTTGATCGTGGTATGGCGGAGACTGCGCAGCACCGAGGCTCGGGACCCATATCAACGCTGCGACCAGAACGGCTTTCATGCACACCCCCGCTTGATTTGATTGTGTGACTTTGGCCCGTGCGATGTGAAATTCATAGGTTCTGCATCGTTACGGTATTCCGAGGTCTCGACGATGCAGATGCCTGATGCAACGCTCGTGTGTCGCCTAGTACGCTACGTGGAACGGGAGTGATCCAGTCGGCCCCGAGCAGTGGGTAAGGGCCGTAGAACAGGTCGCCGAGCGCGCGCCGGTAGTGCGCGTTCATCCAGCGCCGGCGTCGATGCTCCGGACCATCGTGAAGTATGTGGCAGCGTTGGCACAGCGCCGCCAGCTGGTGGAGCGTGCTGTCGCTGGGATCATGGTTGAGGTGCGCGCAGGCCAATACCACCGGCGTCCAGGCACCCTGCGCCAGGATGTTTTCTGTCGGTCGCCGCACGCGCCGCCCCTGCCCGTTGCGCCAGCAATGCCGCTTGCGGTCCCACCATCGTCCGTCCCGGAGATGGAATACCCTCTGCCCATGGGGGCGCCCGCAATGCTCACAACATCCCCCTGCCCGCACGAAGCGCACATGGTGCGAGAGCTGCGGCCAGTCGATCGGGTACAGAAACACGTGCTCGGGTCGGATCGGCATTAGGCCTCCCCTTCCGAAGCACCAGGTTGCGGAGCGCTCGGCATCACGGAGCCAGCGCCGCGGCGGTCAGCGCCCGATAGAGCGTGGCATGGTGGCACTTGAGCAGCTTGGCGGCTTCGCGAACGGAAGTGCCCTCGCCTACCAACCGTTCGCCGAGCGCGATCTGGTCGGGGGTGAGCTTGGGCGGGCGGCCGAACCGAACCCCCCTCGCCTTCGCCGCTACCCGCCCGCTGCTAGTACGCTGGTGGATCAACTCGCGCTCGAACTCTGCGATGCCGGCGAACACAGTTAGCACCATGCGACCCGCAGGCGAGGTCGTGTCTGCCCAGGGCTCGGCCAGCGACCGCAAGCCGGCGCCGGCCTCCTTCAGCTTCTCGGCAATGTCGAGCAGGTCGCGGGTAGAGCGTGCCAGCCGGTCGAGCCGCGTCACCACCACCGTGTCATCGTCGCGCAGCTGCTCGATCATCCGGGCCAGCTCGGGTCGGTCACGCTTCGCGCCCGACACCTTCTCCTCGAACGTCCGCTTGCATCCGGCCTCCTTCAGCGCAGCGCGTTGGAGCCGGAGATCCTGGTCGTCGGTGGACACACGGGCATAGCCGATCAGCATGTCGCAAAACTGTATCAGAACAACAGCATTCTGCAAAAGACTTTTGCGACGCCGACGCACGAGGAACAGTGGACGCCAGATGCCATGTCGCGAAACTTAGGATATTCGCGACGTAAGCCGGCACTAGGGCTTGCGCTCCACATCCTTCCTGTCTGCTTCGGCCGGCGTCAGCCGGGCTCGCTCGCGGATGCGGCGTTCGAGCGGCGCGCCGACGAAGAGCACCAGCAACGCGAGGCTCAGCCCACCGACGATCAGTGGCCACACTGCCAGCCCTGCCGCCACGCCCAGGGCCGCCGAAACCCAGATGCAGGCCGCCGTCGCCAGTCCGTGCACTTCCTGCCCCTGCCCGACGCGCAGCACCGCCCCGGCACCGATGAAGCCCACGCCCGACAGGATGCCCTGCACTGCGCGGCCTGCTGCGTCGGCGTTCACGTTGGTGAGGCCGCTATGCACGATCGCCTGCACCGCAATGCAGCTCGCAAGGCCGACCAGCCCCAGCGTGCGCAGGCCCATGATCTGCCGGTTTTCGCGCGAGCGCTCCCAACCCAGCACCATGCCGGCTGCCGTCGCCACGATCAGGCGGCCGATCGCATCGGCCCAAAAGGCGAAGTCCGGCGGCATGATGGTCGGGATCATTCCACCAGCACGTGGACGTGGTGCCAGGCGGTGCAGAGATAGCCGGCGAAGTTCCACATCGTGTCCGGCCGCTCGGGCTGCCCCTGCCCCGCCTCGTCGAACGCGCGCACCACCAGATGCTGGCGACCCTTGGCCAGCGTGGCATCGAGTGACCAGCGCCGCCAGCCCCAGCGCGCTTCCGGATCGTCGGCGAACGTTGCCTGCCGCCAGTCCCGACCACCATTCACTGACACCTCGACGCGCGAGATGCCACGATCATAGGCGATGGCGTAGCCCTCGATCCGCACGCCGCCAGCCGGCAGGCTCTCGCCCGAGCCGGGCGAGCAGATCGCGGCGTTGAGCGGCATGGCATTGATAGTCAGTCCCTGTGACCAGTCGACGGTCTCGCTCGTCACGTCGGCGGGGAATAGCTTGTAGTCGTGTGCCTGGATCGGCGCGTCTGACGGTGCGTCCCGCACCTCGATCCGCGTCAGCCACTTGGCGCTGCGCACGCCGGCATAGCCCGGCACCACCATCCGCAGCGGCGCGCCATGCTCTGGCGCCAGCGGCTCACCGTTCATCGCCCAGGCGAGTAGCACGTCGGGTGCCCGCGCCTTGGCCATTCCGATCGACACGCCGAACGGCGCCTCCTCACCTTCCACGTCTACCTCGTCCGCGCCGGTGAACGCCACGAACAGGTCGGACGCACCCGGCGCGCCAACCGCGTCGAGCACATCGGCCAAGCGGACGCCGGTCCACTCCGCATTACCGATCGCGCCCACGTCCCACGGGTCGCCCGAGGTCTTGCTAACCTGCTGGAGGTCAGTCCTCCGGTTGCCGGCACATTGCAGCACGGCGGTCACCATGCGCGTCGGAAAGGCGCTCTTCAGTTCCTCCACCGAGAAGGAGCGGCTTTCCACGTCAATCCCGCTCACCTCGATCCGGTGATCGGCGGGCAGATCAGGTACTGGCCCATGGCTGCGCACGTAGAAGAGCGCCTGCGGCGTCAGAAATTGCTCGATCAGTGCGCCGGGCTCCGGCTCAGCGTTATAGGGATCGGGGCTGCGCTCAATCATCTGCTCGCTCATGGTGCCAGAACGTGTGGAAGCCAGGATGGCCCCGGCTTTCCGATCATTGCTCCGTTGGATCACGCGATGTGCAGCACGGCAAGCAGAGTGAAGCTGATAGCACCCAGGCCGAACAACGAGAGGACCACCGCGGCCGTGACCCGACCGCCCGCCTTGGCGACGGTGCGCACGTCCACGCCGAGCCCGAGCGCGGCCATGGAGACGACGGTCAGCAGCGTGGCGATGCGGCCGATCGGCGCGATAGCGGCGGTGGGCACCAGCCCCAGCGAGCGGCAGGCGACCAGCCCCAGGAAGCCGATGATGAACCAGGGAACGAGGTGGGCGAGGTCGAGCCGCTTATGGGCCGGCTCGCCGGTGACGAACTCGCCGGCATGCATATGCTGGGGGGCAAGCCGCGGCGCCACCAGCGACAGGACTAGGCACACCGGCCCGAGCATCAGCACGCGCACCAGCTTGACTAGCGTGCCCATCTGTACGGCCGCGGCCCCCAGCGGCGAGGCGGCCGCGATCACCTGCGGCACGGCATAGACGGTGAGACCGGCGAGCGCGCCGAACGCGAGCCCGTTTATGCCGAGCGCGAGCCCCAGCAGCGGCAGGCCGAGCACGACCACGACGCCGAGTACGGCGGTGAACGCGATCGAGGCGGCAACGTCGTCGCTGTCTGCCCCGATCACCGGTGCCACCGCCGCGATGGCCGAGTTGCCGCAGATCGAATTGCCGCATGCCACGAGCAGCGCCATGCGCGCCGGCAGGCCGAGCAGCCGACCGATGCAGAAGCTGAGCAGGATAGCTGAGGTCACCACGCCAGCAATGCCGACGAGCAGACCCGCGCCGGCCGATAATATGGTCGCCGCGCTGACCGATGCGCCGAGCAGGACCACCGCCACCTCCAGCAAATACTTGGCGCTGAAGGCGATGCCGTCGTGCCAGCGGTCGCCGGGCGTCCATAGGCTGCGCACCGCCGTGCCGATTAGGATGGCAAGCACCAAGGCTTCAAGCCACGCCTTGCCAGCCAGCGCACGCTCGCCTGCCTCCAAGGCGTAGGCAGCCCCGGTCACGGCAAGGCACAGGCCGATGCCGGGGAGCAAGCCAGCACGCTTGCCGCTTCCCTGTGCCGACGATGCGAGATGGTGATGGGCGAGACTGGCCACGGCGGTTTCCTTCCGCGGTCGATCTATGCTCAGTCCACCAATCTATCCAACGCAGCTTTCTTGTTGTTTCGATCGTCAATCCTGATTGGTCCTGATAGCGATGTGATATGACGCTGGAGCAGCTCCGCATCTTCGTCGGCGTTGCCGAGCGCGAGCACATGACCGCTGCGGCGCGCGTGCTGAACGTCACGCAGTCAGCCGCCTCGGCGGCAATCGCGGCGCTGGAGGAGCGGCACGCGATCAAGCTGTTCCACCGCATCGGGCGGGGAATTGTGCTGACTGAGGCGGGCCAACTCTTCCTCACGGAGGCACGCAGTGTGCTCGCGCGCGCAGGCGCGGCCGAGATGGTGTTGGACGAGCTGGGTGACCTCAAGCGCGGCACGTTGCGTGTCGTCGCCAGCCAGACCATCGCAGCCTATTGGTTGCCGCCGATCCTAGCCAACTTCCGCCAACGCTACCCGGCGCTCGGCATCGAGCTGGCGATTGGCAACACCGCCCAGGCCGCGGCGCGCGTCCACGACGGCGAGGCCGACCTTGGGATCGTTGAAGGTGAAGTCGACGATCCGGCGCTGGCGCACTGGCCGATTGGCGAGGATCGGCTGGTGCTGGTCGGCGCCGAGCCATTCGGAGAGATCCGCATCGATCCAGCTTGGCTGGCCCAAGCGCGGTGGGTGCAGCGTGAGCCGGGATCGGGCACGCGTTCGACGTTAGATCGCTATCTGGTCGCCCTCGGTGTCGATCCCGCTGCACTCGATGTAGCGCTCGTTCTCCCGTCGAACGAGGGTGTACGCACCGCCGTGGAGGCCGGCGCCGGCATCGCAGCCCTATCCTCGCTGGTGGTGGCACCAGCGATCAAGGCGGGAACGTTGCACGCCGCCTCGATCGTGTTCGATCCCCGCTCCTTCTTTGGCCTGCGCCATAAGGAACGCTACCGCACTAAGGCCGCTGATGCCTTGCTGGATGTGATCGGTTGGGGGAAGCAGTAGGCCGCACTGCCGCTGACAACGGATGTCTCATGTCGCAGAAACCTAGACATCTGCGACATTGGAAAGTCAGCATATTCGCGACGAACCAGCTCTCCCATTTCTCCGTCGTACCCGGTGAGTTTTGGGAAAGAGCAATCGGGAACAGGTTTTGGGAATGCAGGGGGGCGGCAGCGCTCAACGGCTCACTGCTGCCCTGCCCTTCTCGCCTCAGCTTCCCTTTTGGGAATGAACTCATGCGTGGGGGGCCAAGGCTTCAATGATCCGACAGTCGGCAACCGTGTTGCGGCTACAGGAGTCGATCAGGGTATCCAGCTCAGCCGCCAACGCGGTCAGATCGGCGATCTTGCGCGTAATTGCGTTGCGGTGCTGGTTGGCGATCACGTCGACCGCCATACAGGATTGGTCACGCCGATCGGCCAGTGCCATCAGCTCGCGCACCTGATCGATCGAGAAGCCCAGATCACGCGCGCGGCGGATGAAAGACAGGCGCCGGAGATGGCTTTCGTCATAGCTTCGGTAATTGCCTGCCGACCGGGCCGGTGCCGGCAGAAGGCCGATCTTCTCGTAATACCGCACCGTCTCGACGTTGGTGTCTGTCGCCTTTGCCAGCTTGCCGATCGTCAGATCGCTCATCACCCTTGACCCTGTAGCCGCTACAGGGTCCATATAGGTTGTCGCATCGATTCCACGAAGGGCGACATCAATGGCCTGCAACAGTTGCTGTGCCTCCTCCACGAAGGGCACGACGAACGATCCCCGCTGGCGCCGCGCCCTGTGGATCGCGCTTGGCGTCAACGCTGCGATGTTCGCGATCGAGATCGCGGCCGGGCTGATGGGCGGCTCACGCGCGTTGCAAGCCGATGCGCTCGACTTCCTTGGCGACGCCGGAAACTACGCGATCAGCCTTGGTGTCGCCGGTATGGCGCTTGCCTGGCGCGCCAAGGCAGCGCTGCTCAAGGGCGCTACGCTGGCGCTTCTAGGCTTGTACGTTCTCGGCATCACCCTTTGGGGAATATGGCACGGCGCGGTCCCCGAGGCGCATGTCATGGGCATCGTCGGGATCGCCGCGCTGATCGCCAATGGGGCGGTCGCGCTCATGCTCTACCGCTTTCGCAGCGGCGACGCGAACATGCGCTCGGTCTGGATTTGCTCGCGCAACGACGCGATCGGCAACGTCGCAGTCGTCTTTGCCGCCGCAGGCGTGTTCGGGACCGGCACGGCATGGCCAGACCTAATTGTCGCTGGCATCATGGCCGCGCTCGGCATTTCGGGGGGCGTGCAGATCGTCGCTGCCGCACGCCGGGAACTCGCCTCGCCCGAAGCACAGGATTACAGTCGGATCACAGCATGATAAGGGGGCGACGAATGCGCACGCTGCTCCCCTTCCTTGCCTGCCTGGTGCTGGTGCTGACCGGCTGGTCGGGTGTGGCCCATGCGACGGAGATCGCGGGATCGGTGGAAGCCTCGTCCAGCGAGATGTTTGCGCATGTCGACGGCGATGGCGACCAGGTGCCGGCAGATGCTGACAAAGGCTATCCGCATCACCATGCGAGCTGTCACGGGCATGATGTCGGGACACCGCTCAGCGGCCGTATGACCGTTCCGACGAGGATCGCTGAAAATACGTTTGGGGTGCGAACCTTCCCCGCCATCGTGTCTCACGACGGCGAACAGGCACTTCGACCGCCGCAGGCCTGACGAAGCGATCGGGCGCGACGCGCGCCCAGATTCGTAACGTCAGGAGCATCATAAATGCATCGCATCATCGCGGCCGTTCTGGTCGCAGGCGCATGTGCCTCATCCGCACATGCGCAGACCAGCCCACCCGCCGGCACAATGCCGGTTCTGACCCTCAACGACGCGCTGGCCCGGGCCGGAGCCACGTCCCCCGCGCAAGAAGCCGCCGCTGCCGCTATCCGCGCAGCCGAGGCGCAGCGTCGGGTCGCCAATCTTCGACCAAACCCATCGATAGTCGCCGAAACTGAGAACGTCGCGGGATCGGGTATCTACCAGGGTCTTCGATCATTCGAGACGACGGTAGGGCTGGCCTTGCCGCTGGAGCTGGGTGGCAAGCGTAGCGCCAGGGTAGCGGTCGCATCGGCCCAGCTCAGCCGGGCAGCGCTCGATGCAGAGATCGCCCGTGCCGATCTACGGTTACGGGTGACGCAGGCCTATAACCAGGCCAGCGCAGCCGAGCGCCGGCTGGTGATCGCGCGCGGGCAAGTCGGCATCGCCGCTGAAGCCTTGCGAGCCGCCCAGGTTCGGGTGCGCGCTGGACGCGCGTCACCGCTTGAGGAGCAGCGAGCAGATGTTGCCCGGATCGCGGCCGCGGGCGCCGCGGAACGTGCAGCCCGATCGGCGGAGGTCGCATCCAGTAACCTGACGCGCCTCCTGCGCACGCCTGTCACCGCGCTCGACCTAAGCTGGTTCGATCGGGTCGAGGGCGCAGGGCCGCCACGCCCAGTCGCAGCAGGCTCGACCCTGGCAGCGGCAGCATCCCGTGCGGACCTGTCGACCGCGAACGCGCAAGTCCGCCTCGCCCGCAGCCAGCGGGTTCCCGATGTAACAGTCAGCGCCAGTGCGCGCCGTCTCGAACAGACGAACGATGTCGCGGCGGTCTTCGGCGTCTCCATCCCTCTTGCCGTGTTCAACCGCGGCCGTGCAGCCGTGGATGTCTCGACAGCCCAGCGCGATCAGGCCGATGCCCTGCGACGTGTGGCACTGCTCGACGCGGAGCAGGCCATCGCCCAGGCACAGGCGGAAGCGGCGAACGCCGCCACGACGGCGCGTAACACCAGCGGTCCTGCGCTTGCGGCCGCACAGGAAGCGGCTCGGATCGCGCGCATTGGCTACCGCGAGGGCAAGTTCGGGCAGCTCGACCTTCTCGATGCCGAACGCACCCTTTCCGACACTAGGACGGCCGCGATCGACGCGCTTGCCGCCTACCACGACGCACAGGCGCGCCTTGAGCGGCTGACGACACCCGCGCCCACAGTCACGGAAGACAATCGATGAAGAAGATCATCCTGGCGTTCGCGCCGCTGACCCTTGCCGCCATGCTCGCGGCATGTGGAGGCCCTGCCAAGACCGACGAAGGTGGAGAGAAGGCGGAGACGGAGAAGGCAGAGGGTGCCGAGAAGCCCGGCGATCCAAACACCGCCGTGCTTTCCGCCCAGCAGATCGCTGATGCCGGCATCGAGGTAACGCGCCCCACCATCGGCGGGGTTGCCGGTGCGATCGAAATTCCGGCCACCATCGAAGGCGACCCGCAGGGCGTTCAGGTCGTATCCGCGGCGATCGGCGGGCGACTGGTGTCGTTGACCAGAAATCTCGGCCAGTCCGTTGGCCGCGGCGATACGCTGGCGATCATCGAGAGCCGTGAGGCAGCGTCGCTGAAAGCCGAGGTAGAGGCAGCGCGCTCACGTTCGAGCCTTGCTCAATCTAATCTGCGTCGCGAACAGCGCCTGTTCGCGGAACGTGTCTCCCCCGAGCAAGACCTTGTTGCGGCACGCACGGCAGCGGCCGAGGCGAGCATCGCGCTCCGGCTTGCGCAGCAGCAGCTTTCCGTAACTGGCGGGGGTGGCGGTGCCCTCAATCGCATCGCCGTTCGCTCGCCCATTGCCGGCCAGGTCATCGCGCGGTCCGCGACACTAGGTCAGCAGATCGCGGCCGAGGCAGAGCTGTTCCGGGTCGCCAACCTGTCGAAGGTGACGATCACGACGTCGCTTGTCCCGGCAGATGCCGGCCGGGTGCGTCCGGGGACGCGGGTGGAGGTTGTCTCGGCGGGTCGCCGCCAGGAAGCGCGCGTGACGTTCGTGTCACCGATCCTCGACGAGACGACCCGGTTGGTGCCGGTGATCGCCACCATCGACAACAGCGGCCGGCAGTGGCGCATCGGCGAGACGGTCACCGCTTCCATCCTGTTGCCAGCGACCGGCGACCGCTCCATCGCCGTCCCTTCCGCGGCCGTCCAGATGATCGGCGACAAGCCGTTCGTGTTCGTGCGGACCGCCAATGGTTTCAAGGCGACACCGGTGACGCTCGGGCGCACCAACGGCGGCAACGTCACGATCACCTCCGGCCTCACCGGGGACGAGCGGATCGCGTCCACCAACAGCTTCACGCTCAAGGCCGAACTCGGCAAGGGCGAAGCCAAGGACGAGGACTGAGCCATGATCGGTCGCATCGTCACCTTCGCCGTCGAAAAGCGATGGCTTGTCCTCCTTCTCACCGTCGCGGCAGCGCTGGCAGGCATCTTCGCCCTTCAGCGGCTACCGATCGACGCCGTTCCGGACATCACCAACAACCAGGTGCAGATCAACGTCGTCGCGCCTGCCCTCTCGCCCGACCAGATCGAAAAGCAGGTCGCCTTCACCGTCGAAACCGCACTCGCCGGCATTCCTGGCCTTGAATATACCCGCTCGCTCAGCCGCAACGGCTTTGCTCAGGTGACGGCGGTGTTCAATGAGGGCACTGACATCTACTTTGCCCGCCAACAGGTGGCGGAGCGACTACGTACCGCCGAGGAAAGCCTGCCCGAAGGGGTGAACCCCGAGATGGGGCCGATCGCGACCGGGCTTGGCGACATCTTCATGTGGACGGTCGAGTTTCGCGAACTCGATCAGGTCAATCACCGCAACGGCGAACCAGGCCTTCAGAAGGATGGCAGTTACATCACGCCAGAAGGCGACCACCTTGTCAGCGAGCCGGACAAGGCGACCTATCTCCGCACGGTTCAGGACTGGATCGTCACGCCGCAGTTGAAGAGCAGCGCCGGCCTTGCTGGCGTCGACTCCCTTGGCGGCTACACCAAGCAATATCTCGTCGTACCCGACATCCAGCGCATGGCAGCGATGCGGATCAGCCTCCAGGACCTCGCCACGGCGCTGGAGCGCAACAACACCAGCGCAGGCGCAGGCGTCGTCAATCGCAACGGCGAAGGATTGGCCGTCCGCGCTGATGGCCGTGTCCGCAATGCCGACGAGCTGGCCCGCACCGTCGTTGCTACGCGAGAAAGCGTCCCCATCCTGCTGAACCAAATCGCGACCGTCAGGACGGGTCAGGCGCTGCGCATGGGGTCGGCATCCGAGAACGGCCGTGAGGTCGTCGTCGGGACGGCCGTCATGCGGATTGGCGAGAACAGCCGCACCGTGTCGACGGGTGTAGCCAAGCGACTGAAGGAGATCGGCGCATCGCTTCCGGTCGATGTCGTCGTGAAGCCGGTGATGAACCGCACCGAGCTGGTCAACTCGATGATCGCGACCGTGGCCCGCAACCTTGCCGAGGGCGCGGTGCTGGTCATCGTGGTGCTGTTCCTGCTGCTCGGCAATTTCCGCGCCGCACTGATCGCAGCGCTGGTCATCCCGATCACCATGCTGCTCACCAGCATCGGCATGCTCCGGGCTGGGGTGTCAGCGAACCTGATGAGCCTTGGCGCGCTCGACTTCGGCCTGATCGTCGACGGGGCCGTCATCATCGTCGAGAATGCTCTGCGCCGCCTTGGCGACGCGCAGCACGGCCATGACGAGCCGCTGCCCCTTGGCGACAGGCTGGCGATCGTCGCGGCTTCCGCCCGCGAGATGATCCGCCCTTCCGTCTACGGACAGGCGATCATCATCCTCGTTTACGCGCCGCTGCTCACCTTCTCGGGGGTCGAGGGCAAGATGTTCGAACCGATGGCGCTCACCGTCATCATCGCACTGGTATTCGCCTTCATCCTCTCGCTCACCTTCGTGCCCGCAGCCATCGCCATTTGGCTAAGCAAGCGGGTTGATGAGAAGGAAAGTCGGATCATCGGGTGGCTGCGTCGCCGCTATGAGCCGGGACTTGGCAAGGCAATGCGCCGGCCGACCATGACCGTGGGCGTCGCGATCGGGGCGTTGGCGCTTGCGGCAGCGGCCTTCACGACTCTTGGACAGGAGTTCCTGCCCCAGCTCGACGAGGGCAACATCCTCGTTCAGGCGGTTCGCATCCCCGGAACGTCGGTCGACCAGAGCCAGGCCATGCAGTTCCAGGTCGAGAAGATGCTGGCGCGGCAGCCCGAGGTCCGGTTCGCCTTCTCACGAACCGGCACGTCGGAAATCGCCAGCGATCCGATGCCGGCGAACGCGACCGATACCTTCGTCATCATGAAGCCAAGGAGTGAATGGCCTGATCCCGGCCTTACCAAGGAAGAGCTTATCGAGCGCATGGAGAGGCGTCTGTCGACGCTGCCGGGCAACGCTTACGAAATCACCCAGCCCATCCAGATGCGCTTTAACGAGCTGATCGCGGGCGTGCGCGGCGACATCGCCGTGAAGGTGTTCGGCGACGACTTCGGTGCCATGAACGCGACCGCCGATCGCATCGCCGACGTGTTGCGCAACACCGCGGGCGCGGCAGACGTGAGGGTCGAACAGACCGAAGGTCTGCCGATGCTTGATATCCGCCCGAACCGCATGGCGATGGCGCGGATCGGGGTCACTGCCGGCGACGTGCAGGACACCGTGGCGGCAGCGATCGGGGGCCGTGAGGCAGGCGTGATCTTCGAGGGTGACCGGCGCTTTCCCGTCGTGATCCGCCTCGCCGAAAGCTCGCGGTCGGACCTGACGGAGGTGGCCCAGGTGCCGGTCCCGACATCGAGCGGTGCTTTCGTGCCCCTCTCGACGGTCGCGGACATCGCCGTTGTCGATGGCCCCAACCAGATCAGCCGGGAGAACGGCAAACGTCGTGTGGTGGTGCAGGCCAACGTGCGTGACCGCGACGTGGCGAGCGTCGTCGCCGATGCGCAGGCATCGATCGCGGCCAAGGTGAAGCTCTCGCCGGGCACCTATC